>ERZ827490.2480-NODE-2480-length-19651-cov-27.054144_pt1 | contig 19651 bp, 19 predicted proteins | sample MGYA00519770_ERZ827490 | MGnify/ENA primary metagenome ERZ827490 (study PRJEB31778, sample SAMEA3449324) | human gut metagenome | biome: human gut; feature: human-associated habitat; material: faeces | place: United Kingdom | collected 2010/2012 ...
TCTTTTGAAGCCCGTTGCCGGACTTCGTTGCCGACACCCTCTGTCTGGCTATTTTTATGTGCGCAGGCAATGAGCCAAGTGGATATTCTTGCATATCTATGTGGCGAATGCTGCGACAACGATAATTATGGAGGATAACTGCCTATGGCGAATAATAAGATGAATGTTGAAGGAAAAAATTACTCGGATATTCCGGTGTGGCGTAGATATACGCTTACCATTGAGGAAGCTGCCAGGTATTATCATATCGGCGAAGGGAAACTGAGAATGTTGATTGAAGAGCATCCGAATGAAGATTTTTATGTTATGAATGGCAATCGAGCCTTGATTAAGCGTGAAAAATTTGAACGCTATCTGGATCAGGCAACGGCTGTATAACTGGCATTAGAAATGCTTAACAGAAATTCCGAAATCACATGGCATAACTATACGGAGAGCCGGATTTGTGATAGTATAAAACTGCAAGTCTGGCTCTCCTTATTCTGAAAGGAGAGATTTCGATGAGTGAAAAAAGACGAGACAATAGAAATCGGATTTTGCGTGAAGGTGAATACCAGCGTACAGATGGGAGGTATCGTTACCGATATATTGACGAGGATGGTAAGGAGAAGAATGTGTACAGTTGGCGTTTGGACAAGAATGACCCGACTCCCAGGGGTAAAAAGCGAGAGCTTTCGCTGAGAGAGAAGGAAAAGCAGATTCAGGCGGATCTGTTTGACCATATCGTTACCCGTGGCGGCAATTACACGGTAGTTGAATTGGTAGAGAAATATACTTCTCTGAAAACCGGTGTCGGTCATAACACCAAGGCGGGATATAAGACCGTAATCAATATCCTGAACAGAGAAGCGTTTGGAAAGCAGCGCATTGACAAGGTTCGCCTGTCTGATGCAAAGGCGTGGCTGATCAAGCTTCAGCAGGTGGATGGCAGAGGGTACAGCTCTATTCACTCCATCAGAGGTGTTCTGAGACCGGCTTTTCAGTTGGCGGTAGATGATGATCTGATCCGTAAAAATCCTTTTGGATTTGAACTGGCATCGGTGATCGTAAACGATTCCGTCACCAGAGAAGCAATTACCCGTAAGCAGGAGCGTGATCTTCTGAAATTCATCAAGGAAGATAAGCATTTCTGCCGATACTACGATGCGATCTATATTCTCCTTAACACGGGGCTGCGAATCTCGGAGTTCTGCGGGCTGACGATCTCCGATCTTGAGTTCGACCAGAAGCGTATCAAGGTAGACCACCAGTTGCAGAGAACATCGCAGATGCAGTATGTAATTCAGGCTCCTAAAACGGAAAGCGGTATCCGCTATGTGCCGATGAGCGAGGAAGTTGTGGCGTGTTTCCGTCGTATTCTTGCCAATCGAGTAGCACCGAAAATAGAACCGATGGTAGACGGATATGCTGGATTTTTGTTTCTCGACAAGAACGATAAGCCAATGGTCGCCCTTCATTGGGAGAAGTACCTGGAACATATTATTGAGAAATATAACAAGATTTACCGTATTCAGATGCCCAAAGTAACTCCTCATGTATGCAGACACACTTTTTGTTCCAATATGGCGAAATCCGGAATGAATCCAAAGACGTTGCAGTATATCATGGGTCATTCGGACATCAGCGTAACGCTGAATGTTTACACCCATGTGCAGTTCGATGACGCACAGGCAGAGCTGCTTCGAGTAGCAAAAGCCTAAAACACCCCGTTGGTACAGAGCATTTATTTACCAACGGATTTACCAATATTGCAGGGAAAAGCACGAGAAAATACGGGAAGATTTGAGAAGATACCCCGGAAACACAGAAACAGGAAAATGCCGAAAAAACCTGCAATATTGGGCATTTGAGAAGAAATACAAGACTTAAATGGAGATATAAAAAGATGATAAAAATACTTTTCATCTGCCACGGCAACATCTGTCGTTCCCCCATGGCAGAATTTGTTATGAAAAAATTGGTATCCGACGCGAATCTCGCCGATCACTTCCAGATTGCTTCCGCTGCCACCAGCACGGAGGAGATCTGGAACGGCATCGGGAACCCGGTCTATCCGCCGGCGAAGGCGGAGCTTGCCAGGCACGGGATCTCCTGTGAGGGGAAGCGGGCCAGGCAGGTGACGAAGGCGGATTATGCGGAATATGATTATCTGATCGGTATGGACAGTGCGAATATCCGCAACATGTTGCGGATATTCGGCGGAGATCCGGACGGGAAAGTAGTCAGGCTTTTATCCTATGCCGGCTCGGAGCGGGACATTTCGGATCCGTGGTACACGGGAGAGTTTGGGACGACCTACAATGATGTCCTGGAAGGCTGTACCGCATTTCTTCGATATTTACAGAAAAATGGAAGAATCGACATGTAAGCTGACACTTCCTACATAGTACACATGACAGCATTGTCACACCTGAAAAATTCACAGAATCACCACATTTTTCTCACAATTCCTTCGCAGATGACCTTTATCATAAGAGGCAGATAAGGGGAAGTAAATGTTCACAAGTTTTTTAAGGAATGAAAGGAACAGGAGGAATGAGAATATGAGAAGATGGAATTTACCCCAGGTGAATACAAAAGTAATGTGCGCAGTGTTGACTGCTGCCATGGTGATGACCGGATTTACAGCATGCGGAGGAACGACATCCGCGGGCACGGAGAGCGTAGCAAGTGAATCGGCAGAACAGAAGGAGACGATCGCACCGGAGAGCACTTTGGAGAAAAGTGAAGAGAAGGTGGAATCTTATCTCGGTCAGATCACAGCCATTGACGGCAATGTGATCTCCATTTCGCTGGCAGAGAAGCCGGAGGCTCCGGATGAGGAAGCACCTACAGGCGATAAACCCGATGGCCCGGCACCTGACGGCGAAAAACCTACAGGAGAAGTCCCCAGCGGAGAGGATCCGGATGGTCAGAAACCCGAGAAAGATATGTTAGATGAGATGACCTTAACCCTTAGCGGTGACACTATGACTATCACGGTCAATGATGATACGATCATCACGATTGACGGAACGGATGCCACGCTGGATGACCTCCAGGTAGGTGATACCGTATCTTTCTTCCTGGATGGCGAGGTCGTGACTTCTTTAAGTGTAGGCATGCCGGAGCCGGCACAGCCGGGACGGTCTATGCAGGCTCCGGAGCAAAAGTAAGCTGACGCACAAGCATGTTTCCAAGAATCTCTGCCATTTCTTTCGGAGACTGGGGAGTGGCTTCTTTCAGCCAGGTCTCTACGACACCGACACAACCGGTAATGATGAAGGAACAGAGATATTCATAGTTAGCATCGGATTGCGCACTTTCCAGAAAGCGGAGAGTGCGCTTTTTGATCTGGTCCTTCAGGCGGTTAACGAAGGTGAGATCTCCATGAGGACCGATCATGACTCTGGCGAGATCTCTGTGGCGGTCTAAGAAGCGGAAGAACTCTAACAGAAGACCGTCAGAGGACAATGTGGGAGTACCTAGCGGTTCCTGCTCCATGATCTCGTTGAACTCCCGGAACATTTCATCTTCCACTTTATGGAGCATATCGTAGATATCATCATAATGCAGATAGAAGGTTCCGCGATTGATATCTACCAGCTCTGTGAGTTCTTTGACGGAAATATCCTGAATATCGTGGTTTTCCATCATTTTGACTAATCCCTGCAGCAACAGGGCACGGGTCTTGCGCACGCGGCGATCCATTTTTTCCATACGTCAATCCTCCATCTTTTCCGAAAAATAAACAGAAATCACTTTTTATAGATAAGATCTAATACGTATCTAATGCAAATCTGAATTTTTTCTAAAACAATGAACACACGTCAATACAATGTTCAAAAACAGACATATCAACACAATTTGTGGCTTGCTTTTTCTTCCCTATTATTATATTTTGCTTGTGTTAGAAAATCAACACAAGTTTATTAGATGACAGTAATACAATTTTTTATTTTTGTAGTAAGGCTTTACAGAAGCGGGAAAAACTCTTAAACTAAGAATAGAAAAATCAGATACATAAGGGTACAAAGAGAGACACAGCAGGAGGAAACTATGGCAGCAGACAACACAGAAAAAGACAAAAAAGATAACTCCTTTATGATGAAACTTGCCACACTTATCGTAGATAAACGAAAAGGATTCTATCTGATCTTTATTGTTTTATGCATATTTTGCGTATTATCCATGAATAAGGTCAAAGTAAATAATGACCTGACCACATATCTGCCGGATACGACAGAGACCAGAAGGGGACTGGATCTGATGGATTCGGAGTTTACGACCTACGGTTCCGCCCGGATCCTGATCTGTAATGTGACTTTTGATGAGGCACAGAAGCTGGCGGATCAGGTGGAAAAAATGGATGGTGTCAGTATGCTGGATTTCGATGACACTGAGGACCATTATCATGACATGGAGGCTTTATTGTCTGTCACTTTTGATGAGGAAGCGGATACGGAAGCCACACAGCAGCATCTGACTGAGGTACTGGATGCCCTGTCTGATTATGATGTTTATTATTCTTCGGATATCGGTCAGGAAGAGCGTGATGCGGATGACCTGAATAATGATATGATCGTCATTCTGCTTCTGGCAGCTGTGGTTATCGTAGCCGTGCTGCTATTTACTTCCACAACTTATGCGGAGATCCCGGTATATCTGACCACATTTATCGTGGCAGCTATTTTGAATAAAGGAACGAACTACTGGTTCGGTACTATCAGCTTTGTGACGAACTCTATCGCAGTGGTGCTGCAGTTAGGTCTGGCAGTAGACTATGCCATCATTTTGGCACACCGTTTTATGGAGGAGCATGAGGACAAGGATGCCAGAGAGGCTGTAATAGTGGCTTTGAGTAAGGCAATCCCGGAGATTTCTTCCAGCTCCCTGACCACGATCTCAGGTATGGTAGCCATGATGTTCATGCAGTTCAGAATTGGTTACGATATGGGTATTATCCTGGCGAAATCCATTATTTTCAGTATGGTAGCAGTATTTTTCCTGATGCCGGGACTGCTGCTTACCTTTTCCAAGGCAATTGACAACACGCATCATAAGAGCTTCGTACCGAAGATCACGGCAGTGGGAAAATTCTGTGTGGCTACCCGTTACATTGTACCTCCGGTACTGATCGTGGGTGTTATTGCAGCATTTTTTCTGTCCAACAAGGCGAATTATGTATATGATGTAAATACACTGGAATCCAGCAGTATGAGCGAGAATAAATTCTCAGTCAGCATGGTCAATAAGGAATTTGGCATGGTGAATCAGCTGGCGGTCATTGTGCCCAACGGTGATTATGAAAAAGAGGCACAGACCCTGAAGGCACTGGAAAAGTTGGATGTGGTAAAATCCGTTCAGGGACTTGGCAATATTGAAGCTATGGATGGTTACATGCTGACCGACAAACTGAATCCCAGACAATTTGCAGAGCTGATCGATCTGGATGTGGAAGTGGCGGATATGCTGTATTCGGCATATGCCCTGGATCAGAGTGATTACGGTGCTCTGGTCAGCGGTGTCAACGATTACGAAGTACCTTTTATCGATATGTTCCTGTTCATTTATGATCAGAAAGAAAGCGGCAACATCACGCTGGATGATGATCTGGAGGAGACTTTATCGGACGCACATTCCAAGATCATGATTGCAAAGGATCAGTTGTTGGGAGAAGATAATTCCCGTTTCGTTCTGGAACTGAATGTACCTTATGAAGGAGAAGAGACCATCGCAGCGCTGGATCAGATACGCAATACCGTGGCGAAGTTCTATAATATAGATGATATCCTGTTAGTCGGAAATGCCACCAGTGATAAGGATCTGGGAGATTCTTTCGCAACAGATAACACGATCATCACTGTACTGACGGCATTGTTCGTTATGATCATCCTGTTGTTCACTTTCCAGTCTGCCGGCTTGCCGGTACTATTGGTAGTAACGATTCAGGGTAGTATCTGGATGAACTTCTCACTGCCGTATCTGCTGAGTGAAAATGTATACTTCCTGGGATATCTGGTAGTGTCCGCCATCCAGATGGGTGCGACGATCGACTACGCTATCGTTATCACCAGCCGTTATATGGATCTGAAGACGTACATGCCGATCAAAGAAGCTGCCATCGAGGCGCTGAACCAGGCGTTCCCCACGATTGTTACCAGTGGTTCCATGCTGGTGGCTGCTGGATTCATTATCAGTTATGTATCTTCTAATGCAGCGGTAGCAGCGATCGGACTGGCGCTGGGACGTGGTACCCTGACCTCTATTTTATTGGTGCTGCTGGCATTGCCCCAGACACTGCTGATCGGAGATATCATTATTCAGAAGACGGCATTTACCTTAAAGCGTGATCTGGCGAAGCCGCTGCCTTCTGCCGGTAGGATCCGAATGAACGGTCATATCAAGGGTTATGTCAACGGTGTGCTGGAAGGTGATTTCATCGGTGTCATCGACGGTGAGATGGGAGCGGTGGTGCGTCCCAAGGATACCGTGACCATGGAGCGGGAGGATGCAGCGGAGAATGCGTCCCCCAGGTTGGAAGCACAGGAGCTTTCGAATAATACAGCAGAAAGCGAGGGAACAGAAGATGAACAGTAAGAGATTATTATGTTTCCTGCTGGGAGCGGCATTACTGCTGCAGACACCGGCAACCGCTTATGCGGAAGAGACGTTAACCTATGAACAATATAAGGGCGGCAGCGGTTATAGCAACACCACGCAGGAGCAGGATTATGCAATTGTAGAGATCAGCACGGAGGAGGATCTGCGCAGGCTTGCGGAGAACTGTGTGCTGGACAGCTGGTCCAGAGGTATCAAAGTAGTGCTGTGCAACGACATCGTTCTGAGCATGGAAAGTGAATTCAGTATCCCAACATTTGCGGGAATTTTTGATGGTAATAGTTTTACGATCTCCAATGTAAAGCTTACGGGGAATGGTTCTGCGGCAGGTTTTTTCCGTTATGTGCAGGAAGGTGCCAAAGTACGTAATCTCACGGTGAGCGGAGAAATATCTCCCTCAGGAAGCCAGAATCAGGTCGGCGGCATCGTCGGGGTGAATTACGGCAGCATTGAGAATTGTAAGTTTTCCGGTAATGTGATCGGCGATAATGAAGTCGGTGGCATTGCGGGTGTGAATGAAGAGACTGGCGAGATCCGCAGATGTGAATCCAACGCAAATGTCATTGGCAATCATTCCGCAGGCGGTATTGTCGGGAACAATCATGGTATCTTAAATAACTGCAGCAACAGTGGCAGCATCAATACCTATAGCACGGAAGTGACCTATGATCTGGATGATATTACCATGGACAATCTGGAGCAGATCAACAGTACTTCCAATGTGACTGCGCATACGGATACCGGCGGTATCGCAGGCATCTCTGATGGTAAGATCTATTACTGCTCCAATTCCGGAGCCATCGGATATCAGCATGTGGGTTACAATACCGGAGGTATCGTAGGCAGACTGCATCAGGGCTATCTGCAGAATTGCACAAACACAGGTTTCGTGCAGGGCAGAAAAGATGTGGGCGGCATCGTAGGACAGATGGAGCCTTTTCTGGAGATCCAGTATCTCAGTGACAAATTAAAGGAGCTGGATACCGAGACCGATAAATTTTTGGATATGCTGGATGCGACCCAGAAGGATGTCAGCAATTACAGCAGACAAGCATCCGCGCTGAGCAAAAGTATCAGTACGAATCTGAAGGATGCCAATAGCGCGGGAAATTCCCTTACCGGAACCACGAATGACTTGTGGTATATTTATAATCAGGAACTGAACGGTGTCAGCAATGACCTGAAGGTTTTGAATAATGACCTGAACAAACAGGCAGAGGACGATAAAAATAACGGCAACAGACACGATATCACGCTGAGCGGCAATGATCTGAGCGGAGGTGATATTACACTCTCTGTACCGGATGATACAGAGAGTTATAAAGCAGCTCTGAAAAAGTTTGGTGAAAATGCCACGAAGCATCTGGATAATATGGTTAGTGCATCCACGGACCGCAGTGGTGGTATTAAGAATAATCTGGATACACTGAAGCAGAGCCTGGATAAAGCATTTGACCAGCTGGGTCAGTTGGGAGATGTATTACAGGCAGGGTCAGACAACACCGACGCACACATGGATGAGCTGATGGATCAGGCGAGGGTATTGCGCAGACTGGTCAGCGAGATCCGCGATGATCTCTTCCGATACGAAGGGATTTCTGTGGAGGATACTTCGGATGAATCCGCCAGCAAGGGGGAAGTGAACCCCGGAGATCCTGATGCTGAGGCTGGTGAGGCAGAACCGGAGAGAACCGAAGAAGCATTATATGACACCTCCAGCTTCCAAAAAGGTAAAGTCACACTGTGTGTAAATCGTGGTACGGTGGAGGCGGATACCAATGTCGGCGGTATTGTCGGACAGGTGGCAACGGAATATGATTTTGACCCGGAGGATGACATCACCTTGACCGGAACGGAGAGCTTCGATGTGGAGCAGACCATCAAGGCAGTCGTAAGAGACAGTCGCAATTTCGGCGATATCACTGGTAAAAAAGATAACGTGGGAGGTATCGTCGGCAAGGCGGAATACGGAGCAATTATCTCCTGTGAATCCTATGCCCCCATTGAAAGTACCGGAGGCAGTGATGTGGGTGGTATTGCCGGATCTGCCAGCTATGCGATCCGCAGCTGCTATAGCATGGGCAGGATCACCGGTAAAAATAATATCGGCGGTATCGCCGGAGAAGGCTGCGATATTTTTTACAGTTATGCATACAATGATCTGGATATGTCCGGAGAAAATCAGGGCAGCATTGCAGGTAAAGTCAGTGATGACGGCAGCCTGTACGGCAATTATTATGTAGAAGGCGGTGTCGGCGGTGTAGACGGCATCGGTTACCAGGGCGGAGCAACACCGTTGTCCTATCAGGAACTTTGCGCAAAGGATGGAGTTCCGGAAGCTTTTTCGCAGTTTACGATCACTTTCCTGGCAGATGGCGAGGAAGTGGCTTCCTATAAATGTAATTACGGAGACTATCTGTCTGCAGATCAGATTCCGGAGGTGCCGGAGAAGGAAGGCTATTACGGTGTATGGCCGGATTATGATTTCAGTTATATTACCGGTAATCGTGTACTGGAAGCGGAGTATCAGGAGTGGACCGCATCCATTGCTTCTGCAGAGAAAAATGATGCCAACAAACCTCTGGTCATGGCAGAGGGTAACTTCTATCCGAATGCGGCATTGCATCTGCAGATAGAGGGGGACACATATAAGGTCTCCATGACCAACTCCATGAAAGAGGACGCACCGGACTATACCGGAGAAGCAACCTTACGTGTCTACTGTGAGGATGCCGACAATACTGTGGTCTGGGTAGAACAGGACGGCGAATACAGAGAAGTGGAATCCACGGTGATCGGCAGCTACAGACAGTTCACCATGGAGGTACCCGGCAGCTTCCGTATCGCGGAGGCAGAAGGCAGCCATACCCGGATGATCGTAATGTGCATCATCGGAGTAGCAGTAGGGATACTGTTGATCGTATTACTTGTGAAAAAGGTGGCAAAACGCAGGAAAAAGCGTAGACAGGAAAAAGCGGAGCACGCCGGGCAGGCGGATGATACAGAGGGACAGTTATGATCCGGGCAGTAATTTTTGACATGGACGGTACATTGATCGATACCGAAAAATATTACCGTATTTTCTGGCCGAAGGCATTGGAGGCTTACGGCTACACGATGACGGATGAGCAGGCACTGACGATGCGCAGTCTTGGAAGGCCTTTTGCCCCCAGACAGCTCAAGGACTGGTACGGTGAAGATTTTGACTATTATGTGGTGCGTGACAAACGAAAAGAGATGATGGAAGAAACACTGGACCGGGATGGCATCAAATGCAAGCCCGGTGCCGTGGAGCTTCTGGAAGATCTGAAAAAAAGGCATATCACCGCAGCGGTTGCCACAGCAACGGATCTGGAGCGGACCGAAAAATATCTGACGCTTACAGGGATCAGACCTTACTTTGAAAAATTGATCTCCGCTACCATGGTAGCGGAAGGTAAGCCGTCTCCGGACATTTATCTCTACGCCTGCGGGCAGCTGGGACTCGCCCCGGAGGAGTGCATGGCGGTGGAGGATTCTCCTAACGGTGTCTTAAGTGCATACCGTGCAGGCTGCAAGGTTGTCATGGTACCGGATCAGACGCAGCCGGATGCAGAACTCAAAAAGTGTTTATATGCCTGTGTCCCGACGCTGGCAGAGATCAGCCACCTCATTTAGAGGTGGCTTCAGACTGTAGACAAAGCTCCTTCCTGTGAGGGAGCTTTTCTTGTGTCATGACTGCAAAAATCATGTACTTACAAGCATATAAGAAGTAGTGAAAATGCCGTATTTACGGGACTTTTCACTACTTTTTTGGTATAATGAAAGTATCAAAATAAAGGCGGTGTTTCCTATGATGACACAGAATGCAGATAAGAAAAGAGAACAGATTCAGATGTTCTGCATGGATGACCTTGTTCCGCAGGATCATCTGCTGCGCCTGATTGACCAGGCAATCGACTGGAGTTTTATCTATGATCTTGTGATCGATAAATACAGTGCAGACAATGGCCGCCCCAGCATGGATCCGGTCATGCTCATTAAAATTCCATTCATCCAGTATCTGTACGGCATCCGAAGCATGCGCCAGACAGTAAAAGAAATCGAAGTCAATGTCGCATACCGATGGTTCCTCGGTCTGGAAATGATGGACAAGGTTCCCCATTTCTCTACGTTTGGAAAGAATTATACCAGACGCTTTAAGGATACTGATCTTTTTGAACAGATCTTTTCCCGTATCCTGCAGGAATGCTATAAATACAGACTGATCGATCCTTCCGAGGTCTTCGTGGATGCCACCCATGTAAAAGCACGGGCAAACAGCAAAAAGATGCGGAAACGGATTGCAGATGAGGAAGCACTGTTCTTCGAAGAGCAGTTAAAGAAGGAAATCAATGAAGACCGGGAAGCGCATGGGAAAAAGCCTCTGAAAGAAAAGAAGGAAGATTAAATCCCTGTATGATAAGATAAAAGACATTGGCATTCAGACACTGGTAGCCGATGCAGGATACAAAACACCAGCGATAGCAAAGTTACTTCTGGATGATGGTATCATACCGCTTCTACCGTATAAACGCCCCATGACCAAAGATGGTTTTTTCAAAAAAGCCGAGTATGTGTATGATGAATATTTTGACTGCTATGTATGCCCGAATGATCAGGTGCTGGCTTATCATACGACGAACCGTTCCGGATACCGGGAATACAAGAGCTGCGGAATCGTCTGTGAAGGATGTCCATATCTGAAGCAGTGCACAGAAAGCAGGGATCATGTGAAGGTAGTGACCCGGCATATCTGGGAGCCGTACATGGAAAAGTGTGAGGATATCCGGCAAACGATTGGGATGAAGGAAGTGTATGCGCAACGGAAAGAGACCGTAGAGCGCCTCTTCGGAACAGCAAAAGAAAACCACGGATTACGCTATACACAGATGGTAGGAAAAGCCCGGATGGAAATGAAAGTCGGGCTTACGTTTGCCTGCATGAATCTGAAAAAACTGGCAAAGATGATAGCCAGGAAGGGAAAAAGGGGAACCCAAAAGTGTTTATTATTGATCAAGTACACACTTTTTGAACCCAAAACAAGAAAAACGCTTCTGGAGTGCTGACCAAAAGCGTTTTGTCTACAGTCTGAGAGGGCTACCTATAATTATGGGTAGCCCTCTCAAAATGGAAGTAGCGTTATGGAGGAAAGAAACATTTCCTTACATGACACCCTTTACACAAACATAGCAACTATCATACAATTTTCTACGATTCTCTCTGTTGATCCTTTTTTTTCTTGTATAACAGCCATAGCGCTACGCTGAACAATGCAAGTACAAAAGTTACTATATAAATCAAGAAACTATCACTTGCCTTAACTGCCACGAACCAACCGTTTGCTCCTCCTGAATGCTTCAGAATGGCAAATCCATTATATTGCGCTATCAGTTTTATGATTGATAAACAGATGCCAATCACACTCAGCACAGTGAGTATAATGCTACACACTTTTATTTTTTTCACTATCATTCCTCGCTTTCAACTATCTTTATCAAATAATATTATTTGGTGACTATTTCCTTTCCATTGCGTCCTGCAATTTTGTGTAGCCAATATATATTTCAAAGTCTTCACTATCGGTCACATACAGCTTTACTTCACAATAAGGATTAGCCGGAGGGTTGTTGGTGTATATGTAAGAACGTGTATTTACCGCCACTTTTCCAGTATAGTGGTTTACTTCATTTTCATGCCAATCAGAAACACCCTCTGCTTTCGTCATCAAATTACTTGATGAGATGTTGAGATTAGAAGAAATCATTGTTGCTTCAACTGTATATCCGGGTCTGTTTTGACTATCCATCCCGTCATAATAATAATTGATCGAGCCTGTTATCACATTATCGCTCTGATATGTTGTCACACTACTGTCTATTGGCTCGTCAGAAAATGTAACCTCCTCTCCGGATACTTGGAAATATATCACATCAACCAGTTCGCGTCCAGATGACGCATTCTGTGCCTGCAATTCAACTTCTTCTATAGCAGGTTCTTGGTTTTCAGCGGCATATGCCGTAACGCTACCTAAAAGCAATGATATTGCCATCATCAGCACTATTGCTCTATTAACTTTCTTACCCATTACTTTTCCTCCTAAAATGTTGTTTGTACTGTCACAGTCACATTATACGGAACGATTGCTCCGATTGACTGTGCATAAGCTGCATAGTTATTGAGAATTGTAACCAGCGCATTGTCTGTCATTGCATTCTTCCAGCTCTGTGCATCAAAATCATATGTACCCGTAAAAGTAATCGTTAATGTCCATTTCCCATTTGATTTCACACCAGTGGCGGAATAATTGACATTATTATATGCCAAATGTAAATCTGTTGTGCTGTTCAGCGTCGTTGTTCCGGAGTTCGTCTTCCTTACATAATTTGTTCCGGTAACATCCGACTTAAACTGATTTACTATCGTTGTGCACTCTGTTGAACCCGCAATCTGTTTTGCCATATCCGTTGTGGAACCATAAGATAAATTACTGGGATTATCCTGTAATGAATGGTTCAACAGTATCTTCGATGATTCCTTCTTCAACAGCATATTGTGTGAATCCTTCTAAAGCTGCTACTGCAAAATCTTCGCCTTCAGATATGCTGGCAGGTGCCTGCTCAAGATACTGATTATATAAGGCCAAGGCTTCGCTGTCATACATAGAGATAGAAGCATTGTATATATCCTCGTTTGAGTAAAAATCTTCTGTTTCACCTGTAATCGCAATATACACACCTTCTTCAGTCGGTTCACCGCTGTATTCTTCTGCATGTACGTTTACCGGCACGCTCATAGCCATTACTAAACTTAAGATTACTGTTGCTCTTTTAATATAGTTCTTCATCAGACTTATCCTTCTTTTATTCTGAAACACAATCTGCGCTGTTATATTAGTTAGGCACTGGTCCTAATCCCAACAGACCCGCAAGAAAAAAAGCACAGACAACAAGAAGAAAATTTCCTATGCCTACACATCCGATAATTAAGAAATTGGGTATGAACTTTTTCCTAATGACTCTGTTGTATAAATAAGCACTTAAAAACCCTATTCCTAATGCTCCCGATATGACAGGCAAATATGCTACCACTGTAAATAATACCCTATCCACTCCAATCCTCCTTTCCTCAATTCGCTATAGGTCCTCCAAGCGCAAACGCAAAAAGCAATAACAGACAGATTACGACTGGAAATAGCAATGCAAATATTCCTAATATTAGCGTAACATAATAGCTTAATTTCATCCTGCGCCTATGAATGGAAAGAGCAATCAGTACAATTCCAATTCCCAAAAATATAAAAGGCATACATACAAAAACAAATGCCTCCCACTGCATTAGATCAATTAAAAAAATCAGCAATACAACGGATGTAACGGATACAACGCTAATAATAATATTTCTTCTCTCAATTTGTCGTTGATGAACTACCAGACTAATAACATTGTCCAATACCTCCGTAGCTTTATCCGCTGATATTTCTTCTTTGGGTTCTCTTTCTGACTGCATTATTTCTAATACACTAACCTCCAATACATCGGCCAACGGTTTTATGGTGTTAATATCCGGAAAACCCAATCCCCGTTCCCACCGTGAAACCGCTTTATCTGTTACACTTATTTTCTCTGCCAGTTCTGCCTGCGTCCACCCCTTCTCTTTCCTAATTGTTGCTATAAATTCTCCAAACTTCTTGCTGTCCATACTTTCCTCCTCTTTCAGCGTAATTAGATTTTATTATATTTCCTCATTTTATCAACCGATGAATCGTAGAGTTCCGCAAAAATCGCATAAATACGCTCTTTTTCAAATTAATATTTAACTTATTATATCAAAGCAACACCTTCTAACATAGCCTATATTCCCTTTGCACAAAATTGGCACAAAACTTTCCCAACTTGGCACAGCTTTGCGATTTACACGGTAAATCCCCTATGTTAAAATGGGTATCGTGAAAATTCATACATACCAGAAACGCAGGAACGAAGCACACCCCGGCTTCTCCTGCGTTTTTATTACGCAAAGCTGACACTTACATAGGTCAGCTTTGTGCTGTTCAGGAGGTGACATTTTGAAAAAAAGAATCCGGCGGTTGCTGCTGTCCGAAAGAGGCGACTCCTCATATATCAGCAGCTTTGTCTACATTCTGCAGCCACCTCGTTTAGAGGTGGCTTTTTGCATGTATCCGCGTATGCACTTGATTTTTATATATTGCTGTGTTATTATTTTAACGATTAGAGTCACCGGCACAGATATGAACAAAAATAGCTGCAAAGCAGCGGAGAGTGCGATCAATCGCACGATTTTGCGAATGGCTGTGGCTGCTGGAAGCCTTGAGAAGGGGCAGAAAGGATATGGAAGAAATGAATTTTGATGACATCGTAGCAAAAGTAAAAGAATGTGGGAAGAAGACGGTTGCAGTCTCCGTAGCACAGGACAGTGCGGTACTGGAAGCTGTACATGAAGCCAAGAGACTGGGCATTGCAGATGCAATCCTGGTAGGTGATGAGGCGAAGATCCGTGAGATCGCAGCAGGACTGAATATGGATCTCTCCGATTATGAGATCATCAATGAGCCGGATATGATCGAAGCCTCCCTGAAAGCTGTAAAGCTGGCACATGACGGCCGTGCAGATATGTATATGAAGGGTCTGATCGACTCTAAGAATTTCTTAAAGAGTGTACTGAACAAAGAAGTAGGTCTTCGTACCGGTGGAACCCTGTCTCATGTATGTGTGTTTGAGATTCCCGGCATTGACAGACTTCTGTTCCTGACCGATGTTGCATTCATGACCTATCCTACACTGGAGGAGAAGGTTCAGATTATCAAGAATACCATTCCGGTATGTAATGCCTGCGGCGTTGCAGAGCCTAAGGTAGCACCTTTAGCAGCAGTTGAGGTTGTAAATCCCAAGATGCCCGTTACCGTAGATGCGGCAGAACTGACTAAGATGTGCGAAGAAGGACAGATCCCCGGCTGTATCGTAGACGGACCGCTGTCTCTTGACCTGGCGATCGATCCTGAGGCAGCCAAGCATAAGGGCGCAACCGACCGTAAGATTCAGGGTGATGCAGATGTATTGCTGTTCCCGGATATCCATGCCGGCAACCTGGTATACAAAGCAATCGTACATATGGTAAAAGTAAAGAACGGATGCATCCTGACCGGTACCAAGGTTCCTGTTGTCCTGACCAGCCGTTCCGATACCTTTGAGACCAAGGTATATTCCCTGGCACTGGCTGCAGTTGTAGCAGAAGAGATGAAAAAGAATCAGAAATAAGCTATGGATATCGTGATCGAAGCCGCTGCGGAAGCTGTGGGAGAACTGCTGTCGGCAGGTATAGATGCTGTAGTGGACAAAGCGGCAAAGCATAAGAGCAAATATAAGAGTGAATATAGGAGGAAACACACAATGGCAATCAAGAGTCTGATCATCAACCCCGGTTCCACATCCACCAAGATCGGTGTATTTGAGGATGAGAACTTATTATTTGAAGAAACTCTGAGACATTCTACCGAGGAGATCTCCAAATACGATACTATTTTCGAACAGAAGGATTTCCGTAAGAAGATCATTACCGATCTGCTGGCGGAGAAAAACTGCGATCTGAAGAGCTTCAACGTGATCGTAGGACGTGGCGGTCTGTTAAAGCCCATCCCCAGTGGTACCTATGCGGTAACCGATGATCTGCTGGAGGATTTAAAAGTAGGTGTACAGGGTCAGCATGCTTCTAATTTAGGCGGTATTCTGGCAAGAGAGATCGGTGATGAGATCGGCGTTCCTTCTTACATCGTAGACCCTGTTGTAGTAGATGAGCTGATGCCCATCGCAAGATATTCCGGTCTGGAAGAGATCCCCAGAGGAAGTATCTTCCATGCCCTGAACCAGAAGGCAGTTGCCAAGAGATATGCAAAAGAGGCCGGCAAGTCTTATGAGTCCCTGCGTCTGATAGTAGTGCACATGGGCGGCGGCGTATCCGTAGGCGCACATGAGGACGGCAAGGTTGTAGATGTATTCAGTGCATTTGACGGTGACGGTGCATTCTCTCCGGAACGTGCAGGCGGTGTGCCTTGTGCAGCACTGGTAAAAATGTGCTTCTCCGGAAAATATACCGAGAAGGAGATCAGTGCAAAGCTGATCGGCAAGGGCGGCCTGAATTCTTACCTGGGTACCAATGATATGCGTGAAGTTACCAAGCGTGCCAATGAAGGCGATGCCAAGGCAGCGGAGGTGAAGCAGGCATTCCTGTTACAGGTAGCCAAAGACATTGGTGCTATGGCCTGTGTGCTGAACGGCAAGGTAGACCAGATCGTTATCACCGGAGGCATTGCATATGGTGAGGATGTAGTGGCTAAGCTGAAAGAGAGATGCGGCTGGATCGCTCCTGTGACCGTATATCCCGGTGAGGACGAGCTGTTAGCTCTGGCTCAGGGTGCTCTCCGTGTCATGAACGGCGAAGAACAGGTGAAGCAGTACTAATTTAGAGTAAAAATATAGAACTCCCGGTGGAATGATTCCATCGGGAGTTTTTGCTTTAGGGAATAGAACTAAAAATCAGCTTTGACAGAATTCCCAGTACCAGCATGTGTACCGGATAAAAGGCATAGCAGGCAAGCTGGATCTTGCGGTTATGCGCGCCCTGGCGTCCATGGTAGCACCACAGAAGCGGCAGACACAACAGCGCCAGCCCCTGTTCTGAAATCTCGAAGGCATGACCGAAAAGCTGTAATGGAATCTGCATTCCTGCCAACAGCATGACATTGATCCAGTAGAGTCCGGCAAACTGTCCGGCAAGCTGCCACCATTTTTTTCCATGGAAGAGATAGAATACGATAACAGTCAGAACGCCTTCCCCGTAATAGTCGAACATGAGGAGGGTTGCCAGCACGTAGCCGACTACAGATAGCAGTAGGATCGCCGGGATCCACAGCCAGACCGGACATTTTTTCCGTAGCGTATCCATTGCCCAGATACACAGGAAGCCTGTGAGCAGTGTCCAGATCACGTTCTGATGAAATGGGTAGAATAACAGTCCGCTGTACATCAGATTGATGGGAAGCTCAGACAGAATGGCCAGAAGAAGCAGGCGCATGCAATATTTTTTCTTATCATGGGTATGGAAGAAGCCTTCCACCAGGAAAAAGGCGAACATGGGAAATGCCAGTCTGCCGATGCCGGTCAGCCACCAGGCATCTCCGGCGAGGGTAGCCCACAGGTGATCACAGAACATGAACGCCATAGCGAGGATATGCAGCGTCAGAGCACTGAGATCCGGTGGGAAAATAGAACAATGGGATCCTTTGTTTTGCAAAATAAAACTCCTTTCAAAATTCCTTACGGAAGGATATAGTTGCATTATATCTTGTTTATGCGCTATAGTAAAGATGATTATAATTCGTCATATAAATCCATAAACAGGAAAGGACAGGAATGAAACAATGTATACAGACGGACAGATCTATATGGGTCTGGCAGATGGCCAGCGTGTGAATATGCAGCTGAATATGAGTAACCGTCATGGACTGATCGCGGGAGCCAGCGGCACCGGCAAGACCGTTACGATGAAAGCTATGGCGGAATCATTTTCCGACGCGGGAGTTCCGGTATTTTTATGTGATGTCAAGGGAGATGTCTCCGGCATTGCCACAGCGGGTGTTGCTTCGGAGTCCATGGACAAGAGGATCGATAAATTCGGTATCCGCGGCAGCTTTTCCTATAAGGCTTATCCGGTCTGCTTCTGGGATATCTATCAGGAGGGCGGACATCCTGTGAGAGCCACCATCTCCGATATGGGACCGGAGCTGTTATCCCGCATTCTGGGGCTCACCGCCGCGCAGGAAGGTGTATTGAATATTGTCTTCCGGATCGCGGATGACAAGGGACTTTTATTGATCGACTTAAAGGATCTGCGTATTCTGCTGAATTATGTGGCAGAACACAAGGATGACTATCTGACCACCTACGGAAGTATCTCCAAGCAGTCCGTGGGCGGTATTCTGCGGGCGTTACTGCCTTTGGAGAATCAGGGCGGAGACCTCTTTTTCGGAGAACCGGATCTGGATATTTATGACTGGATGCGTACGGATGTGTACGGCAAGGGTATCGTCAATGTACTGAATTGTGTAAAGCTGGTGCAGAATCCTACGTTATATGCCAGCTTCCTGTTATGGATGATGTCGGAACTGTTCGAAAAGCTTCCCGAGGCGGGGGATCTGGAAAAGCCCAAGCTGGTATTTTTCTTCGATGAGGCACATCTGCTGTTCGCCGATGCACCGAAAGTACTGGTACAGAAGATCGAGCAGGTGGTAAAGCTGATCCGCTCCAAGGGCGTGGGCATCTATTTCGTGACCCAGAGTCCCAGTGATATCCCAGATTCCGTACTGGCACAGTTAAGCAACCGGGTACAGCATGCTCTCCGGGCGTATACTCCGGCGGAGCAGAAGGCTGTCCGGGCGGCAGCACAGTCTCTGCGGGCCAATCCGGCGTTTAAGGCAGAGGAAGTGATCATGGAGTTAGGTGTGGGAGAAGCACTGACATCCTTCCTGGACGAGAACGGCGTGCCCGGCATTGCCCAGCGTACCTCCATCATCTGCCCTCAGAGTTTTATGGGACCGGTGGACGAGACGGAGCGCCGGAACCTGATGGCGCGGGACGGTATGGGACGCTACGATGAAGCAGTGGACAATATTTCTGCCTATGAAGTGCTGACAGACACCATAGAACACGAAGCAAAGGCACAACAGCTTGCCGCAGAGCGCGCCCAGTTGGAGAAGGATAAGGAAGCTTTGGCGAAGCAGCAGGCAAAGCTTCAGGAATCTGCTGTGAAGCAGAAACAGAAGGAATGGGAAGCCGCTCAGAAAAAGAAGGAAAAAGCAGCGGAACGCAGACAGGCCCAGATTGAGCGTCAGCTCATCAACACCGGTGCCCAGGTCATCAAGAGAGGCATTCTGAGCACGCTGTTTGGAAAATAATAGATTGCTAACTTGAGAGTTAGTTGAATACATTGGCAAAATCCACGAACTCCCGGAGCATGC
>ERZ827490.2484-NODE-2484-length-19613-cov-5.675683_pt1 | contig 19613 bp, 16 predicted proteins | sample MGYA00519770_ERZ827490 | MGnify/ENA primary metagenome ERZ827490 (study PRJEB31778, sample SAMEA3449324) | human gut metagenome | biome: human gut; feature: human-associated habitat; material: faeces | place: United Kingdom | collected 2010/2012 ...
GACAGTGGCAGGAGGGGATAACGCTGCGGCAGATTCCGTGAAGATTGGAAATCAGAGAATTGAACTTATGAAGGAATATGGAATCATTAAAAAATGATAAAAAATGTTGATGACGTAACAGGTATGTATAGGATATAATATATATGTTATACAGACTTCAGCCGGAAGCAAGTATTCATTCAGTGCTTCTGAGATCAAGAAAGCAGTTCCGAGTGGATACTGGACAATCAAGCTTTTGGGAATCAAGGTGAAATACGGAACTACAGGTACTCTGACAGTTAACGTATTTTAAAGTAAAAATAATCAACTAAAAAGGGCAGATACCATTTGCCATTGAACAGATACCGCCATTCGGGGAAGCAAAGCTATCCGGGTGTCGGTATTACTATGTCACGATGCGCCTGAAGCCGCCAATGAATAAGAACATTATTCGGGTGAGCGTAGTTCAAAATAATAAAAGACTTGAAACAAGAAGATTTACATGTTAATATAACTTTACTAATGGACGTTCTGTCCATTTAGAATAATTCAACGGTCTCAAAAGACCATCACATTTATCAGAGGAAGACCCCTCAAGATTACCAGACAATTTATAAGAATGAGAAAACGTATTTTGCGGAAGGAATCTTGTAGAAAAGATATATATCGTGTATAGTATATATAGATATTGCGAAATCCATTCAAGTCTTCACGTAAAATAACGGGAAGGAGAATGGATGAAGAGAAAGAGTATCTTGTACAAAGACCTGGAAGTGTCCAGAGCGAAGGAAATCTATGATGAATCCTGCAAGAATATCCTTGCGAACAAAATCATACTGGCCTGGATAATGAAAAGCTGCATGAAAGAATATGAAGACTGCAGTATCCGTGACATTGCAGACCACTACATAGAAGGGATACCGGAGATATCTCAAAGGGAAGTACACCGGGATGAGGCGCCAGCGTCTGATCCGGGAAAGATCAGAGGAGAGAACACCGAAGATAAGGCAGTGAATGAAGGAACCGTTCGCTACGACATCATGTTCCGGGCAATATTGCCCCAAGGCCAGGAAAAGATAGAACTGATCATCAATATAGAGGCACAAAAAGATTTTTATCCGGGATATCCCTTGATCAAGAGAGGGATATATTATGGCTGTAGAATGATTTCATCCCAATACGGCACGATATTTATCAACAGCCATTATGAGAAGATCCAGAAAGTATACAGCATCTGGATCTGCTTTAACCCGCCGGAGAAACGGAAGAACAGTATTAATATATATTCCGTAAAAGAGAAGAACGTAGTAGGAAAAGTAAAAGAAAAAGAGAAGATATTAGAAAATGAATATGGAATAACGATGACCTATGAAGAGAAAGAAGAGGTGGAGAAGATGTGTAATCTGAGTGAGTATGTGTGGGAGAAAGGGCTCCGGGAAGGCCGAGAAGAAGGACTCCGGACAGGAATAAACTATGGAGAACTACAAAATCTAGTTAGAATGGTGCTCAAAAAAATGCGAAAAGACGTCTCATGTGAAATAACCGCGGAACTCTTCGAAGAACCGGTAGAAAAGATCCGAAAGATATATGAAGTAGCGGAGAAATATGCGCCGGAATATGATATTGAGTCAATTTGCCGAGAACTGGCGGAATAAAGCGCTTTGGTTACACCGTAAGGGAATGTCCTTGTACCTTACCGGTGGATTTGGTATAGTATAAGGTATTATTCTGTAAAGGAGGCTCGTGATGAAAGAGACAGGAGAATCCAGATTAACAAAGAATAAAACCGTTATATTACTTCTGATCATTCTTTTAATCCTGATATGGTTTGTCGGGGAGATTCTTATTTCTTATCATTGGATGAAAGTGAACCGGTATCCGGTGACGGTCCGGAATTTGCCATATACGGATACGGTTACAGATGCAGGATTCAAGATGGTGGTGATTTCGGATCTTCATGATCATGAATTCGGGAAAGACAATGAGAAGCTGATCCGGCGTGTAAAAGAACAGGATCCGGAGCTGATCATTCTGGATGGCGATATGCTGAATGAGGATTCGAAGAGTGACGAGGTGCCGGTCAGACTGGTAAAAGGTCTGGCAGAGATTGCGCCGGTGTATTATGCGCTTGGGAATCATGAACTGGATTATATCGGCACTGCAGAAGGGAAGAAGATGCAAAAGCACCCGGAGAATTCCGAATTGGTGAAGGATCTTACAGATGCCGGCGCATGTGTGCTGGAAGAAGGTTACCGGGACGTGGAGATCGGTGGATGTAAGGTGCGCATCGGTGGGATGTATGAATATGCATTTGCTCTGGATGGAGATAACAGTGCAGAGAATCTGACAGGTAATGTACGGGATTTTCTGGAGGAGTTTCAGAATACAGACCGGTACAAGATTATGTTGTGCCACAGACCGGATAGTTTTGTATTCGGTGATGCATCCGATTACTGGAAGATCGATCTTGTGATCAGCGGACATGATCATGGAGGACAGGTAGTCATTCCATTCAAGGGAGGACTATATGGTGGTGATCAGGGATGGTTCCCGCCATATGTGCATGGACTGTACCGGACAGGAAGGATCCGGCTGTTCGTGACGAGTGGATTAAGCAGTGAGAAACAGAAGCTCCCGAGATGGAATAACCGGCCGGAGATTGCGGTGCTTAACGTACACTGATCAGAGGGATGAAGAGGTAAAAAGATGGTTAGAAGGACAGTCGTTCCGGTGATGTGTCATCAAAGATTACTGCGGACAGTGTGTTGGACGGAGATCTTACATCAAATATCAAGTATTCACTGGAGAAGACGGTCAATACGCAGGCTGCGGGTGAGTATCCGATCGAGTTCAGGGTTATGGACCGCGGCGGGAATACAGTGTATCTGAAGACGCAGATCAGTATTTCCGATAAAAGTTATGCAGGGATTGATGTGAAATTAAAAGATTATCTGATCTACCTTTCTGTCGGAGATGCATTTGATCCAAATGCATACTTTGATTCGGCAGATAAAGAAGGCGAGCTTACGGTGCAGTCGAATGTAAATACTGCAAAGGCAGGATCCTAAAGAGTATAATAAGATAAAAAAGAACCCGACACGGCTGTCATATCATGATAGCGTGCAGGTTCCTTTGGTTTCACATGCATTATTCTGATGCCGAATGGGATATCAGAAATTTGTTGAATAATTTGACAATCTGACTCCGCTTACGTAAGGTCAGTGGAATACAGTCATCGTTGGTTAATTGAATCTCGGTATCCAGAATGTCCTGAATATAGTTCATGTTTACAAGATAGCTGCGATAACAACGGATAAAAGAATTGTCATTCAGCGTGCTCTCGATATGATTTAACGCCATGTTGGTTTCGTAAGTTTTTCTGGAAGTATGTATCATGCATTTTCTTCCAATGCTTTCAATATAAAAAATCTCAGAAACCGGGATGTGATATAAAAGCCGGTTGGAATATACATTGAGTGTATGGGTTGAAGGGAATATCGGAAGCAAAAGTCTGGTAAAGACTTTCTCAAAATCTTCTTCTCTGATTGGCTTCAGAATGTATCCTTCAACTCCAAGATTATAGCTTGCCAGGCAATGTTCAGTGCTTTTGGTCGTGAAGATAATTATTGGAGGGTTTGGACCATCTTTCAATTGTCTGGCAGCCTCTATACCATCTGTCCCCGGCATCAAAATTCCCAAAAAAATGAGGGAATATTCTTTCGGGGATGCTAACAACTCGTCTGTTGAAGTAAAGGTATCTACTTCTAATAATGCATGATTGAGCATATGTTTCTTAATATTGGCGTCCAAGAACTCACTAATACGTGTTATGTCGGTATCATATCTATCGCAAATTGCAATATTCATATATAGCCCCCTTCCCGAACAGATAAAACGTATTTTTATATAAATATAAATGGAATATGCTCTATGTAATTATAATATAACATAGATTAAGAGTGAAAAGATAGAAAAATGATACAAATGGACAGTAAATGGAATATATTAACAGAAAAATATAAGAATTTGGAGCAATCAAACAGAAAAATATAAAATTAATGCGAAGATTTGTCGAAAAACGTAGAAAAATTAAAGCAATATTTTGATGTTGCAGGAAGAAAACCGCGATGGTATGATAAAAAAGAAATTGAGTACTATTTAATGTATACATAAAAAACAATGCGAAGGATGTGCTGAGAATTGTACCATAATTTGCGAAAAAACGGGACGGACGAAGTGCGGATAGAGAAAAGCAGGTTGAGGAATATGAAAGTTGTAGATACAAGAGAATATGTTGGTATGCTTAAGGAACTGACGGAAGAGGGAAAGGAAGTCAGCATGCTGGTCTTTGGAAGCAGTATGGCACCGTTTCTGATCCATGCAAGGGATATGATATATTTCAAAAAGCCGGACAGAGAGCTTCAAAAAGGTGATATTGTATTTTTTCGGAGAAAGAGCGGGCAGTTCGTCATGCACCGGATATGGAAGATCAGGCCGGAGGGGTATTATATCGTGGGCGATGCACAGACACAGATAGAAGGACCGGTAAAGAGAGAGCAGATATTTGCTCTGATCACCAAAGTCAGAAGGAAAGAAAAGTGGCTGGAGCCGGGAGATTTCTGGTGGGAATTCTTCGAGCATGTATGGCTGCATATGATTCCGCTCCGCCGGGGGATTATGTGGTGTTATGCGAAGGTGATTAAATGATAAAATATTTTGTATTGTTTTAGGTGCTTTTCTTGCATTTTAAAAAACAGGTGGATATAATGGATTAGTATAAAAGGGAAGGAGTGGTATCATGATTTTAGTAGATAAAAGCATAAAGGAACGCTCCGGAGAAATTTTTTGCGAGGGATATGCGGAAAAATATGTAAATGCAATTTCCTATGACCTTCACATTAAAGGTATAATTTGCGATGATGCCTTAAAGGATAGTTATACATTACATCCGGGAGAATTTATATTTGTTCAGACAAGGGAAATGATACATATGCCGAAAGATCTTATGGGAAGGATTGGAGAAAAGAATTCCCGTATAAGACAGGGGTTGTCTGTGGCAGGTCCGCATTATTATCCAGGGCATAAAACATATATTTATTTGAGGGTTCAGAATATAACATGTGCCAATATAACTATAAGGGAAAATGACAGTATTGCGCAGATAATTTTTGAACAATTAGAGTCAGTTCCGGAAAAAGCATATGATGAACAGGAAGATGCATCATTTAATGATGAATATCAGTATCGCGGACTGGCAAATTACCGGGATGAATATGAGGCCCGAACCGAAGAATTAAAGAAGGCAAATGAATCTCTGGAAGAAAAAGAAAATCATATATATGCTAATATTCTTACATTTATGGGAATCTTTGTTTCGATATTTTCTTTAATTATGGTTAATTTTTCAAATATTACGAAAGGAACGTTAACCAAGGGGTTTATAGTACCGATGAATCTTTCGCTCGGAGTGGTTATTGCACTTTTTATGGGATTGATTTTGATATTTCTTAATAAGGCAAAGAGCAAAGGATTCCTGATAGCATATATTGTAATCTTAATAATATTAATTATAATGCTTTTAGTTGCACTATAAAGATAAGGCAGAGTTTTTTGTGACAGTATTTCATGAAAAACTCTGCTTTTTTAACAAAAGTAAAAAATGACCCGGTTGCATACAGACGGCGGCAATGCTATGATGGAACAATAAAATCAAGGAGAAAAGTTATATGAAGATTGTAAAGGAATTTATATTAAGGGAGATCGCAGGTGAATGTGTACTAGTGCCGACGGGGGCAACTTCGCAGGAGTTCAATGGAATGATCACGATCAGTGATACGGCTAAATTCATCTGGGAGAATATCGAAAAGGTGGATAGCCTGGAAGAGATGATCCGGATGGTTCTGGATACATATGAGATTGATGAAGAGACTGCAAGAAGGGATACGATCGCTTTTGTCGGTGCGCTTGTGGAGAATGGCTTTATTGAGTGTACGAGGGAAGATGGAACATGGTAGAACAGAATGAGTCAATCACCCGCCTGTACAGGATCGGGCATACGGAGATTGAGATTACGGCTCCGTTATCTATGAAAAGTCCGCGGAATCTGGAAAAATTCCGGACCGGGCAGGCAAAGAGGACGGATGATGAGGTCATCCATTATCAGGTAGAGATGACAGAGAACCTTGATGAGATCAAAGAAGATCTTCTGGGGAAAAAGACGGGAAGAGTGATCTACCGTGATAATCTTACGGTATTTCAGACGTCGGGCGGGGAATGCCGCTTTATTAATTTTCTTGGAATGGACTGGCATTATGCGGTGAGCAGCCAGGAGGGTGTAAATCAATATCATGTCTGGTTTGTTCCCGAAGTGGCAGAGATGCTTGATCAGGATACGGTATATCTGGCAGCCTTTTCGCTGGAGAAGCAGGCTATCAGGGACCATGCAATGATACTGCATTCTGCATATATGTGTTATGAAGATACGGCAGTGCTCTTTTCTGCGCCGTCTGAGACGGGAAAATCCACGCAGGCAGGATTGTGGGAAAAGTACCGTGGAACATGGACGGTGAATGGCGACCGTTCGCTTCTTATCCGTGAAGAAGATGGATGGTACGCGAACGGATGGCCGGTATGTGGAAGCTCAGAGATCTGTAACAATAAGTCCTATCCGGTCAGAGCAATCGTTATGCTGTCACAGGCGAAGGAGAACCGTATCAGCCGTTTGAAAGGGCTTGAGGCTCTGCGGAAAGTAATGGAACAGATTACGATCAATGCATGGAACAGCGAGTTTCAGATACAGGCAATGGATGAGCTTGAGATTTTACTGAAGGAGGTTCCGGTATATCATCTGGAGTGCGACATATCCGAAGATGCGGTGAGATGTCTGGAAGATGTACTTGCCGGTGGACGAGGAGAGGAATAAATGCAGGAAAATAATGATAAAAATCAAGGAAAGAACGGCCTGTCTTTCGAGTCTCTGGATATTCTGATCGCAAAGTGGAAGGACGGGACATTTTCGGAGATCATTGATGACTGGAAATGGATATTCAGCTACAGTGTCCGGTATAAGTGGGCAATCGTGTTCTATACGATCCTTGGTATCTTCAGTACTTCTATGGGACTTGTCAGCAGTGTGGCGGGGAAATATCTGATCGATATCATTACCGGGTATAAGACGAATAAACTGATGATCCTGATCATTGTTATGGTAGGAAGTTCATTGTTCAGCCTTCTGTTCAGCAGCATTATCAGCCGTATCTCGACCAAATTAAGTATTTATATCAATAATGATATCCAGGCGGATATATTTGATAAGATCGTGGATGCCGACTGGCTGGAGATCAATAAGTATTCCAACGGGGATGTGTTGAACCGCTTCAACGGAGATATCGGAACGGTCAGCAGTAATGCGATCAGCTGGCTTCCGACGATCGTGATCGCAATCTATAATTTCATAGCGACATTTCTGGTTATTCTTCATTATAATGCGGTGATGGCAATTCTGGCACTGGCAAGCGCACCGTTCATGCTTCTGATGTCGAGGTTCATGATCAAGAAGCAGCGAGAATATAGTCAGAAGACCAGGGAAATGAGCAGTAAGCTGATGACGTTCGAGGTGGAAGCATTCTACAATTTTGATACGATCAAATCATTTGGCATCGCACCGCATTACAGCCGGTTAATGCGCTGGTGGCAAGGCAAATTCAAAGATGTCAGTCTAGAGTACAATATGTTCTCCATCAAGACCAATATCCTGCTGTCGGTTATGGGCACGGGAGTGGAATTCATAGCGTTCGGATATTGTCTGTTCTTGCTGTGGACACATACGATCACATATGGAACGATGACATTATTCCTGCAACAGAGAAGCAATCTGTCAGGCGCATTCAATAACGTGGTGTCGATCATTCCGTCATTTCTGAACAGTTCGGTGTCGGCACACAGAATCCGAGAGCTGGTAGAACTTCCGAAAGAGGTGCATATCAGTGAGAGTGAGGAGCTGGATCCGTTCGCAGAGGATGGATTCGAGGTGCTGATGAAGGATGTGAATTTCGCATACGTAGAAGGGACAAGAGTTATTACGGATTCGTATTTTAAAGCGTGTCCGGGTGAGATCGTGGCACTTGTGGGACCTTCGGGAGAAGGAAAGACGACGATGATCCGTCTGATCCTTGGACTGATCCGTCCGCAGGAAGGAGAGGCTGTGATCGTTGCATCCAACGGAAGAGATATCGTCCTGAATGCGGAGACGAGACATTTCTTCGCCTATGTACCTCAGGGAAATACGATCCTTTCCGGTACAATTGCGGAGAATATGCGGATGGTCAAAGAGGATGCCACGGATGAAGAGATTGTCGAGGCTTTAAAAATCGCATGCGCATGGGATTTTGTGGAAAAACTGCCGGATACGATCAACAGCGCGCTCGGAGAGCGTGGACGAGGACTTTCGGAAGGACAGGCACAGCGTATCTCTATCGCGCGAGCGGTTCTTCGTAATGCGCCGATTCTTCTGTTGGATGAGGCGACATCGGCACTGGATGTAACGACGGAACGCAAGGTGCTGCGTAATATTATCGAGCAGAAGCCGAATAAGACTTGTATTGTGACAACACACAGACCAAGTGTGTTGAATATGTGCCAGAGGGTGTACCGTGTTATGGAGACGAAGGTTACGGAACTGGATGAGGAAGAATCAAGCCGGATGGCGATGGATTTCTGAAAAGGATGGAAAATGCGCTGTTTGCAGGGATGAAATGTAATAAAAAGACGTAAAATTCAAAAGATAAGTATTGAATTTGAATATGGGATCCTTTATAATATAGTGTAGATAGGCAACTAATGAACGATAAGAAGTAATGTAATTATAAAAGGAGTGCATAGTTATGAAGAGGGCGTATGTAAGACCTACTATGGTGGGCGAAAGATTTGTGGCAAATGAGTATGTGGCAGCTTGTGGTGATAAAGGAACGATATATAAATTTGAATGTAATGCTGGAGACAAAGGTTTATTGAGGTATCCATATGAAGTATATGTTGATTCTAATAAGAATGGAAAATATGATGAAAACGATGCGTACTTAAACAATTATCATGCATGTGGAGAAACACATGAGGCACCAGCAAAAGATGGCTTTCTTAATGGATTTATGATTGATTCACGTTGGGGACATGACCATACACCACAGAGTGTTATTATTTGGCGTGGTAAGAAAGGTAATGACGTTCATTGTACAACAAACTTAGATATGAGCAATTGGGAGACAGTAAAGTCATAAAACAATATATATACATATAAAAAAGAACCGGGAATCCGGTTCTTTTTTAAAATCTACAGGAAGTATCGAGGAACCGGAATGGAATTAATGGAAGATGGAACCACAATGGAGCGCCAGATGTTCGCAATGGCCGCAGAGAAAAAAGTACCATTGTATGGTGTGCTGGAGTTATTACCAGTCTGTAATCTGAACTGTGACATGTGCTATGTGCGCATGAGCAGAGAAGAGATGGAACAGGTGGGGAGGCTGTGTACAATTGAAGAATGGACCAAAGTTGCAGAAGATATGATGAAAGCCGGAACGTTATTTGTCCTTCTGACTGGTGGAGAACCACTGCTGTATCCACATTTCCGGGAGCTATATCAGAAGCTGCGTGGACTGGGTATGATCGTTACGATCAATACCAACGGAACACTGATTGACGAGGAGTGGGCAGATTTTTTTGCGGAGAATAAACCCAGAAGAATTAATATCACGCTATATGGTGCAAGTAATGAGACGTATGAACGACTGTGCCACTACCCGGGAGGGTTTGATAAAGCGGTGAACGGAATCCGGCTTTTGCAGGAGAGAAACATCGATGTGAAAGTAAATGGAAGTCTTGCAAAAGCAAATGTGGAAGACAGGATAAAGATCATAGAGATTGGCGAATCGCTGGACGCACCGGTGAGAATTGATACTTATATGTATCCGTCGGTAAGAGAACGGGGACATGCATATAATGATCAGGCCAGACTTGACCCGGAGATGGCGGCAAAAGCAAGAGTGGAGGTCTTACGAAGAGAGATGGGGGAGGACGTATTTGCCGAATACAGAAGACTGAGACTGGATGAGGCGTATAATACCCCGGAAGGAGAAGGTATCCCGGGGCGGATGTCGTGTCGTGCGGGGCAGAGTTCCTTTGTAGTGAACTGGCAGGGAGAGATGCGTTCCTGTGTGGTGTTGGATAGGCCGAGCATTTCACTTCGAAAGGTGGAATTCGAAGAAGCATGGAAGCGAACCGTAGAAGGGACAGAAAGCCTAAGGACAGCATCAATATGTAACAGTTGTAAGTTAAGAAAGGTATGTAATACCTGTGCGGCAGCAGCGATCGCAGAGACCGGAAAGGCAGACGGAGTGCCGGAATATCTGTGCAGATACACAGAAGCAACGGTCAGATATCTGAAGGAGACAAGTAAGAAATAGTAATGAAATAGTAAGTATCGTTTTCTTTACTCCATAATTTGAAAATGATATAATAAAAAAGACTATAAATTACAAAGGATGATGAGATGATAGATATACATGCGCATATACTCCCGGGGATTGATGACGGAGCCGAAGATATGTATGATACGCTGGAGATGGCACGTATGGCAGCAGACAGCGGAGTGGACAAGATCATAGCGACCCCGCATTGCAATATCCCGGGAATGTATGGGAACTATTTCGGAAGAGAATATATTGACAGATATGAAAGTGTGGTCAGAGCGGTTAGAAAAGAGAAGATCCCGATAGAGATCCTGCCGGGAATGGAAGTATTTTCGACAGAAGACCTTCCGGAGCTGATCGTGAATCATAAGATCATGCCGCTTAACCAGAGCCGGTATATTCTGATGGAATTTGCATTTGATGAAGACCCGGAATTTGCAGAGGCTATTCTGAAGAGAGCTGAAGAAGTCGGAGCAAGACCGGTGATCGCCCATGCGGAAAGGTATGAATTTATACAGGATTATCCGCAGATCGCGTACCGCTGGTTCAGAAAAGGATATGTGATTCAGGCGAATAAGGGAAGCTTCCTCGGAAGATTCGGAGGAGGACCGAAGCGTGCGGCCGACAGTCTTTTGCGGCATAATCTGATTTCTGTGATCGCAAGTGATGCACACAGTCCACTTCAGAGGACACCGTATATGCTGGATGCGTATGAAGAACTGAGCAGTGAATATTCTGAGAATCATTTGGATGTGCTGTTTCAGTATAATCCGGCAAGACTCTGTGACAACAGAGAGATCCTGAGATTAGAACCGGTTCCGTATTCTGGACGGTAACAGTTATATTAACGATGAAGGAGAATGACTATGAGAAGACTAAAAATAGCAGTGTGTCTGATATTCGTGGCATCCTGTGCTATATTTGCCGGGTATACTGTGAAGTCCAAGATGTTGGAAGACCATACACCGCCGGTGATCACCTGTAAGGATAAGACGGTGACACTGAGTGTGCAGACCGATCAGAAGAAGCAGAAGAAAGCACTTCTGAAAGGTGTCAAAGCAGAAGACAACCGTGACGGTGACCTGACATCGTCTGTACGTATCGCTTCGATGTCGCATTTTATTGCGCCGGGCAAGCGTACCATTACGTATGTGGTATTCGATAAGGCGAATCAGGTAGGGACACTGGAAAGAACCATACAGTACAAAGATTACACGCCGCCGAAGATCCATCTGAAGGCACCGCTTAGATATTCGACAACAGAGGTGGGAAAGGCGAACCTTACGGAGAATATGAAGGCAGAGGATTGTCTTGACGGTGACCTGACCAGTCAGATACGTACCAGTCTGGATGATGGTATGTATAATGCAGCTGCAGGAATTTACAAAGTGACCGTACAGGTAAGTAACAGTGCGGGTGATGTGTGTTCAGTGCCTCTCGAAGTGACCGTAACAGAATCCGGTGACAGACAGGAGCAGATGAAAGAATATCCGGCATTATCGGATTATATCGCATATACAACAGTAGGACATGAAATCGATCCGATGTCTTATGTCAAAGGTATGGAGATGAATGGTGCAACATATACGTATGCGGATGACGGAGAAGCTCTTGCAGGTACAAGAGAAGCGATCAGTGTGAAATCAGAAGTGGATTATTCCAAAGCAGGGGTTTATCCGGTGGAATATTCTTATACGGCAGAGGGATCACCGACTGCGGTGACAAAGTTATTCGTTGTGGTACAGGATCAGGAGGGAACACAGGATGGAAAGTAATAATAGAAATGACATGCCGGCATTTATGGATACTGACCTGGATCCGTATACTCTTGTGCATGATATAGTGTCCAACTGGTGGGTGATCATCCTGGGGGCAATTGCGGGAGCGTTGTTAACTTATGTAGTTGTAAGCAGCAGGTATGTTCCGGAGTATACAACGCAGGCGACATTTGTGGTGGCATCCAGAGGCGATGCGAATGCGTACAGTAATCTGAGCTCGGCCAACACAATGGCGAAGACATTTGAGAAGATATTAAAAAGTAACATTATGGAGAAGAAGATCTGTGAGAAGCTGAAGGTGGAAGAGCTGGATGCAGACATTCATGCAAAGGTGCTGGAAGGTACCAATATGCTGGTCTTAAGTGTGACGGCAGATACGCCGAAGGATTCCATAGATATTATCCGTACGGTCATGGATAACTATAGCAGCGTATCGCTGTATACGGTGGGCAGTGCGGTTATGGATGTGCTGGAGGAGCCGAAAGTCCCGTATACACCGGATAATCCGCTGGATGCAGGCGGACAGGCTAAGAAGGGCGGACTTGTGGCAGGAGCACTGGTGCTCATCCTCCTCGGACTGTTCTCTTATATGAAGAATACTATTAAACAGGAGAATGAGATCGAGAAGAAGCTGGATGCCAGAAGTCTCGGAGCCATCAGTTATGAATGGAAATATAAGACGATCCGGGATATATTCCGGCATAAGAAAAAAGCGATCCTGGTTGATGATCCGGTAGCAAGTTTCCGGTTCGTGGAAAGTTATAAGAAACTGGCGGCCAAGGTAGAATACCGGATGGCAAAGAATGAACAGAAAGTTCTCGTGGTAACTAGTGTATCTGAAAATGAAGGAAAATCTACGGTTGCCGCCAATCTGGCGATCACGCTGGCAGAACAGTCCAAGAGGGTACTGCTGGTAGATGGTGATATCCGAAGACCGTCGCAGTTCCTGATCTTTGGTATGGAGCCAAAAGAGGAGAATGAACTGGGAGAGTATCTGAGAGGAAACGGATCTCTTGCGGATGTCATGGTTCCGTGTACCAGAAAGCATATGTTGTTCATGGGTGGAAAGAACTGCTATTCCTCATCGACAGAGATGCTTAACTCGGATTCGTTTTATAAGCTGATGACGGCATGCAGGAAATTTGTGGATTATGTGATCATTGATACACCACCGGCAGGAATCATCGGAGATGCGCAGATATTTGCACATTGTGCAGATGCGGTTATGATCGTGGCAAAGCAGAATTATATGCTGGCTGAAGACATCAATGAAGTAATGGACGCTTTCCGTGACAAGGAAGGTAAGGTACTGGGAGTTGTACTGAACGGTGTAAGATCGTTCTCCGGCCTGGTGGACAGTCCGGTGGGACATTATTATGGTAAATACAGCAAATACGGACGTTACGGCAATTATGGAAGAAGTAAAGGAATGTAGAGGATATGGGCGATTATAGAGACAAATCAGGAAGTGAACGTGTAGATGCGCCTGAGAAGATTGATCTGACAAATGTTATGTTGGATGTTTATCATGGTGTGAAGAGGCTGTGGTGGCTGTTCATCGGGCTTATAATTATTTGCGCAGTACAGTCTTATTTCTCGGTGAGTACCAGTTATCAGTCAAAATATGTGGCATCGGCAACAGTGTCGGTGACATCTGTCGGCGGCATGGACTATGTGAATGCACAGTCTGCCCAGCAGATGGCGGAAGTGTTCCCGTATATTCTTACCAGTGGTGTACTGAAGGATGTAGTTGCTGAGGACATGGGGCTTGATTCTATGCCGGGATCGATCGATGTTAAAGCGGATGACGGAACGAATCTTCTGACAATATCCGTATCGGGAAATGATCCGCAGATGGCATATAAGACGTTAAAATCAGTCATAAAGAATTATCCGAAAGTTGCGGAATTCGTACTTGGAGAGACCAAGCTTACGATTCTGGATGAGACCGGTATCCCGACAGATACCAAACGTGTGGAGGTTATACGTGGATCTTACAAGCGTGGAGCTTTAAAAGGTGCGATCATAGGTTGTGTGATTCTTCTGCTGTATGTGCTTTCCAGAAGGACTGTGAAGTCAAGAAAGGATCTGAAGAAGAATATCAATCTGCAGGATCTGGGAAGTATCCCGTATGTCCGCACGAAAAAGCGTAAAAAAGAGACATTTTATAATTCAGTGAGCCTGTTAAATGAAAGAATCTCCATGAGTTATCTGGAAGCGATAAGAAAGCTTCGTATCCGTATTATGAAAGATGTGGAGAAAAAGGAATACCAGACCCTGCTTGTTACGAGTTCGATCCCGGGAGAAGGTAAGACGACACTTTCGGCGAATCTGGCAATTTCCATTGCACAGCAGGGAAAGAAAGTACTGCTGGTCGACTGTGATCTTAGAAATCCTTCGATTGCAGGAGTGATGAACGAGCAGGAACCACATCCGGGACTTGGCTCGGTTCTTAAGAAAGAAGTGCCGTTATCTGAAGCAATTACCAATGTAAAGCTTCCGAAGGAAAGAACGAATGAGAACGGAAGCCTTCATGTCATTTTCGGCGGCGCACCGGATAGAGAGAATTCGCTGTTGATAGGAAGCGGACGTATGAGAGCACTGATCAAAGCTCTGAAGTCAAAATATGACATTATCATCCTGGATACTGCGCCATCCGAACTTCTGGCAGATGCACCGCTTTTGGGCAAATATGTAGATGCGGCCCTTTATGTGATCCGCTATGATTATACGAAGCTTCGCGAGATCAGAGAAGGCGTAGAAAGCCTTGCATTAAGTGGAATCGATATGCTGGGATATGTGTTCAATGGTGATAATTCATCCGGCGGACAAGGATACGGCTATGGATACAGACGTTACGGCAATTACGGCAGTTATGGAAGCCACTACGGAAGTTATGGGAAATACGGAGCTTACGGTCACTATGGCAAGATGGAAAAAGGTTCGACGGACAAGTTTGGCCGTGTGATCAAGGACTAGGGGGACACAGACAGATGAAGTTTTTTCGAAAACACAAAAAACGTAAGATTGCAGGAATTATAATATTATTGATCGTATTGCTGATTGGCGGTATCTACGGGTCGATCTGGTGGAAATTCTACGGGGACTCTGTAGGGGTTGTGTCGGCAGACAAAGTAGATCCGAATGCAAAGAAGGTTAAGATCGCCAAAGAAAAGAGAAAAGACAAGGATGTATATAATGTCCTTCTGGTAGGTACGGATTCCAGAGATCCGGATGCGGACCGGGGACGTTCGGATAGTATGATGATGGTATCCTTTAACAAAAAAGAAGGAAAATCAACAGCAATCTCATTCCTGAGAGACTCGCTGGTTGATATTGACGGACATGGAAAGAGCCGTCTGGGCCATACTTATGCATACGGCGGAGTGGGACTTACGATCAACACGATCAATAAGACATATGATCTTGATATTCAGAATTATATTACGATCAGCTTTGATGATCTGGTAAATGTAATCGATGAGATTGGCGGTGTGACCGTATTCATCAGTGAAGAAGAGGCTGCTTATTACAGAGAGAATGGTATGCCGGATATTCAGGCCGGAGATGTGACACTGACCGGATCCCAGGCACTTGCGCATGCGAGAAACCGTACACTGGGCAATGATTTTGAAAGAACAAGACGTCAGAGAAGTGTAATGTATGGAATCTACCGTAAGATTATGGAGAAGAAGGATCCAAGCGCGTTACTGCCTCTGATCAATTACGCTGTAAATCATGTAAAGACGAATATGAGTGTATCGGAGATGTACTCTATGGCAAAAGATGTTCTGTCGGTAGACGATCTGAAGATGCAGCAGACATGCATTCCACAGGACGGAACGTATACAGATATCACTTATGAGGGTATGCAGGTACTGAAGGTTGATTTTGATGCGAATAAAAAGAAGATCGAGCAGTTGTTATATTAAAGGGATTTACAAAAGATGAATATAAGGGGACAGTAAACGGGCGAGTATAATGAAACAGAGCAAGAAAGTTGTGGCCAGGATTATAATATTGATCTTGGCCTTATTTACAGTAATACCGGGAACGGTAAGCCAGAAAGTATATGCGGAACCTGGCGGTAGTGAGAGCAGTCAGGCGGCAGACGCATCAAAAGATGATTCCAATAAGAAGGAAGAGAAAAAAGAAGAAGACATGACGCCGGAAGAGCGGGAAAAGAAGGCGGAAGAAGATGCCTATAAGATGGAGATCCAGTCGAACGGTTGGAAGAACTGGCCAAAAGGACCGGGCACATACGGTGAAGCTGCAATCGTGATGGATGCGGGAACAGGAAGCATCTTATATGCGAAAAATATTGATGAACATGAGTATCCGGCAAGTATCACAAAAGTCCTGACCAGTCTTATTGCTTTAAAATACGGCAATCTGTCAGACAAGGTAACATTTTCCAATGACTGCATATCTTTTATGCAGCCGGGAGATTCTTCGGTTGGATTAAAAGAAGGTAATGTGATCTCGCTGGAACAGGCATTATATGCGACGCTGCTTGCCTCAGCGAATGAAGCAGCTTATGCGGTGGCGGAAAATGTCGGGAAAAATGCCGGACATGATTACAACTGGTTCATCCAGCAGATGAACGAAGAATGTAAAAGTCTTGGCGGCAATAATTCCAATTTCGTCAATGCGAACGGGCTTCATGATGACAATCATTATACATGTGCGCGCGATATGGCTTTGATCGGCAGAGAGATCTGGCGCTATCCGGAATTCCTGAAGATCTGCCAGGAGCAGAGTTATAAGATCCCGGCATCCGATACGACGGAAGAACATGTATTTCCACAGCATCATAAGATGCTGATCAAAGAAAATAAAAATTATTACCAGTATGCGGTTGCAGGAAAGACAGGATATACATCGAATGCATTATCTACGCTGATCACATTGGCCGATAATGGCAATATGAAACTGGTATGTGTCGTACTTCGGACACACGGTGTGAATATATATCCGGATACGAAGAATCTGTTCGAATATGCATTTAACAATTTCCAGAAGATTCAGGTGGCAGATGAGAAGAAACCGGATGAAGTAGAGAAATTTATATCGGCTGCGGATAGCCAGAGTGCTGTATCGGCACAGTCAGATGGAAGTGAGGATACAGAATCCGTGCAGACAGGCGGAAATGAATATCAGCCGCTGGAGGACGGATATGTGATCCTGCCGAAGGATGTATCATACAAAGATATAGATTATGAAATTACGGATGTAGATGAAGATACCGGAGAGGGAACGATCCGGTATATATATGACGGCCATCAGGTTGGAAGTGCAACGGCAGAATTTACGGATAAGTATTTACAGAAAGTAAGCACCAGGAAAGAACGTGTGGACAGTAAGCCGAAGGATGTGGATAATTCCGGTGATTCGAAGAAAAACGGTGGAAAATCAAGTGCAAAGAGTATCTGGAAGAATTTTTTGCAAAAAGTAGAAGCAGTATGGGATTTCGGACAGAAAAAATTTGCCGGAAAATCAAGTACAGAAAAATATATGATCGCCGGAGGATGCGTAGCACTGGTGATTCTGATCTTCAGTCTGATCGTGCTGCTTATACGCCGTAGAAGATAAAAAATAGAAAATATATGAAAAATATGGAGAAAAACCGATTAAAAAAGGTAAAAACCCTTGACGGATTTTAGGATTACTGCATATAATAAGGAATGTGAAAAACGCTGACGAAGACAGTAGGATATAACAGAAAGCAATAGCGAGCCGGGGATGGTGGAAGTCCGGTACAAGTAAGATATATCTGAATATCACTTCTGAGTTGCAGATTTTGAACGGTTTCAGGGTGTGAACAAAAGCCTGACTGCCAAGTAAAAACTGACGGCATTCCTCCGTTACAGGGAAGACATATGATGGTATGTTAGGTGGTTTATAAACGTAAGTACAGCTTTCGTCCTATACAGGGCGGAAGCTTTTTTAATTCTATGTTTTAATTTTATGGAGGTAAATATGTATAAGAAAGTTTCTACGGATCTTAATTTTGTAGACAGAGAAAAACAGACAGAGAAATTCTGGGAAGACAATGACATCTTCAGAAAAAGTATGCGTGACCGTGAAGGCAACGAGATCTATATGTTCTACGATGGCCCTCCGACAGCCAACGGAAAACCGCACATCGGACACGTTCTGACACGTGTTATCAAGGATATGATTCCAAGATACCGTACAATGAAAGGATACGAAGTTCCAAGAAAGGCCGGATGGGATACACACGGACTTCCTGTAGAGCTCGAAGTTGAGAAGCTTCTCGGACTGGACGGAAAAGACCAGATCGAAAAATACGGTATCGAACCATTTATCAAGAAATGTAAAGAAAGCGTATGGAAATACAAAGGTATGTGGGAGGATTTCTCTAATACCGTAGGCTTCTGGGCTGACATGGATGACCCATATGTAACATACGATAACAACTTCATCGAGTCTGAGTGGTGGGCACTCAAGAGAATCTGGGACAAGAAGCTCCTGTATAAAGGATTCAAGATCGTGCCATACTGTCCTCGCTGCGGAACTCCGCTTTCTGCACAGGAAGTAGCGCAAGGGTATAAAGATGTAAAAGAACGTTCTGCAATCGTTCGTTTCAAAGTAGTAGGAGAGGATGCATACTTCCTCGCATGGACAACTACACCATGGACACTTCCATCCAACATCGCACTCTGTGTGAACCCGGAAGAAGACTATGCGAAAGTAAAAGCTGCTGACGGATATACTTACTACATGGCAGTAGCTCTTCTTGATACAGTACTTGGAAAACTTGCAGAAGAAGGACAGAAAGCATACGAGATTCTTGAGACATACAAAGGTAAAGATCTCGAATACAAAGAATATGAGCCATTATACCAGTGTGCTTATGACTGCGCTTCTAAGCAGAACAAGAAAGCATTCTTCGTTACATGCGATACTTATGTAACACTGACAGATGGTACCGGTGTTGTTCATATCGCGCCTGCATTTGGTGAAGACGATGCCAAGGTTGGACGTAAGTATGACATGCCATTCGTACAGTTAGTAGACGAAAAAGGTAACATGGGAGAGACGACTCCATTTGCCGGATTATTCGTTAAGAAGGCTGACCCGGAAGTATTAAAAGACCTCGACGGACGTGGACTTCTCTACGATGCACCGAAGTTCGAGCACAGCTATCCACACTGCTGGAGATGTGATACACCACTTATCTACTACGCTCGTGAATCATGGTTCATCAAGATGACAGAAGTAAAAGATGACCTGATCGCTAACAACAACACAATCAACTGGATCCCGGAAAGTATCGGTAAAGGACGTTTCGGCGACTGGATTGAGAATGTTCAGGACTGGGGTATCAGCCGTAACCGTTACTGGGGAACTCCACTGAATATCTGGG
>ERZ827490.2495-NODE-2495-length-19583-cov-3.102007_pt1 | contig 19583 bp, 13 predicted proteins | sample MGYA00519770_ERZ827490 | MGnify/ENA primary metagenome ERZ827490 (study PRJEB31778, sample SAMEA3449324) | human gut metagenome | biome: human gut; feature: human-associated habitat; material: faeces | place: United Kingdom | collected 2010/2012 ...
TATGCCTTCCGTACAGAGTTTCTATCAGATTTTGTCACAGTTGACAGTTATCCTTTACCTGATTATGTATATGCTGATGTTCTCTGGTGCAATCGCATTGCGTTATCGGATGAAGAAAGCCGGTCGTCCGTTCCGTATCGGTAAGAGTGGCAACGGTCTGATGTGGTTTATCGGCGGCCTTGGTTTTTGCGGTTCATTGCTTGCCTTCGTACTGAGTTTTATTCCGCCCAGTCAAATTTCTACAGGTAACAATACCGTTTGGTTTGCCGTGCTGATTATAGGTGCTATCGTGGTGGTAGCCGCTCCGTTCATTATCTATGCTGCCAAAAAACCGTCTTGGGTGGACCCGAATACTGCCTTTGAACCGTTCCATTGGGAAGTCGACAAACAGGTAGAAGGAACTGCTGCGACTGCTACAAGTATAGCTTCTGAAACAACGGCTTCCGCTTCTAAAACATCGGATCGCAACACTGTAACCGGCATATCTTCTTCCGGAACGTCAGGCAAGATCTAACCGTCAGGCTTGCTCCGGCCTAAGCTGGTGAGCGTTAAGGGAAGAGACCGGAGTGAGAGATAAATTATTATTTTCCTGAAAATATTATTGATTATAGAATGAAACAAGGGTAGTTCACAATGTATGGACTGCCCTTGTTTATTTAAGAGACTAGTATCAGGAGATGTGAGTGCTCAAACAGTTACATATTGGGGGTTCCGTAGCTTGACGAGTGCATGGAATATGATACATTCAGTTACAAGTTCATCATGCATAAATATTTTTGTAAATGAGAAGTGAGATGAAAAGCGGCCCCGTCCTGGTTAAATTTGAATAGAGGTGTGTTGTTGGCGATAAGTTGAGAAGGGATAAAATGGGCGGGGCGCTTTCATATGTCTTTTGAGTGGCGATATTCGGCTGTTACACCTGACATAACCGAACATAAAATAAAACTTACATTACAGAATAGTTTTTTCCATATTCCCTTCAACAGGAAGCCATTCGCTGGTACTTACATTTTCGAGTGTGATGTCTTTACCGTTGAAAAGAAGGTTGTAGATATATCTTCTTCCTTTTTCCCACTTCGTATTGGCGGGAATTTTATATTTGAATGTCGTTTCGTTGATGATGAAGAGCACTTCCACATCTCCGTCTGTTCTGATACGCGATGTGGGGATTACCATTAGTTGTTGCGGCTCGTCCCGGATCTTTTTCAACATGCGCGGAGTATTCAGTTTCAGTCGGGTAGAGGCATTTGTCCCGGCACATCCGCCGATATTTCCGGTTTTAATGTTCATCTTACCCCTGAAGCAAAGAGCTGTACCGCCGGCTTTGTTTCCGATCTGTATCGCATGGAGTAGGAAGCAGCCTTCTGCTTCCGGTGTCATTCGCAGTTGGAAGCTCAGGAGCGAAAGCGTATGATTCATGTTAAGCAACGCGACTGGGGAAATCTGGTTGACCGCTCGTTGCCCGCTGGCCTGTATCCCGTACATGTAATCTTTCGTCAGGGAAGCGTCTGGCGATATGCGGACCGGGATATTCTCCGGGTCGAAATTAACCTGTGACTGATACGGGTAATAGGCATAAACGGTGACTGGTTCCTCGTTCAGATAAATATCGGGTGACTGGCGCCAGTTCAGCTTGTTGTTTACCAGAAAGGCTTCAGCCCGCACGTTTTTGTAATCCGGATTACTATCGTAGATGTTGCCGGTACTTTCCGAGACGACATGCAACCCGATGACCGATCCTCTTGTAAATTCTTGCATAAAATTAGGAGACTTTGTTGTCAGCACCTTTGTTATTATTCTTAAAGGTTGCTCTTTCATGCCTAAATTTTCAATGAGTCCCGGATCGTAGTCGTTTGTGCAACTAAAAATACTAACCGCCGTTATCATAAATAGTAGTAATTTATTCATTCTTTGTATTATTTTTGTGAAGTGATTGCAGATACAAAGATCAGTCAGTTTGGAGAGGTAGAGGGTGCATTCGGTATAAAACCACGATGAAATCGTATAAAACCACGAGGCGCAAATTATCTACAGGCATCAAATTGTCTACTAATGGTTCAGATCAACTATTTAATGCTTCAATTTGTTTACTTGATACGAGGGATATATTATGTTGGACAAAATTCAGTTTTTATTAAGCTTACAGATCATCGGATTCTGTATCTTCGGCGGAGCTACCCTATTGCTCCGAGCCGATGATAACCGGGCGAAAAGGATATTAGGGTGGGGTATGTTTTTGTGGGCTTTTCTGGCTGCCATAAGGTTGTCTGTGAATCTTTACCTGCATAAACCGAAAGAGGCTTTCCATCCGGATATATTGATTATGGGCGCTTTGGTAACGGCAACGCTTGCTTGTTATGTGATTGAGGTCTTACGGCCCGGGTTTCTTACCTGCAAACGTTTTTTCTTGTTTATCAGTCCGGTTGTTTTTGGTGGACTGGCTTACCTGACTTATCGTTTGTCGGGAGGTGAAATTCATACCTACTATTCAATAAGGGAGGTTTTCGAATACTTGAATATGGATGTTTTGCTTCGTATGACAGTCTTTCTGTTGACTTTGTTTTATATGATTCTGCCCGTTTATCTGATAGCAAGGTACAGTAAAGACTTCAATGTTTTTTTAGCAGAGAATGTTTCCGATCCGGAAGAATATGATTTGGAATGGTTAAGGAAAACCATGATAATTTTGATTGTTCTGTATGGTTTCTATCTTGTCTTATTGCTGACCAATACACCATTGATGTATGTGATCGACAAAACAGTCCTGTTGTTCGTTTGGTATTATTTCTTTTATAAGGCGCTATTTCTGAAGGTAGTTGTTTTGGAGCATTCTTTTAAAAGCGGATGGGATCTTCCGTATCAAGAGGACGACAATGACGATGATGAACACAGGGTTCTCAGTAAACGCTATGCAGAGGAAGTAAGTGCATGGTTTGAAAGAGAAAAACCGTATCTTCGCGAAGATTTACGTCTGACGGATTTGCAACGGATCTTCCCTATCAGCCGTTCTTATCTTTCCCAATTGTTTAACCGGGAGTTGGGACAATCGTTCTCCGATTATGTCAACCAGTTCCGGATCGAGGAAAGCAAGCGCTTGATGGATGCCGAGCCGAATGCCAGTATACAGGAGATTGCCGAACGTTCCGGATTCCATTCGATCAGTACGTTCCGGCGGGCTTTCCAGAAGTGTACGGGCATGATCCCGTCGGAGTATAAGAATAACAAATAAATACATAACGATCTTTATTCTATCATGGACACTGTTCAAACTACTACTGCCAGACCGCATATTGTCTGGCTGGATGTTCTTCGTCTTGTCGCCATCTTGATGGTGATTGCCATCCATTGCACTGATCCGTTTAACGCTTCGCCTGAATCGCGTGCCAATCCGGAGTTCAATTTCTGGGGTTCTGTTTATGGCTCCATGCTGCGTGCCAGTGTGCCGCTTTTTGTGATGATGACCGGATTTCTTTTGTTGCCGGTCAGGCAAGAGGCTTCTGCCTTTTATAAGAAACGCATTCCACGTGTGTTGTTTCCATTTCTGATCTGGTCTGTTTTGTTTGATCTGGCGCCCTGGTTCATCCAGTGGATAGGAGGCAGCCCGGAACTGGTGACGGACTTTTTCCCTTGGGAACCAAACCCTTCGGCCTCGTTTGTAGAGGCGTTGAAGACGATCGCTTTGATCCCTGTAACCTTTACGGTCTATGCGACGCCAATGTGGTATATCTATGTGCTGATAGGACTTTATCTGTATATGCCGGTCTTTTCCGCATGGGTGGAAAAGGCGTCGGATAAGGCGAAGCGTATGTTTCTGGCGTTTTGGTTTATTTCGTTGTTTATCCCTTATCTGACGGAGTTTGTTTCGCATTACCAGTTCGGAACCTGCTCATGGAATTCATTCGGTCTATTTTATTATTTTGCCGGTTTCAACGGCTATTTGCTGTTAGGACATTATTTAGGGAAAAGAACGGATTGGTCGCTTGGCAAGACTTTCTCAGTGACGGTTCCGCTGTTTTTAGTTGGCTATTTTATTACATTAGCCGGTTTTCGCTATATGACATCCGATCCGAACGTGAGCGAGGAGGGGATGGAGTTGTTCTTTACTTATTGTTCGCCTAACGCATTGTTGATGACGGCTGCCGTTTTCTTGTTGGTACGGAAAGTACGGATTACTTCGCCGGTTATTTGCCGTGCCCTTGCCAATCTGACCAAATGTGGTTTTGGCTTGTATTGCGTGCATTATTTCTTTGTCGGTCCTTCCTATATGTTCGCGCAGTGGATTGGAACACCTATTCCGGCCTTGGTTCCTGTTTCGACCATTCTTACCTTTATTTGTTCATGGTCATTTACTTATCTGGTGAGTAAGTTGCCACATGCGAAATATATCATAGGCTAAGGTGCTTTTTTATTGTTCGGCTGTTTGTACAAATGATGTTAAATAGACATTTGAGGTGAATAACGTATCTGTTTTACCTCTATTTTTGTGTTGTAAAACATAATTATGCAATACTAATGCGGGTGTGTTTTGCATGAGTCGTTTTAAACAAAAAGAGAGAAGCTATGAAGAAGTTTTTTAGAAAGTGCCTCAGATGCCTTGAAATATTAGGTGAATATGGAATGCAGAAATATGGTATGAAATAAGAGGTAAATGTGTGTTTGGTAGGGAATGTCGGTACGGCATTCCTTTTTTTATTAGAAATGATGTTTTTCTATATAATGTAAAAGCTTGGCGGTGCGTTAAGCGTGGGGGTAGAATAGTTTTGACACCGCCAAGAATGCTTATTTGGATGAAGGAGAGGAGAGGCGGTAACTGACGAATGCGACGCGCCTACTATCCGGAGCCCAGGAATTGACATTGATTGTGCCCTGTCCTCCGAATAACTTGACTAATGTTTTTGGCTTTCCTCCTGTGGCTGGCATAATCCTAAGTTCAACGTTCTTATTGGGAAGATGCTGCCCCGGTTCCAGATCTCCTTTATAATAAGTGATAAAGATAACGGATTTACCGTCAGGCGAGACATGAGGAAACCAGGAATTGCGGGTTTCGTCAAACGTCATCTGGGTTTGTTCGGAGCCGTCTTTCTTCATTCTCCATACTTGCATCAAACCCGTGCGTACGGAATTGAACCAGATATATTCTCCGCAAGGGGAATATTCGGGACCATCGTCCAATCCTTCTGCTGTCGTCAGCTGTCTTTCTTCTCCTCCTTCAACTGGAATAATGTAAATGTCATAATTGCCTTTCCGGTCGGCACAATAGGCAAGTTGCCGTCCATCCGGGCTCCATCCGTGTAGGTAGCTAGGAGCAATCGGGGTGATCAAGCGAGGTGTCCCTCCTTGCATCGGGAGGGTATAGATGCGTGATTTGCCGTCTTCTTTCGTCCCGTGGCTGATAGCTATCTGCTTGCCGTCGGCAGCTATGACATGGTCGTTGTTGCATCGGGTGGCAAAGCCAGTGTTTATCATTTCAGGTTCGCCGGGCGAATCGGGGGAGAGTTTGTACAGTTTTCTCCCGCTATTATACACGAGCCACTGGCCGTCGGGTGTCCAGTTTGGAGCTTCGACACGGTAGGGGAATTCTTTGACTACGGTGCGCCTGCCGTTTGTTACGTCCAGTACTTCCAATATGCTGGTTACGTCGTTTTGTTGGGCGGATGCGAGCGACGTGAAAGCCGCTAAGAGAATCATACAACAGGTTTTCATAATGATTGAGAATTAATATGCGCTGAAAGATACTAAAATTAGCCGGGACGATAATGACCGTAAGGGATTAATTTTTTCTTTTCCTTGGTTTTCTTTAGGTAGCATTGATCCAGAAGCAGGGTGCGGTTTACTATTTTGTGCACTACCCTGAAATTGTGGTCTATCAAGATAATGCCTCTTGTCCGGGCGCTTTCGGTGATGTGCATACGTATTTCTTCTGCAGCAATAGGAGAGGCGTTGAACGGTTCGTCCAGCAGGAGATGGCCAGCTTTGCTGTAGAGGATAAGTTTGGTCACTTTCTAATATTCCATAGAATGTGATAGGAGTATCTATAAAACAACAGGTGTGCTGTTGATTAAGTATAGACAGCGCACCTGAAAATGAAAATTATTTGTAAAGAGAAGATTTTACCACTTATTATACAGCACCACTTCGCGAGTACCGCGTACGCTCATAGTCGGAAACCAGAGATCTTCTGCTGTCAGACCGCATTCGTCGACGGCTTGCAGGCAATATTCCAGTTTGCCGAAATCGGCATCGACATTGTTCGTCCCAAAGGTGAACTTGATTCCACGCTCTTTCGCTTTGCGGATGATGTCGAAGCTTGGAATTTTGTAGCGTGCGTTGATTTCGAGTGCAATGTTATGTTTTTTCAATACATCCAGGACGCGGTCGATACGCTCATCGGTCCAGTATTTGGCATACTCTGCATTCAACTCTTCCGGCAGGAAGGTAGGATTGGCATAGATGTCGGCCGGCTCATTGGTAAGGATCTTGACGGTCTGGTCCACCAAGTGATCCATATATTGTTCTTTGGTAACACCGTCGTAGTGTACCTCTTCGGGGCGGTATATCCTTGACAGACGTCCTTTATGGTCCACAATGGTCATTCCGTCGGTAAAGAGATAATCGAATACGCCTAAAGCCTTCTGAGAGAAGGTGGCTGTCCACTTACGGCCTTCACCTTGCACACCGCGCAGGAATGGCATGTCTTTTACTTCGTTGTAGTATTCGTACACTTCCTTGTCATCGGCAAGCATACGGCCTACGCCACCCTCACCGGCATTGGGAGCCACACCGTAGTTGATACCGTAGTTCATTGACATGGCGTGCGCCATCTCCTTCGTCAGGCCGCCTTTCAAATGCACGTGGTAATCTATCACGGGGAAGTTTTGCTGCTGGAAACGGATCACAGCATCGTTCTGTTCGTCTATCCGTGACATTGTGTCTGCCTCATTGACCGCGTCTTTTTCCAAGCGGGTCATGTTGAGGTTACGAAAGGTTACATCACCGCTCATACCTTTTAGTGCAATAGAACCGTGGCTGAGCAAGCGCCCGGCATACTCTTTTGTACGATAGGGGTGTTCGGGTTCGGTATAGCATACTACTACCGTATCGTTTATGGCAATCATTATGTTATGCCCGCGTACAGCAATTTCAAAGTCGAACCACTTCCCGTCTTCAGCTAATGAACGGTAGAGGTTACGCACGGATGTGAGGCTGCCGCTTTTACGTGTGCCGTCGATGGCTCCGTTCCGGAATGCTACCTCATAGCCTGATTTCCCGTCGGTATGATGGAACAACAAGGCCGCTTCCGCATTTTCCCCGGTGAGAGCTTGCCCGGTAAGTATAAAGTTCTCATATTCTCCTTCAGCAAACCAGGTCGATCCGGCTGTCACGGTTATTTCATTACCGTCGGCAGTTCCCATTTCGGGACTGCTGAAACGGTCTAATGGTTCTGCAACGTTGTATCGTATGCAGCTGGTAAGCCCTAAGATACTTATCAAGGCCACTATTAATGCTGTACTGGTTTTATCAATCATAATGTATTTTGTTTTAGGTAATTACACATTAAAGCGGAAATGCATGATATCGCCGTCCTGAACGATATATTCTTTTCCCTCGACACTCATCTTTCCGGCTTCTTTTACAGCAGATTCCGAACCGTAAGAAATATAATCCTCATATTTGATGACTTCGGCGCGGATAAAGCCTTTTTCGAAGTCGGTATGGATCACACCGGCGCATTGCGGGGCTTTCCATCCTTTATGGAAAGTCCAGGCACGACATTCGTCGGGACCGGCGGTCAGGAATGTTTGCAGGTTCAGGAGTTTGTAAGCGGACTTGATCAGACGGGCAACGCCGGATTCTTCCAAACCGATCTCCTGTAAGAACATCTGGCGTTCTTCGTAGGTGTCGAATTCGGCAATCTCGCTTTCGATCTTGGCCGCTACGACCAATATTTCAGCTCCTTCGTCTTTTACGGCTTCGCGGACAGCATCCACATATTTATTACCGTTGACTGCGCTTGCTTCATCTACGTTACAGACATACATTACCGGTTTGTCGGTCAACAGGAATAGATCGTGTGCGATCTTCTGCTCGTCTTTCGTATCGAAAGAAACGGTGCGGGCACTTTTACCCTGTTCCAGTGCTTCCTTATATTTGCAAAGTACTTCGTAAGCGATTTTAGCCTGCTTGTCACCGCCTGTCTGAGCCTGTTTCTGCACTTTGGCAATACGGCTGTCAATGGTTTCCAGGTCTTTGATCTGCAATTCGGTGTCAATGATTTCCTTGTCGCGAACCGGATCGACACGGCCGTCCACATGAACAATATTGTCGTCATCGAAGCAACGCAGTACATGCAGGATTGCATCTGTTTCGCGAATATTGGCAAGGAATTTGTTTCCCAGCCCTTCTCCTTTGCTGGCGCCTTTTACAAGGCCGGCGATGTCTACGATTTCCACCGTAGTAGGGATAACACGCTGGGGATGTTCGATTTCTGCCAGTTTGTTCAAACGTTCGTCCGGTACGGTGATCACGCCGACATTCGGTTCGATCGTACAGAACGGGAAGTTAGCAGACTGTGCTTTTGCATTCGATAAGCAATTGAAAAGAGTAGACTTTCCTACGTTGGGAAGTCCTACGATGCCACATTGTAATGCCATTCTATTTTGTTGTTATGATTTATTCAAACTTTGTTTCCAGACTGCAAAGATATACAATCTTTTGTATTTATGTTGCCGGATACAGGCGAACCGGATATAGAAAATATTGTTTGGGCGAATAAGCGGGAGAGGAATTTGAGTCTTTTGATAATCCAGTATGGCCCGAACCTGCCGCTTTTCCTTTTTGGGGCATATAGCGAGGCGGCTGTTTGCCATATTGAATGCTACTCCCAGATCGATCACGCTGTTGTCTTTGCACCAGTATTCCTCGTCGTATAAAAAAGTTCCTTGATACTTGGCGAGGAACATGTTGAATTCCCGTTGCCTGGTGTGCAGTAATACCAGATTGAGCATATCCGGCAGATGCCAGTTGTCTAAGGTCCCTTCGGAAATGGACTCGCAATAGATCAAGGCATCGAAATAATCGAGTGTCTGTTCCCGTATCTCCATTACCGAACCTTTATAAGGGGCTATATCGGGTTCTATATGCTGACCGGGAGAATCTGCTCCAGCCTGTATGATCACGCCGTTTGCATAGAGATCTCCGACTGCCGGAACCCGGAAAGGGGGAAGATGGATACCTTGCGCGATCTTATATCCTTTTTCGGGGTAATAGTAAGTGAAATGGCTCAGTGATGTCGTGAGGCGGATGGAACGGATGTGGCTGGCTTCATCCGGGATAGCGATTGAAATACCCCGATTCAGTATCTCTGTATCCGGTGTTATGTAACGATACAAGGGGAACTGTCCGGATGTGAATTCGAACGCTGCTTTTTGTACGGATACCGGAAGATTGTCAGGGAATATGAAATACATAATTTTCCAATTGCTCCATCTGTCCCCCTAAGACGGAAAATATAATAAAAGCGTGGGAACTGCCATCTATCCAAGCAAGAGGTATCGCCAAACACCTATCCAGCAGATAGACAACAGCCCACGCTTGATGTTTATATATTATGTATATATATACAAAAAACGTGAGGCAATTGTTGTCTACTGTCCTTGCTGGATGAAAAATTGGCGATTTTCTTGCTTAAGGACAATATGATAACGCTTCTGTTTTACTATGTGATATTGCAACTCCTTGCAATAAATTTCACGACAAAGATAGTGTATAAATGCTGTGATTTATAAACTTTATGTGTTTTTGTTAATGCGCTTCCAGCCAGTTTACCCCTTCACCGCAGTCGGCGATCAAGGGAACTTGCAGTTTGATTGCATTTTCCATTTCATCCAACACGATTTGTTTCACTTTTTCCAATTCGTCTTTGTAGACGTTAAAGTTCAATTCATCGTGTACCTGCAGGATCATCTTGCTCCTCAGACCTTCGGTTTCGAAGCGGTTGAAGATGCGAACCATGGCAACTTTGATGATGTCGGCTGCACTGCCCTGGATCGGAGCGTTGATCGCGTTTCGTTCGGCATATCCCCGTACGATCGCGTTATGGGAGTTGATATCCGGCAGGAAACGTTTGCGCTTATAGATCGTCTCTACATATCCTTTTTCTTTCGCCACCTCGATGCTTTCGTCCATGTATGCACGGATGTCCGGATAGGTTTTGAAGTATCCTTCGATCAACTCTTTTGACTCTGCGCGTGGGATGCTCAGCCGTTCGGCCAACCCGAAAACAGAGATTCCGTAGATAATGCCGAAATTGGCCGTTTTCGCTTTCCGACGCATATCGGAAGTGACTTCTTCAACCGGAATACCGTATATCTTGGCGGCTGTGGCGGCATGAATGTCGGCTCCGCTGCGGAAGGCTTCTATCATGTGGGCATCCTGGCTCAGATGGGCCATGATGCGAAGTTCGATCTGCGAATAGTCGGCGGAGAAGAAAATACAGTCTTCGTTTTCGGCTGTAAAGGCTTTCCGGATTTCACGTCCCAACTCATCGCGTACTGGGATGTTCTGTAAGTTCGGATTGGTGGAACTGAGGCGGCCGGTCGAGGTGACTGCTTGGTTGTAGGACGTATGGATCTTGCCGGTTTCCGGGTTGATCAGTTCGGGTAGGGCATCGATATAGGTGCTGAGCAGCTTCTTCAGCCCTCGATATTCGAGCAGCTTTCCCACGACGGGATGTTTGGAACGCATTTTTTCCAGTATTTCTTCACTCGTGCTATAGCTGCCTGTCTTTGTCTTCCTCGCTTTCTCTTCTATCTTGAGGTGATCGAAAAGGACTTCGCCGACCTGGCGGGCAGAATTGATGTTGAACTTCATTCCTGCCAGTTCGTAGATCTCTTTCTCCAACTTCTTGAGTGCGGTCGTCAGTTCCTCGGACGATTGTTTCAAGGCGACGGTGTCAAGCGTCACTCCCGTATATTCCATTTCAGCCAATACATATATTAAAGGCATCTCGATGTCATAAAAAAGCGATTCGAGTCCTTCTTTTTCCAGACAGGGGGTAAAATAGTTTTTCAGCTTGAGCGTGATGTCCGCGTCCTCGGCGGCATATTCGACTACTTGGGCAACCGGGACGTCACGCATGGTAAGTTGTTTCCTTTCTCTCGGGCCGATCAGTTCCTCGATCCGTACTGTTTTATATTTAAGGTATGTTTCGGCGAGGTAGTCCATACCGTGACGCAGTTCGGGATTCAGAAGGTAGTGGGCGATCATCGTGTCGAATAGAGGGCCGGCTATCCGGATTCCATATTTGCGGACGACAAGGATGTCGAATTTTATATTTTGTCCGATCTTGAGAGATTTCGGATTCTGCAGGGCGGGGGAGAAGTGGGCAAGAATTTTGTCGGCTTCTTCGCGGGCTGCCGGAACAGGGACGTACCAGGCCTCGTTTTCCTTCACGGCGAACGACATTCCGACCAATCCGGCCTTCAATGGATCTATACCATCTGTTTCCGTGTCAAAAGCAAAAAAATTCTGTTCGTTCAAAAACCGCCCTAATTCTATTCTTTTTTTCTCTGTATCAACAAGATAATAGGTGTGAGGAGTAGACTTTAAGTTCGCGAGAGTCGAATATTTGGGAACAGCCGTAGGTTCGGTCGCAAATTCTTCAAAGAGCGAGCCTTGAATCGGGCCTGCCGGAGTTGCTTTTTTTCTTGTATCGGCTTTTGCTGGCGCCGGTGCTGTTTTGGACTCCGTTTTGACTTTTTCCGGCTCTCCGCTCATTCTGTTAATAAATGTTCTGAATTCTAATTCAGTGTAAATCTCTACGAGACGTTCCTCATTCATCTTTTCACGGATGCATTTGGCGGCATCGAACCGGATCGGTACATCCGTCTTGATTGTTGCCAGGAATTTGGAGAAGCGGATCTGCTCCATGTTCTCCATGACCTTCTTTTGAAGGGAGCCTTTCAGCTTGTCGGTATTCTCCAAAAGATTTTCGATCGTTCCGAATTCGGCCAATAATTTCTGGGCGGTCTTTTCACCGACACCCGGACATCCGGGGATGTTGTCGGAACTGTCGCCCATCAGTCCTAAAAGGTCGATCACCTGGTCGACGGATGTCAGGCCGTATTTGTCCAGTACTTCGGGTACGCCCATAATCTCGTAGTCACCGCCGAAGCGGGGGCGGTACATGAATATATGTTCGGATACCAGCTGGCCGTAGTCTTTGTCAGGTGTCATCATATAAACTTCGAAACCTTCTTTTTCGGCTTGCTTGGCAACCGTGCCGATAACATCGTCGGCCTCATAGCGCGGAACTTCCAGTATCGGGATGTTGTAGGCTTCTATGATATCTTTGATGAAAGGGACCGACTTGCGGATATCTTCCGGCGTCTCTTGCCGTTGCGCCTTGTACTGTTCGTAGGCTTCGTGGCGGAAAGTCGGACCTTTCGGGTCGAAGCCTACCGCAATATGGGTCGGGTTTTCACGTTTCAGGACATCTTCCAGGCTGTTGATAAAACCGAAGATGGCCGAAGTGTTCATGCCTTTGGAGTTGATACGCGGGTTCTTGATAAAAGCGTAGTAAGACCGATAAATCAATGCATATGCATCTATGAGGAATAACTTCATCTCTTTTAACACGTTTTAGTGTGACAATTGTCGGTAAATGTACGAAAAAACTCGCTTACTCGATACTTTTTGTTACTTTTGCGCATCTTAGGATCAATTATGAAGGATAGAAGTAAAATAGAACAACCGGTTGCCGTAGAGTTTAAACGTTTTAATGATGAGTTTGCTGCTTCGCTGCGAAGCGAAACGAATCGTTTGCAATCAGCTATTGACCAGATACTGAATGCGAGCGGAAAACATGTCCGCCCCTTATTAGTACTTTTGACGGCTAAAGCATGTGGGCAGGTAACGGATAATACGATCAATTCGGCTGTTCTGTTGGAACTGCTTCATACTGCCACACTGATTCATGATGATGTGATCGACGAGACAAAACAGCGTCGCGGGGTTCCTTCCTTGAATGCCATATTCGATAACCGCATTTCTGTCTTAGTGGGCGATTATGTCCTTTCCACCGCGTTGATCCGTTCTATCCAGACAGGTAATCTGCAAATCATAGGTATTGTTTCCAATCTCGGACGCGATCTTTCGGAAGGGGAGATCAAGCAGTTGGAAACGGCCGAAGAAAGCATCATCGACGAATCCTGCTATATGCAGGTGATACGGAAAAAGACGGCCATGCTGCTTTCCGCTTGTGCCGAGATCGGTTCCATCTCTGCCGGGGCATCCGGTGAAATGGTGGAAAAATGCCGTGAGTTCGGCGAATACTTAGGTTACTGTTTCCAGATCAAAGATGATATCTTCGACTACTTCAAAGAAGCGAATATCGGCAAACCGACCGGCAACGATATCCGGGAGGGAAAGGTCACGCTCCCCTTGCTGCACGCGTTGCAGACGGGTAGGAGAGAAGAGGCAGAACATTGCCTTCATATCATAAATGAAAAAGACTTTACCACAGAGAATATAGATTTGCTGATTGATTTTGCGAAAGCGAACGGGGGAATCGAATATGCTGAACAGCGTATGCAGGTATATCATGACAAAGCGGTCGAGGTTTTGATGACACTTCCTGAATCGGAAGCACGCGAAGGTTTGCTGCTGCTTGCCGATTACATCGTAGAGCGCCGTAAATAGATTTTCGCGTATTTACTGTCACTCTATCACTTTTTTTCTTGCATCCTTTGTATATCAACATGTATTGAGTGTGATAGATGCCCTTTTCATCTATCACTCCTGTGTCACTCTCTATCACACTTTTCTTTTCATTTAATACGTTATTGGTTGAAAATCAATTTGATAAATATGCCGAAGGAAATTTAGGTTTGCTGCTTTATTATCAGTATCTTTGCCAGATATTACTTAAAAACAGTGACTATGACAAAAAAAGAAGCGATTAAGCTCTTCGAAGAGCGTAAAGTCCGGACCGTTTGGGACGATGAACTGGAAAAATGGTACTTTTCTATTGTAGATGTAATAGGTGTGTTAACCGACAGTCCTGATCCTCGAAATTATTGGAAAGTATTGAAAAATCGGTTGAAGAAGGAGGGAAATGAAACGGTTACAAATTGTAACCAGTTGAAATTGGTTGCCGAAGATGGAAAGAAACGTCTTACCGATGTTGCCGATACCGAACAACTTTTCCGCCTGATTCAATCTGTCCCTTCTCCCAAAGCCGAACCTTTTAAAGGGTGGATGGCGCAGATTGCCAGTGAAAGAATCGATGAATTGCAGGATCCTGAATTGACGATAGATCGTGCTATGTGGGAATATAAACGTTTGGGATACTCTGACAGCTGGATCAATCAACGATTAAAAAGCATTGAGATCCGTAAGAATCTGACGGACGAATGGAAGCGTTGTGGAATGGAAGAAGGGGTACAGTTCGCTTTTTTGACCGATATTATCACAAAGACTTGGTCTGATAAGACAACGAAAGAATATAAGGCGTATAAGGGGCTTAAGAAAGAAAACCTCCGGGATAATATGACTAATACGGAGTTGATCTTGAATATGCTTGCCGAAGCCTCCACAACGGAACTTTCGCAAGTAAAGAACCCTCAAAATTTCGATGAAAACGCCTCTGTAGCGATGGAAGGCGGCAAGGTCGCCAAAGTGGCCAGGCAGCAATTGGAAAGTCAGTTGGGACGTTCTGTTGTCTCTCCCTTGAATGCGCATAGCACCTTGGAAAAACTTCCGGAAGATACAGAGAAAGATGAATAAACTGCTTATATAAACACGACGACACCCGGATGTAGGCGATCCCTGCATCCGGGTGTTCGTTTAAGGTAGATCCGGGTGTAGCAGGTGGGAACATCCGGGTGTAGCCGAATTTATGTCGTTATCTTTGGAAGAAAAGACTATGGGTTTGTGAGAAATATCCCGTTGCTTTTCTTCTTATTTTCCCAGACGGTGTTCGATGTCTTCCACCAAACTGCTGGCTCCTATGCGGAACAGGTCTTTATTCAACCAATCGTTTCCTAATACTTCCTTGACGATGGTATAGTAGCGGACAGCCTCTTCTGCCGTGCGGACACCGCCTGCAACTTTAATACCGACACGTTTTCCCGTGATGGAATGGTACTTTTTCAAGACTTGGCACATCGTGTAAACGGCTTCCGGAGTGGCTCCCGGATAACCTTTCCCTGTCGATGTCTTGATGAAGTCCGCACCGGAATAGACTGCGAGGACAGCCGCCTTCTGAATGCTTTCGGGAGTCTGGAGAGCACCTGTCTCAAGGATGACCTTCAGTTTGGCATCACGGCAGCTTTCTTTGATCTCTTGAATTTCTTCGCTAAGTTCGTCATAATTTTCTTCGAGGAAATAGCCTAAGTTCATGACAACGTCGATTTCATCGGCTCCCTGCATGACGGCCATCGCTGTCTCGGCAATCTTTATTTCCATGAAGGTCTGCGAGGAAGGGAAACCGCCTGCTACGGACGCAATCTTTACCTCCTGTGCGGAGAGGGCCTCTTTTACCGTCTCAACAAACAGGGGATAGGTGCAGATGGCGGCAACGTTGGGTACGTCGGGGCGGGTTCCTTCGAAATCGTTCACCTTGTCGACCAGTTTCCAGATGCTCTCTTTCGTGTCGATACTGGTGAGGGAAGTCAGGTCGATGAAACCGTGAATCTGCTTCAAAACGTCGGGAGTGAAGTTGTCGTTCCCATGTTTTCCGAGCAGTGTTTTTACCCGTCCGGTCACTTCTTCCGTTGTGCCGGCCGCCTCGAATTTGGCGAATGCTTGCTGGTATTTATTGGTGTGGAGATGTTCGGTGTCTTCATCATGATGGTGATGTCCGCATCCACATTCGTGATCGTGTTCGTGTACCATAATCTTATAGTTTTTTATTGTTTATATGTCGTTCTTTATCCCGGTTCGTTTTCTTTTGCAGGTTCTTTTCGAAAGCAGCCGTCAGGTCGACGCCTGTCTGGTTGGCAAGGCAAAGCAATACCCATAGGACATCGGCCATTTCATCGCCTAAATCGCGGTGTTTCTCGCTCTCCTTGAAAGATTGTTCACCATATGTGCGGGCCATGATGCGGGCCAGTTCACCGACTTCTTCGGTCAGAATGGTCATATTCGTCAGTTCGTTGAAGTAGCGGACACCATACGTTTTGATCCAGCTGTCCACCTGCTCCTGTGCCTGTTTAAGCGTAATTTCTGCCATATCTTTTCATTCTTTGTTTTGTGAGTCGATCCAGATCGTGACAGGACCGTCGTTCACCAGTTCCACTTTCATGTCGGCGCCGAACGTGCCGGTCTGCACTTCCTTTCCGATCTGCAAGCCCATCTCGGCGCAAAAAGCCTCGTACATTGGAATGGCTATGTCCGGTTTGGAGGCATGGATATAGGAAGGGCGGTTTCCCTTCTTTGTGGAGGCGTGCAGGGTAAACTGGCTGACCACCATCACTTCGCCTTCCGTTTCGACGACAGAACGGTTCATAACGCCGTTTTCATCGTCAAAGATGCGCAGGTTGGCAATCTTCTTGCACAACCATTCGATATCTTCCTGCGTGTCGCGGTCTTCAATACCGACCAGTACGAGCAGACCTTTCCCGATTTTGGATTTCAGCTGTCCGTCTATGGTTACGGAGGCATGCTGTACCCGTTGTATCAATGTTCTCATATCTTTATTTTAAACCATTTAATAATGCTTTTGTTTTGGCTTCTCCGATTACCTCTTTCAGTTCGTCGAAGCCGGCTTCACGTATTCGTTTTACGCTCTTAAAATGACGTAAAAGTAATACTTTTGTCTTTTCTCCGATCCCTTTTATCGTATCCAATTCGGATTTTGTCTGGCTTTTGCTGCGCTTATCCTTATGGAAAGTGATGGCGAAACGATGCACCTCGTCCTGTATTTGCGTGAAGAATTTGAACATGAAACTTTGTATCGGCATGCCGATCGTTTCGGGAGGGAAGCCGAACAGGAGTTCCGAAGTCCGGTGTTTCCCGTCTTTTGCCAACCCGGCTATCGGAATGTCCAAGTGCAGTTCGTCCTGGATCACTTCGCGTACGACTTCCATTTGCCCCTTTCCACCGTCGGTGATGATCAGGTCGGGCAGGGGAGTCTCTTCGACGATGGCACGCTGGTAGCGGCGACGTACGACCTCTTTCATGGAGGCATAGTCGTCCGGGCCGACAACCGTTTTGATGTTGTATTTCCGGTAATCTTTTTTCGATGGTTTCGCCATTTTGAAGACGACACACGCAGCTACCGCGTCGCTTCCCTGTATATTGGAATTGTCGAAACACTCGATATGAGCCGGTAATTTGGGGAGATGGAGCGTCTCCTGTATCTCTTTTAAAAGACGTGTGCTGCGTTGCTCCGGGTTCAGTTTCTCCGCCTGTTTCAGCTTGTCGACCTTATACTGCTTCACGTTCATTTCCGATAATTCCACCAGCTTCTTTTTATCTCCGCGCTGCGGAACGGTGATCGAAACGTTTTCCAGTTCTATATCCAACGGAAAAGGAACGATGATTTCGCGTGCAGTGCTTTTAAAGCGGTTGCGCATTTCGATGATCCCCAAGCTGAGCAACTCCTCTTTCGACTCGTCCAAACGCTTTTTATATTCGAATGTATAGGCTTGCACGATCGCTCCGTTGCCGATATGCAGGTAATTGATGTAGGCGGAATTCTCGTTTTCGGCCAGTGAGAATACGTCTATATTGTGGAGCATCGGGGTGACCACTGTCGATTTGGAGCGGTAATTCTCGATGACTTCATACTTTTCTTTGATCTTCTGTGCTTCTTCGAACCGCAATTCTCCTGCCAGTTTCTGCATCTCTTCATACAGATGTTTGCTTATTTGCGAGATATTCCCGCGTAGGATTTCCTTTATTTCGGAAATGTTTTGCTGGTATTCCTCCAATGTCTGCAATCCTTCACAAGGCCCTTTGCAGCGCTTGATATGGTATTCGAGGCATACCTTATACCGTCCTTTCGCAATGGATTCGGGAGTAAGAGGATATTTGCAGGTACGTAGCGGATACAGTTCTTTCAGCATTTGCAGCATGACCTTTGCCGTATAGATGGAAGGGTAGGGACCGTAATAGCGCGAACCGTCCCGTACGATATTCCGGGTTTGGAATACGCGCGGGAAATATTCGTTCTTGACAACGATGGACGGATAGGTTTTGTCGTCTTTCAGCAACACGTTGTACCGGGGACGATATTGCTTGATCAGATTATTCTCCAAAAGAAGTGCATCCTCTTCCGTGTCGACAACAAAATATTTGATGTCTCGTATCTGCTTGACCAGGACACGTGTTTTGTTGCTGTCGTGTTCTTTGTTGAAATAGGAGGAAACGCGACGCTTCAGGTTCTTTGCTTTGCCTACATAGATGATCGTTCCCTTCTCGTCAAAGTATTGGTAGCAGCCTGGCGATTCCGGTATGACGGAAAGGATGTTTTTTATATGTTCCTCGGTTGTGCTCATTTCTTTTGCATCTGTTTCTATCCTATTTTCAGTCTTTTACGCTATTGTTGTTAAAGTAAATGTTTCACGTGGAACATTCCACGTTTAGCGTCCCAGCATCACCAGGAGGATATTGATGTCGCTTGGGGAGATACCCGGAATACGGCTTGCCTGGGCTATCGTGTCTGGGTCTATCCGTGTCAGTTTCTGGCGGGCTTCCGTAGACAAAGACTGGATCGCATTGTAGTCAAACTTGCCTTTGATATGGATATTTTCCAGGCGGTTTATCTTGTCGGCGATGATCTGCTCGCGGCGGATGTAGCCGCTATACTTGATTAATATTTCTGCCGCTTCGATGATCTCTTCTTTTCGTGAAACAGGGACCTTGTCCAGCTCTGTCCGGAATGCCGGAACCAGTTCCGCGATATTCTCCAAGGTGATCTGAGGACGTGGAATCAGTTCGATCAACTTGCATCCGTGTGCGAGCGGGGTAGTGCCCAACGCCTCCAGGCCACTGTTTATATATTGCGGTTTGATGGAGTAGTTTTCTGCGAAAGAAATAATCGCATCCCGGCTTGCCTTTTTCTCTTTCAACAGATCGTAGCGGTCCTGCTTTGCCAAACCGAGATGATACGACTTTTCCGTCAAACGCATGTCCGCATCATCTTGGCGGAGCAGAATGCGATATTCTGCACGTGAGGTAAACATACGGTAAGGCTCGTCCACGCCTTTTGTGACAAGATCGTCGATCAGTACGCCGATATAGGCTTCGTCGCGTCCTAAAACGAACGGTTCTCCGCCGTGGCAATTGATATGTGCGTTTATGCCGGCCACCAATCCTTGTCCGCCGGCTTCCTCATATCCGGTCGTCCCGTTGATCTGTCCGGCAAAGAAGAGGTTGCGGATTAGTTTTGTTTCCAAATTATGGTGGAGCTGCGTCGGATCGAAGAAATCATATTCGATAGCATATCCCGGACGATAGATCTGTATGTCCCGGAATGCCGGTATCTGTTGTAAGGCACGTAGCTGGATATCCAACGGAAGGGAGGAGGAGAAGCCGTTCAGGTAGTATTCCTGTGTCGTTTCACCTTCCGGTTCCAGGAA
>ERZ827490.2502-NODE-2502-length-19537-cov-4.255159_pt1 | contig 19537 bp, 14 predicted proteins | sample MGYA00519770_ERZ827490 | MGnify/ENA primary metagenome ERZ827490 (study PRJEB31778, sample SAMEA3449324) | human gut metagenome | biome: human gut; feature: human-associated habitat; material: faeces | place: United Kingdom | collected 2010/2012 ...
AAACGGTCAATCATCTGTTTTTCGCTGTCCATGCCGTAAATCTTCACATAGCGCTCCCACTGCTTTGGCTGACTGGCTTTTACGAAGGACAGGAAGGTAGCTTTGTCCAGCGCCAGCCTGCGGTCAAAAGCTTTCGGATTGCCTTTTGTATAGCCGCCCTCGGTGCAAAGGTAGGTTTCAATATCTTCTTCAAAGCGTTTCTCTTTTGTATTAAAATCGGGCATAGGCTATACCTCCTTTTTTCCGGTGACTACCTCGTAGATGAGGGACCTTTTGTATTCGGTAAGTTTGTCGATGATAATCTTACAGCCTTTAATTGATTGATTAATTTTCGTACAACGTATATCCAAATAGTCAACAATCTCTTGTTGTTCTGCCACTGGAGGAACTGGAATACGAAACTGTAAAATCGTTGTGGAATTTGTACTAGCTAAATTTGTAGTCCTTTTTGCTGTATACTCAAAATAATTTCTCGCTATATCTGATGTTGTAACATAATCCAAAAAATGCACTAAAAGATGTGAGCTATCAGTTGATACAGCAAAGACATGATTTTGGTGAAGACAGGGATTAATTTCACCCTTCCATACACAGCCTCGGCCCAATTTATCACGGTCTCTGCCTTCTGTCATTAGTAATTCATCTGCTTTTAAACAGTACTTCTCCACTTCTTCTGGCAATACGGAAATAGTTGCAATATCTGACAAGTCAACGTATTCACCTTGTACATTTGCCACTCGCAAATAAGGAATATCAACAAGTTTGGAATTATTGGGATATTTTTTTCCCATAGTAATGCCAGAGCGAATTGTAGCAAAATATTTCAGCTGTCCAACTTTCCATGACCGTGGAATAGAATCAATCCAAAAATAGCGGCATGACTGAAGTTTTTCACCGTGTATTCCATGTCTAACGGCCTCACTGATAAGTATTTGCTTGTATTCCTTCAGCTTTTCAATTACAGCCTGCTCACGGGCTATAATGGCATCAATTTTGGAGCATTTAGCGTCGAGGTAAACAGCACGTTTACACTGCTCATCATAGGGCATAGACACCACTGGGTAATTCATTAAAGTATCAACATTAAGTGTCCAACGGTTGTCAAAAGATACCCCTTTTCCATATGCAAAAAAAGCCATAACCCAATATTGTACTTTAAAATAGTAATCATAAAATACAGGGTTGACATCGTTTGTTCCACGTAAATTTACATATGCAGGACTTATAACCCCTTTTACTTTGGAAATACTACAATTGGCACCGCTATATAAATCCATTGGATTAAGCAAAAGGTCATCAATATCAACAGGATTGTAATTAAAATAGCTTTCTGCAATTTGCCCCTCATTATTGGAAATATCGCGTTCGCGAATGCCAGCCCTTGCTAAAGAAAGCACCACTGGATTTTCTTGCATCGCTTTTTCATTTTTTCGAGTATTTCATGGACCAATCTTCCGGTATCTTCCCTATCCATGTGAAACCGCTATCCTTCATCTCCCTCATAAATCATACACCTCCGCCAAGGCGCCTTCCAGCTCCGTTTCAATGTCAAGTATCTCGGCCATGATTTCCTCAGAAGGTCTTGGCGCCACATATTTATAAAAATAACGTGTAAACGGAATTTCATATCCTACCTTGGACTTATTTTTATCAATCCATGCATCCGGTGCAAAAGGCAGCACCTCGCGTTTGAAGTATTCCGTAATATCTTCTTTTAGCGGCACATTTTCCGTATCACGCAAAGAAGTATCCGGCTGCTTTTTTCCCTTTTTTAACACCAGCTCACCCTTCTCATCGCGCAAAGGGCGCTCTACCGTAATTTTTGTATAACCAAAGTCCTCATTATCATATATTTTGCTGATATCATTTGTTTTGAAATCACCATAAATCCGAGTAATCTCCTCAATCGCAGACTGAGGAATATCATTCCGTTTATTTCCCAGAGCCTTACGGCGTTTTTCAAACAGACCGTTGGCATTAATCAGCTGAACCTTGCCCTCGCGCCTGCTTCCTGCTTTCTTGTTGGAAAGAACCCAGATATAGGTAGCAATACCGGTGTTATAGAAAATATCATTTGGCAAAGCCACTATTGCCTCCAATAAATCATTTTCTAAAATATATTTCCGAATATCTGATGGCCCACTTCCCGCATCGCCTGTAAACAGCGGTGAACCGTTATGAATAATGGCAATACGGCTGCCGCCGTCTTTGGGGTCTTTCATTTTAGAGATGGCCGTCAATAGGAACAGCATTTGTCCATCGTTTGCCGCAGGTAAACCCGCACCAAATCGTCCGGCAAATCCCAGCTTTGCTTCTGCCTCCACCTTCGCTTTTTCATTTTTCCACTCGCGGCCAAAAGGGGGATTAGATAAAATATAGTCAAAGGTTTGTCCTTCAAACTGATCGTCGGTCAATGTATTACCGTCTTTGATAAATTCAGCATTATTGCCTTTAATAAGCATATCCGCTTTGCAGATTGCAAACGTCTGGTCATTGATTTCCTGCCCGAATGCCATAAGTTCTGTCGTGGCATTCATACGATGCAGATATTCTTCTGCAACAGAAAGCATCCCCCCCGTTCCACATGCGGGATCATAAATCGTTTTTGCCACATTGTTGCCGGAGAGGACATCGTTATCATCGTAGAACAAAATGTTGACCATAAGTTCGATCACTTCACGAGGAGTATAATGCTGCCCAGCATCTTCGTTATGCGCCTCAGAAAACCGGCGGATGATTTCTTCAAAAATATACCCCATCTCCAGATTGGAGATTACGCTTGGATGGAGATTTGCCTTGGACGATGTAAATTCCTTAATTACGATATAGAGAATGCCCTTATTTGCCATCGTAGTGATATGACCGTCAAATTTGAACTTCTCGATAATATCCTGTATATTTTCAGAAAAACCGTTCAGGTAATCACGAAAATTAGCTTCGATATTATCGGGATCATCTAATAACTTATCAAAATCATATTTGCTTGTATTATAAAAATCGTGTCCGGAAGCTTTGCGCAATAATACATCACGCATAGGAAGAGATTTTACACTTTCATATTTTTCAAGTACCGCGGCCTTTGTATCAGCAATGATGCAGTCAAAACGTCGTATTACTGTCATCGGCAAGATAACTTCTCCATATTCGTGCGGTTTATATACGCCAGTCAATTTATCTGCAATCGCCCATATAAGGGCAGCTTTTTCACTTACATTACCACTTAAGCTCATATCCATAATCTCCGTTATCTTGTTGTTTTTCTGTAATGTATAATACTAAATTACATATTTCTTCCCAGATACCTGAAAACTCCAAAGCATTCTTAATTTGTAAACCACTTCTCTAATTAAAGAACAAGCCATAAACTACTACCTTTTAATTTCCACGTATCTGAGAGGATTAGAATTCTTAAATTTAAGCATTTCTGGCATTACTAATATACCATAATAAGTACTCATTTCCAACGATTTTATCTTTTAACCAAAATAAATAATAATATATGCAACGAAATCTTCCACCATGTGTAATCTAATGATGTCGAATCTTGTCATCACAACCTCCGTCACCCTTATGTCAAGCCCACGACAAAATATTTTTGTAACAAAGAGACTTTTGGATAGCATTACCATCCAAAAGTCCCTTTACTTATTTTAATGAAGTATAATGGATATTCCAATGAGTGCGTTTATTGCCAGATAGAGGGCTATCATAAAAATCCCTATTAATAGTAATTATTATACTTGTACAAAACAACTCCTATATGTATCGTTTAAAAAATCATCTAATCGTCTGGGAACCGATTTTGTGCAATACGGAGCAAGCACTGATAGGCATTGAGAGGTTGGTACAGAGCAGGTAGGAGACACTTTTCCTGTTCTGCCTAACGAGGGAGCAAATGTTTTTGAATTTAATCTCATATATTCACCGACTTCAGCCATAAAACATAGACTCCATTTTCCTCTCACAGAATAATGGCTTTTTTCGATTTCAAAATACTTTATTTGTGACGCAATTTCCGCTTGATTTTGAGATGTTAATTTCCACTTTTCTAAAATTCTTTCTTCCATGCATATTTTAAAAGTAATATGACCTTCTTTTACACTAAAAAGCAGATTTTTATTACTTGTTATTTTGAAATCATTAAGAGAAATTGAACTATCATACCGTTTAGAAACAACAGCTTGTGCCATTATTGGCATCATCACTTTTTGAAATATAGCTTCACATGCTGCATATTCAGATACCATATAATCAATTTCCTGCTTTCTAGCCCTTGCGAATCCCTCAAAATGGATAAGCCAAGCCCTGAATCCTTGAGAATTTGCAACATAGTTTTCTACAGAATATTCATCAGTTACAAAGACATTATCCCCGTATTGTTCAGAATCTCCTAACCAATACGATAGGTCTCTATCAACGAAAAATATTATCTGTTTGCTATTATATATGCTCCAATCAAATTCTCGCTGGAGTTTGAGGACATTGTTTTTACATCCAGCAACAATCTCCTCCAATTCACAATCCGTATCAAGTGATCTTTTTAAAATATGATGGTAAAAACTCGAATCTTCATCACCTTCATAGAATGCAAAAACTTGTTTCCTTTTCGGATCATACCTATATAAAAACTCCATATAAATTGGAGCATCAGATTGTAAACTTTCTTCTAATTCCTGTAAAATGGACATCTTTTGTATTCACCCTCCTTACTGAATAAATTCTTCTAGGGCGTGAGCAAATGTTTTTAGCTCATTATCGAACACAAATGGCGAATGAGTTACAGAAATAATACCCGCACATTGATTTCCTTTTGAAATATCTAACAAAAACTTTTTTTGCCAAGGAACAGACAATGACAATTCTGGTTCATCAATCAAAATTAATGATTTGGACAACGGAGATAGGTATAAATAGCTAAAGACAGAAATAACCTGTTTTTCGCCAGATGACAAGTTCTCCAAGTCAATACTTCGGGTTTTACCGCCATCTGTGACACAAATATCGTATGTGTATTCTTTTTCGTTATATACAAATTTTTTGTTACCTAAATAAGCGTTACAGGCTTCAAAAAATGTCAAAATTACTTTTTCATTCTTTTTAAGTTGTAAATATCGGTCATGCAACATTGAGTAGAAATAATATACAATTTGGTCATATGTCTGCTGCTGTGGGGCCTCCGCGGATTCCATTTTTTTTAACTGTTGCCTAATTTGTGCACTCTCAGCTGGAGATAGTACATCTTCATTAATACTTCCAAAAACTTTTCGATTTCTTCTTCAGATAAAATGTCTTTATTATATGAAACTGTATCGCTGACCTTGTTAAGAATTCCTTTAAAGCACTGGTAATTTAAACGTGACGCACTAATATCAGCTTTACGATGTATGTCATCTAAACTCAACTGAATAAAATATTCAACATCATCCATACCAGTTTTGGCGATTTCAATAGATTGATCCTCTGAAATAGTTCGATTTGCCATACGATAACTAAATCCAGAGCGCCTACGAGGATAGCCTCTTTCATTAACATATCCAATTCTCTTTTCCACTCTACGATACGTTGGTAAATATATAACGTTACAACCTAATCGTTCTTTTATGCTATTGCTATATTCAGAAAGAGCCTTTTTCTCTATAACGCTTGTTTTTTCCTTTAAGCGTATAGCGAGTTCTTGATCTTGGTAGTCATACTCTGCTAAAGTTTCAATAATCTGATCATAAGAGATATTACGTCCAGATATATCAGAACGCTCCATCAATGAACGTCTAACAACCATTGGAAGTTCTCTTAAAATTGGAGAATCCGCATTGACAAACAATTCCTTTGCATCTTGAATTTTTGTTTTATAAATAGTAATTGGTTTACCTTTGGAAAAGGACAATTCTATTTTAGAAAAGTCCTCAACAGAAAGCATTGCCCACTTACAAGCTAATGTTTCATACACAATTCTTAATATAGTTGTTTTCCCACTTCCATTTTCTCCAACCAAGATGAGTTTATTATCACGGAATTTTAACTGAACTTGCTTCTCCCCCCACAAATCATATATGGAAAACTGTATAAGTTGTCCGATCATATCATTACCTCCCTAAATATTAAATAGTCTCTCGGAATCTCTAAGTCAGTAAAATCAAGGCTTTCAGACTCCCTTTTTATTAAAATCCCCCACTTTTTTTGCCAAAACACTTGACAAATCTATCGAAAAATGCGGTGCTTCGCACCCTTGAGCAAACGTACATTTTTCGATTAGAGGCGATTTTTATGTTACCTGTTAACTCTGGCGGCCATTCCGCCTATCAAGACTTTCTTCTTACTCAGCTTCGTAAATATTATCCTGTTCCTGACTCTTTTTCCCATTCTACCTGGGATATCATTGATCGGTTTTGGAATCTTGACCTTTCCTTTACGGATGAATTCATGCGGGACAAATACTCTGTCTTCGGCCCTAAGCCAAGAACTCCTTCTTGTATGCAACGTTCCTTCCTGCTCTCGATTGATTTCAAGGTTACCTCCCTCACTGATTGGGCTGCACAGCTTAAAATCAAGCCCCTTTATGCCATCCTGAGTGGCTTTGAGTTTGGGGATACCCCGGGCGTCGGTACTTTTTATGACTTCCTTAACCGCTTATGGGACTCTGATTCTGACAATCTCTCCCCACATATCCATCCGACAAAAGACAAGGCCAAAAAACCAAAAATTAAGGGCTCCAAGGCTGCTCCTGTAGAGAAGGTCTCTGTCGAACAGCTTCTGCCGGAACTTGAAAACACCACTTTCCGCATTGAGGAACATCCCTATGGCTCCCTCTTTCAGTTATATAAGAACGAGTTCCTTGACCAGTCCGTCTCCAAGGGGCTCATTACTCCTGAGAACCTTGCCCTGGCCGGGGACGGGACTCCTGTTGTTACTTCCCACCGGGAGCGTAACCACCGCATCTGTGATTGTGCTTCAAACGGTATTACAGACTGCAAGTGTGACCGTTACTTCTCTCAGCCTGACTGCGATATTGGCTGGGACTCTTCCAGAGATTGCTGGTATCACGGCTATGACCTATATATGCTCATCGCTTCCGATTCTGAAAGCGATCTGCCTGTTTTTCCGCTGCTCTCACCTGCTTCTACCCATGATTCCCATGGGTTTCTGCATTGCTTTTTCAGGATGAAATGCTTTCTTCCTGACTTTAACGTCACAAAACTGCTCCTTGATTCTGCCCATGACGCAATGCCCTATTATGAATACTGCAGGCGTGCGCATATCACTCCTTTTATTGACCAGAATGAAAAACGCGGAATCAAACTGACTTACAAGAACGACTTTACCATTGGCAAAGATGGAGTTCCTGTATGCAGGGAAGGCAGACGCATGAACCATGACGGCTCGGAGCCGTCGAAACATCGCATAAAATACAGATGCCCTCTTGCCAGCAGGAAATATGGCTGCTCCTGCGAGCGCCCGTGCTCCGGCTCTAAATATGGGAGGACCGTACATGTGGCAATGAAAGATAATCCGCGGCTGTTCAACCTGCCGCCACGTGACAGTGATGCTTGGAAACTTGAGTTTAATGCAAGAACTTCTGCGGAACGCTCCAGTAAACGCGAGAAACTAGACTTTAAATTAGAAGACGGCAGGCACCGCTCAACTAAGATGTGGTACTGCCGCCTCTATCACATCCTGATGTTACAACATCTGGATGCCTGGGATATGCCTTTTGAATCCGCCCTGAGAAAGTCGATTCTACAAGCAGCATAATCCTTAGACTATTATACACTATTTTCAAGGCATAGCGACAGTTATGTCTGTTTCTCGTACACTTTTTTTAATTTTATTTCATCATGGATAATATCTGCTTTTCAATGTTCTGCTGTCAGCTCCGCTGGCATGATCAGTCAGGATTCCGAGAGAGCATTTAACAATAGATAACATATTTTTATTTTATGCAAATCCATTTTCAATCATACCTAACAAGACAAAGCTACAAATTTAAGTTACTTCTTATTGCTATTACATACCTACTATGGTATTTAATGGTTAGTACCCCTTACAGCCAGTCAGGATTTACCCGTCTTGTTGCTTAAGCTCTTATAATGAGGTAGATAATCGTTCTTACCGTCATTGTCCAGAACTATTTTATTATATCAATGTTTAGCTACAAAGTCATCTCTATTTGATTAATTTAGGTATATGTTTGACATTAAACGTTAATGTTTTAATCGTACTTTAATATAATCTGTCGAATCTTGTCGTCACAATCTCCGTCACTCGTCCGCGTCATTTTTCAAATGCCCTGAAAAAGCATTTTAAAAAGTTGACTGTATTACTCGAACATTATAGAAATCAATATTTACGCATGAATAAATGTAAACATTTCTTCTCTACCTTTATGACAAAGTTTCAGAGTTTATTATTATCTTAATCCAGCTTACTAAAAAACATACCTGTAGAGCATTCACCCTCATATATTAATTACTATATCTGCAAATACCAAATGCCCCAGGAGACTCATCTCCCAGGGCCAAGGCATCTATTTCACACGCCCTGAAAAACACCCATTTCCAGGCCGCAAATCCACTCAATTTTTCCCCAAAAACTGCTACATCTTGTGGTTTCATCCGTCATTTCTCTCCAAAACCACAATTTGGCATCTAAACTACCGTAGCTTAATGTGTTGCTACGGTGGAATAGATGCCACTTGTTTATATTTCATCTATACTCTCTCTGCAAATGTATATCCATAAATATATTATCTTTTTAATATTGCATCAATCTCGTCCAGACTAATATCTGGTCTCTCATATTTTTCTTCTGTATAGTCTCCGTAACCAAGATCAAATTGCTTGATAAATTTGACCATTCCTACTGGCCCCAGTGCTTCTCTTAGGACCTTCATCCCGGCATTTCTTACATCGGCTGGATTATTCAAATCAACATTTAACATTTAAAACACCTCCCAGGCAAACTGTAGTGGATTCTGCACTTTAACTTTTAGCTCTAATTTTGAGGCCATGTTGCTCATTTTGTCATCTGTTGTAAGCAACACATCTGCATTCGCACTCTCCGCTGCAGCTATATGCAAACTGTCAAATGTGCGGATCTTTGATATCTTCATTATATCCTCTGATCGTTTTTTTATCTCATCTGTATAGGCTACGTGCATATGTGTAACCTGATATAGCTCTTTAACTTTTCGCTTTTTTGTCTCATCGCCCATACGTTCCATCTCTAATTCCAGCATCTCGCTTCCGACAATTTCATATACGTTCAATTGCCCTCGTTTCAATATAGTAAGGATTGCTTCACTTTCCAGATGAATACGTTCCTGCGTCTGATCATCAAACGGCCGATTGTAACAACAATTATCCAAATATATTCTCATACATCATACCTTTCTGCTAATCATATTATAAACCATTTTACCGGGATAAACAATCTTTTTATAATAACGGGATAGCAGTCAGCTCTGAAATGTGCCTTTACAGGAAATTTTGTCATGTCATGCTTTTTTGCCTAATTCCATTTCCTGAAAAAATCTCTTAAAATCTTCCAGTTTTGTATAAGCGTAATAAAAGACTGTTCCAAATGATTTCTGGCTCCCACGATAATCCAATGCAGTCTGGTCTTCACTACTGAATTTTATACTGAGTACCATCTTCCCGCTGTATTCTTCGTAATCAGTTTTTATTTACAAGAATCATCCTCTGCTTCCTGCCAGCTTTCTGGGGCAAGCCGGGCTTCATGGTACCGCTTTCCTTTGGTCCCTCTTAGGATCTGGAAAAATCCAGACATAAAAATATACCTCATCCAGCCCATGGATTATCGGCTGTGGGGATCCATTAACGCAAAAAATCTAGGGAGCGTTCTTCCGCTCCGCAGATCTAAGTATCGCTAATAATCAAATTTTCTCATAATGGTCCACATCAATGACAATAACAGGTGAATCTCCCACATCAACCATTATAGGCATGGCCACATAATTAACCATGGTAATCTTTTATTTTCTTGCAAAAACTTCTAAATCCACGGATTTCCCAGAGAATGAGGTTCTTCGCCCAAAGAACCAAGAAGTTGTTTACCCGCATGAATCGCTGTCCGCAGCGCCTGTCGCACCGCTGCAGATTCCCCTGTGAAACACAGCACCACCTCATTAGCAAAGCAATTGTCAAGAGGGTGATGATAACCGATCACAGTCACCGGGGCAGACTTCACCGCCAGATCCGATACGAGGCATCCTATGGCGGCCGGCCCGCAGCATATGATTCCAAACGCCTTGCCTTCCACCGCTCCCAGCGTCTTGACACAGCACTGCCCCGCCCTCGCAGTATAGCTAAAGGAAAGATGACCTGCGTCATTTACATAAACTTCGCCGAACTGTTTCGGCAGCTGTTCCAGAGCGATCTCTACCGCATGCCTTGCATCCGATACATCGTTGGCTCCAATATAGAACAGGGTACCGCATCCAGCTCCGCCCTTGCTGTCCCTGGATGCCTCCATGGAGATCAGCTCCACATCAGCCGCCTTTACAGCCTCATCCACAGCAATCACCTGCGGCCCTACCGCCACGCGGCCTCCAAAGATGCCAATAGAACGGTATTCTCCCAGCTTCATAAATGGTGCAAGGGAAGGATCGATTCCGGGAATCACCAGACCGATCGTATCTCCTATTGCAGTACCTACAAATTCTGTTATCTGGCTATGGTCTGTCATATGGTTTCTCCTGTTCTTTCATTTAACATATCCTTATTATACCATAGCTATTTCTTCTTCTATATGCAAAATCAAAACCATAAACCTGTAAAATCCATTCGAGTCTGTGTTGGACATGTTTGGTGATAATATCTTTATCCTACAACTGTGGCACTAATATTCTCTTTTTAGAACTATACTTTTGCCATAAACCGATTCCTTTGCATGAATTATACGAAATAGCCATGCGTAACTACCGCTGTCGTTCTCCCGCTTCTGTACTTCCGCATCCTTCGTTCTCATGATACAATCAATGTATCTGATATGATATGGAGCCAGTTCGAGCTAATGTATTACAGAAGAAGATGAGGAGGACTTTTGAGATGTAGATTACTTTTTTAATGAATTTGATGATATTGAAAATGACAATTTCGGTGAAGAAGGACTCTATATCTTCTAAATCCAAATTATTTACTTTCTATACCAGCTTTTTTAACGGGCTATTTTCATATTTTTAATCAAAAATAAATACTTTCCCATAAAGAGAAAAGCGGCCTTCTATGCATTACACAGAGCAGACCGCATTTACATCAAACAGATTTCATTTTTTTATTTTATTCTTATATTCCTTCACAGTCATATTCTCATATTTTTTAAATACTCTGCTGAAATAGCTGCTTTCGCTGTATCCAAGACGGAAGGCAACCTCCCCGATACTGTCCTCTGTGAAATAAAAATATCCCTTCGCAAGATGCATCTTTTTCATATGAAGATACTCTGTAACGCTCACATGGAACTGTGACCGGAATATCCTGCTTAAATATCCCTGGCTGACTGCACAGTTCTCAATAATCTTATTGAGCGTAATCTCTTCTTTAATATGCTGATCAATATACAGAAAAATATTGTCAAGAAGAGGATACCGTTTCATACTGCTCTGCTGGAACAAATAATCGACCACGCGGAACAGCCACAACTCAGATGTTTTCTTCTCTAAAATCAAACTCTTATTGATGGGAAACAGTTCAATTATGGTATTCTTTTCATCATATAAATTCTGCGTGTCCGTCAGCTGCTGCCCTATGTAAGAAAATGCTTTCACCAGCCGGTCCGGCTCAGGGCCGGCATTTTCATAAATACAGTCTATAATCCCCGGAAGTCTTTGGTAGAACATCTGAAAGTCCCTTTCTTTCAGTATCTCCACCAACTCCTCCACCTGTTTATTTGAGGTATCTTCCTTCTCTGTTTTATAGTTTCTAAAGATTGTATTCAGATTTTTGGCCATAACCGGTTTTTCAATCATTGCCTTTACCGTCCCCGGAACAATGCTCTCAATCAGGCCGGCCGAAGTGCAGACTGTCATTCCATAGATCACCGTATCAGGGCAAAACTGGCGGATGAGCCGACCTGTTTCCGCGCCTGATATTCCCGGCAGCTGCATTTCCACAAATACAAGATCAACTGCGCATGACCTGCATACCTTGACAGCCTTCTCTCCGGTTGTCACCTTATCAACAATCTCAAACTGTTCATATCCGGCAATCATTGCTTCAAGCGCTTCCTGTGAAAGCATATCGTTGTCAACAATCAAAATTCTGTACATAATTTTGAAATCCCTTCTTACTTATACTCCGGAAAGATAATTTCGCATCTACAGCCTTTGTTTTTGTTAATCTCAACTGTAATAGTATACTCATCTCCAAACAACTGAGCCAGCTTTCTCTTTGCGCACTCCATTCCCAGCTGAATATAATATCCCTCATGATTATTTTTGTATGGTTCAAATCTGATTTTAAGCTCCTCATTACTGAAACCGCTGCCTGTATTGATGATCTCCAAAACAAAGTTACCCTGTTTCAGATAACCGTTCAAGCTGATCGATCCGCCCTCCGGGCTCAGCATGACGCCGTGATAGAAGGCATTTTGGACAAAAGGAAACAGCACGCCTGCCGGCAGCTTCATCATCTGCATTTCCCGCGGAAAATGAAGGGTATAGTTAAACTGAGAACCTAACCGTATTTTCTGAAATTTAAGGTATTGTTCTACATATTCCAGTTCGCCTGCAAAATGAACAAAGGTGCCCTTGTCCGCAATCCCATATTTGACATGGCTGATAAACAGATCCGCCAGCTCAGTGGTTCTCTCCGCCTGTTCCACGGTTCCCAGGTTCTGCAGGGCAATCAGCATATTCAGGTAGCTGTATGGATTGGACTGTGCTTCCAGCTCATGGAAACGCACCTCCAGCTCAGCTTTTTCTTTTAAATGCTTCTGGTTTGTCTCCTGGATTTTCTTAATGCGCTTTTTCAGCATATCCTCCTGATAATACTGGTTGGCCTTGTTTTCACTGAGCTGTGTGATCACCAGACTTACCAGATTTGCCATATCCAGTATCTTTTCATATGAATATACCGGTAGTTCTTCAAATCTCTGCCTTGATTCCTCCCGCAGCCGTCTGAAACGTTCTGTCTCAACAGTCGGTTCTATTTGCCTAACTGTCTCCGGGGCGTCCTCGCAGCGGAACTGGCCGCCCAAAAAACCGCCCAGGTAATTGCCCTCCACCACAATCGGAATCGCCATCTCAATCAAACCGCATGGGCAGAAATAAATATGGGTTTTCTTTGTGACTGCGGCCTGAATGGACCCCATGGCATCCGAAGTCCGGCAATTCTGGCGCAGTTCCTTATCCTCCCTGAATTTTCTGCAAAAATCAGAGAAAAAAGTCATGTCTGTGACCGGTTCCCCTTTATAATCAACTGTAACAAACGCAAGTCCGGTCGCCTTCGACAGACTCTCCTGTATATGTTCCAGCTTGTCTCTTCCAAAGAGACGGATTATATCTATGGAACCAATTCCGCGGCTGGTCTCCCCTGTGTCCCTTTCTTCCTGGTCAGTGGATGCAAGCGGGCCTGTATCTTCGAATATCCTGTCGAGTTCTTCCATCATTTTTCCTCTTCAATGATTATATAAATTATTTTACTCTTGTTTTCCATGAAATACAATCTATTTTGTTCTCAAAAAGACCGGTCTGCATTACAGTCCGGTCTTTTTGGTATGATAGCTTTTTAGGGTTAACGTTTAAAGGGCCTGTTCTGTACGGCTGATGATATCATCCTGTACTTCTTTAGCAAGAACCGTAAACTGCGCACTGTATCCAGCCACACGCACCACAAGGTCTTTATACAGTTCTGGATGCGCCTGTGCATCCAACAGAATATTCTTGTCAATTACATTGAACTGAATATGCATACCTTTATGGTCAAAGTAGGAACGCACCACTGCTGAAAAACGCTTGAGACCTTCATCGCCTGCCAGGGCAGATGGAAGGAACTTCTGGTTATACAATGTACCATTGGAGTAGTTCTCATGATCCAGCTTTGCAACCGACATAGCTGCCGCAGTCGGACCGTTTGTGTCCTTGCCCTGTCTTGGCGATACACCGTCCGCCAACGGCTGTTTTGCAAGACGTCCGTCAGGCAGAGCTCCAACATCCTTTCCAAACAATACATTAGCCGATACAGGATAGCATCCTGCCTGGTATACTCCGCCTCTTGGGTTTTTATATTTTTCCACTTCACGTGAGTAGATCTGGCCACATCGTCTGGCAAGCAGATCCACATCATCCACATCATTTCCGTACCATGTGGTGTTCTCCATAATGCGTTTGATCCTCGCGTATTCCCCGTCCCCTGCATTCGCGGTCTGCGATGCAGAAAGCTGTGACTGAAGGGCTGATACGTCAATGGAACCGTTACTGCTGAGAATCCGTTTTACAGCCTCGTAAATCCTGGCCTCATCGTCGGAAGCGGTCTCACAGCAGCCGCAGCCGAAATTGTGATCCAGCGCATCCTTTAATTGAGCCATGGTAAGTTCTTTATTCTCAAAGACATGCGTCTGCATCGCATAAATGGAGTCACCGCAGTCAGCAACACCGAACGCCTGAGGTCCTGTAAAATTATAGACAGCCCCACCATGCTGCAGGCTGAGTCCCTTGCCAATACAGTCATCGACCAGACCGGAAAGGAATGGAAGCGGAGTTCTCTCTGTATGCGCATAATCCACGCTGTTACAGGCTTCTACTACGTGATGTACAAAGTACTGGATCTGTTTCTCAAATGCGCGCCACACATCCTCAATACTCTTGAACGACGTAACATCTCCCGTATCCGGCCCCACCTGGTGTCCGTTGTTCTTTCCGCCATTTAATGTAAGCTCCAGTATTTTCGCCACATTTACAAAGGCCGAATCATGCCAGCCGTCCGTCTTGTGCGGGCTCTGCGGCTCCACACAGCCGATCATGCCGTAATTTCTCGCATCCGCCAGGGATACACCGCGGTTGCAGAGGGCGGGTATAATTGTCTCATCATTATACATGGCCGGCACGCCGGTTCCCAGGCGTACCACCTCACATGCTCTGTACAGAAACTCCTCCGGAGTATTCTGGTGAACACGGATCGAGAAGGAGGGCTGCGGAAGCTGCACATGGGCTGCCGCCACCATACACATGTAGGAGACATCGTTAGTTGCGTCCAGTCCATCGCCGGTCTGACCGCCGACAATCAGGTTCTGGAATCCGCCGTAACCGGCAAATGCCTGTGCGGATACTTCATCTCTGATTTTGCTGAGTCCGTTGAATTTTACCCATAAACAGTCCAGAAGCTCCTGTGCAAATTCCTCTGAAATATTATGATCCATTTTCAGATATGGATACATATACTGGTCAAATCTTCCCGGGGAGATCGAATGTCCACTGGATTCTATCTGGATCAGAATCTGTGTAAACCAGAATGCCTGACATGCTTCATAAAAATTAGTCGCCCCATGCTCTGGAACCCTGTCACATACCTGAGCAATACGAAGTAATTCTGCCTTCCTGACCGCGCAACTGCATGAAGCCGCCATCTCCCTGGCTTTAGCCGCATATCTGCGGGCAAACTGAATGGATGCGTTGTAGCAAATAATCATCGATTCATAAAAGGTTCTCTTTTTTACATAATCAGGATCATTCTGATCCAGTTTCTCCATTGTCTCCACAATCAGTTTAATCAGACCGGAAAATCCAAGCTCCAGAACTTTCCCATAATCCGCGGACACATGTCCTATTCCGCCGTAAAAATAGTTGCCCACCGTAAACACACCGTTGGAAATAGCTTCTTTTGTAGCCTCCGACATATACGCGGATGCCAAATCACTGGTTGTCTTACCTTTCCAGTATTTGAAAGCCTCCTTTAACTCACTTTTTGCAGCTTCGCTGATCTTAAAAGGATCGGCGCTTCTCTTATCCATGGTATCGAACTCTTTTTCCACCCATTCGAACGAAAACTCCGGATAGATCTGGGCGGAGCGGAGATTTTTAGTAATTACACCCACAACCAGCTCGTCATCTCTAATTACGATGGGAAGATGGTTTAAGATTCTCTCCAGCGCTTTTGCGCGCCTTATAAGGATAGGCATCCCTTCCGTTTCGCGGTACGATTCTGTGACCAGTACGGCACGCTCCGACTCAACTTCCGGTACAGCAGCCACAAACGCTTTCTTTAAGCGCTTTATTCGTTCAGTTGGTTCTGTAAAGCCTTTTGCTATCATTTAACATCCTCCTTATATATTATTTTTCTACCACCATCATACCCTAATTTCTATAAAAAACCGATTCAATATATAAGCTAAAAAATCTCACAATACAGACTTCTTTCAAATAAAAAAAATTAATTCCCCGGCTTATACATGTCATTTTAGACACCACATGTATAAGCCGGGGACATTTTTGATAAAACAGGACAATCCAAACCTGCATCCACGCAGAACATGCCCTGGAGATACCCAGGGCATGTTCAAGGTTAACTCATTACCAACCAACTGGTCGAGCTCCAGATGAAAAGAAACTCTCACAGAATCCGGATATCTGGCGCATGTCATAATCAGAACCCGATTAGCGATTCCCGCAACGGCCAGTTTCCGTTTTTTTTCCAGGAGAACTTTGACGAATTTTGTTCTTGTATTGCTTAACCGTCATATTTTCAAACTTTTTAAACACTTTACTGAAATAGCTGCTTTCATTGTATCCGAGACGGAACGCAACTTCCGCAATACTGTCCTCGGTAAAGTAAAAATATCCCTTGGCCAGATGCAGTTTTTTCATATGAAGATACTCTGTAACACTGACCTGAAACTGCTCCCTGAAAATCCGGCTCAGATATCCCTGGCTGATGGCGCAGTTCTCAATAATACTGTTAAGCGTGATATCTTCTTTTATATGTTTCTCTATATAAATAAAAATATTCTCCAACAGCGGATAACGGCCGATACTGTTTTGCTGGAACAGAAAATCCATCACCCTGAAAAGCCAAAGCTCGGATGTTTTCCGGTCCAGAATCAACACCTCGTTAATAGGAAACAGCTCTGATATATTCCCGCTGTCGCCATACATGCTTCTGGTATCCAAAAGGTTTTGTCCCAGATAAGTGAATAGCTTAATAAGCCGGACTGAATCCTCCCCGGCAATCCCATAGATCTCATCGATGACTCCGGCAATCCCGCCGTAAAAATCTCCGAAATTTTTGTTTCTGAGATATGAAGCAAGCGTCTCAAGCTGGTTCTGCACAGAATCTTCGTGCTCTGTCTTATAGTTCTCCAGGATCTTTTTCAGAAAGTTGTATGTAATCGGTTTTTCCAGAAAATCCTTTACCTGGCTGTGAGCTGCGCTGCGGATCAGAATATTGGCAGCATGGGCAGAAAGGATATATATATTAATCTCCGGATTTGACTGGTGAATAATCCTGCTGGCTTCCAGGCCGGTCATTCCCGGCATCAGCATATCCATGAATACAATATCGATCACGTCCTCTTTACAAGCCCGCACCGCCCCCTCGCCGGTTCCCGTCATATGAACCACCTTGAACGCACTGTCCTTCGCAATCATTATATTCAGCGCTTCGCGCATAAGTATATCATCATCAGCTATCAAAACCCTGTACATGATTACTCAGTCCTTTCTTCATAATGTTCAGGCCATAGTAAAATAGTTTTTGATCCCTTGTTTCTGTAGCTTTCTGAGATTATGCTGTACTCCTCTCCAAACAGGCGCTTCATTTTTTCCCTGGCGTATTCCATGCCCATTTTGATGTAATATCCTTCGTGTTTGTCTTTGTATGTTTCATACTTGATATCCAGCTCAGCTTCCGTCAACCCCGGACCGGTATCATTAATTTCCAGCACTACATTACCGTTGCGCACGTAACCCGTTACAGTGATCTGTCCGCCTTCTTTTTTCAGCATCACGCCATTATAAAAAGCATTTTGGATAAAGGGCATCAATACGTCGGAGGGCATCTTCTGCATATGCAGGTTTTTCGGTACCTGAATCGAATATTCCAGCCGGTCTCCCGTCTTTTTTTTCTGAAACAGCAGATACTGTTCCGCATGTTCAAGCTCTCCGGAGATGTGCACGAAGGTACTCTTTTCCATGTATTTATACTTTATATAATCAATGAAAGAGCTCAGCAGTTCGTTTGTTCTGGGCGCGTCCTCTATAATTGTCAAATTAAGCAGCGATGTCAGCATGTCCAGAAGTTCATACTGGTTGCCGCGCATTTCCAGCTCCTGTACTCTCTTGTTCTTCTGTACAATCTCCTTGGCGTAACCATGGTTTACCGTCTGTATCTTTTTAATACGCTTTTTTAAAATATCTTCCTGGAGATGCTGGCTGATCTCGTTCTCACTTAACTGATTGATAACCAGAAAAACAAGATTGGCTATGTCCAGAAATTTTTCATATGAATAAACAGGAATTTCATCAAGCAACGATTTGTATTGGACCACCGCTTCATCCGCTTTTGCCGCGTGCATCACGGACGATAACCGGCTCACCGAATCGGGTGCGTCATTACATTGGATCTGACCGCCGATAAACCCGCCCAGATAATGACCGCGCACGATAATTGGTATCGCAACCTCCAAAAGTCCGCATGGGCAGAAGTATACGTTTGTTTTCTGTGTAACCGCTGCCTGGATGGATCCGAACGCATCGGATGATTTGCACCGTTCCATTGCCACCGGATTGTTCCGGACCTTTTCACAGTATCGTGAAAAGGATGTAGCAGATGTAATGGGATCCCCCTTAAAATCCACGGTTATAAAAGCCAGCCCGGTTGCTTTGGAAAGGCTCTCCTGAATGGTCTCCAGTTTCTCTTTTCCGAACAGATGAATGATATCCAGTTCGTTGATACGGTCCTCTTCATTTATGCTTAGATATTCATCCAATGCATCTGGTTCCACTTCATCCATGTGCATCATCTTGTGATATTCCGCCATCTGATTATCCCTCTCTTTACTGCCTGTCACTGCTATTTTATCACTTTTATTTCTTTATAACAATCATCTTTCAATGCAGAGGGTTGGATTGGAACGGCAAAAGGCCGTGCTGTATCCCTTTGGGCGGCACGGTCTTATGTCTATCTTGTCATAAGGCATCTGTTCTGTATTTCATCTGTATATTAATAGATGCTTAATAAAATTTCCTTAATAGCCTCTGTTCCAGCTTCTCTCGGATTACTTATAAGACAATTATCCATAAGAGCATTGTCAGTCATATTCTGAAGCTGCCCCTCATACGCTTCTCTGCTGATTCCCAGCTCTCTGATAGATGCCGGCATATCCATACAGCACATCAGAGACCGAATCAGCTCCTCAAGGGTTTTAACAGCCATCTCCGGGGCCTCGTTCATACCGACTAACTGAACTTTATATGCAAGAGTCGCATACTTGTTCATAATATCATGGTTGACGCTGTTATACTCAATCACCTTATTTAACAGCATAGCGTTGGCTAACCCGTGAGGAATATGGAAGGTTCCCCCAAGCT
>ERZ827490.2510-NODE-2510-length-19480-cov-3.828829_pt1 | contig 19480 bp, 14 predicted proteins | sample MGYA00519770_ERZ827490 | MGnify/ENA primary metagenome ERZ827490 (study PRJEB31778, sample SAMEA3449324) | human gut metagenome | biome: human gut; feature: human-associated habitat; material: faeces | place: United Kingdom | collected 2010/2012 ...
TGCACCGATAATCTTATTGAACAGCTCTAACAGCACATCATTTCATCATTCCTTTCTTGGTACGAAAAAAGCAGTCAATCTTTATATTAACTGCTCTATTTGTAGTAATATTAAGTTGTCAAAATTACAATTTTATTGATTGAAGCATAATCAATACTCACTTTTATCCGATATTGAGTAAACTATGAATTACCCATGGTTGAGCTGTAATCATAACTATAAATATATAAATTATCTTTAAATCGAATGAACAGCGCATGAAGGCGACCCAGGAATCGATTTCAGATAGAGGTCAAGAGGAGCCTGGTGTCGTGCTGGATGACTGCCGTGTGATTGATGGCAATCGCCGGTTTACGGCATTGCGCCGAATTCAAAAGAGCAAAGGCATAGAACAATACTTTGAAGCTGCGATTCTTGATTTTGATATCACCAATTCTGTTGATAAAAAAACAATCAAGCAGCTTGAGCTTGATTTGCAGATGGGAAAAGAAGACCGACAGGACTATGATCCAATCGATCGAATTTTCGATGTGTATAACACCGTTTACGTCGAAAAAATAATGACTCCTCAGGAGTATGCGAAAAGTATCGGCAAAGAACGAGCAAGGGGAATAAACAACGATATTAAGGAAGCGAAGCTGATTTCTTCGTATCTTGAATTTATTGGTGCTCCGAGGGACGCTTATTACATTGCCAAAGAGCTTCGGCTTGACGGACCGATGAATGAGGTGAGAAGGGTTCTCGACAAAAATAAGCTACTTGACGATGGGGAAGTCAAGAGTGCGGTTTTCGCTTTGCTGTCGATGCATTATTCTGGGACGGATGCGAATGAGGGTGGAGATATCACACGTCTTATTCGTAAAGAGCTTCAATCCATGGTTTCCAAGAAGGATGATTGGGTTTGTCTTACGGAAGACAATGTTGACACGATATATGATGCTTTCCAGGATACACCTGTCTCTGATGCATCTCAGATTTCGCAGATTCTGAATTCGAGCGAAGGGATTAAGGCTGCGTCGAATGATTTTATGCGGTCTAGTCGACGTTTGGGAAAGATGAACGAGTACAGAGGCGAGCTTCAAAAAGTAGTCGAAACTGTAAGTGCGTGTGTGGAATCGCTTGAAAGCATTGATACTGCTACTTTGGAAAGCCTTACGGTGGAGCAATCCAAGGACGTGGCTGCGGATTTGGAGAAAATCGGAATGATTGTTCGTAAGGATTATGATGTTTTATCTCAGACGGGTAATCTGCTATGAGCTTCTTGTCTCTGAAAATTGATACGCAGTATCAGACAACGGATCAACAGGTGGTTGACTCTTTTCTGATTCCAACGTTGTCTGAGGCGAAACGATATTGCAGGGTATCGGCATATTTTTCTCTTAAAGGGATTCAGCTACTTGCCGCCGGGCTGGAGCAATTGGCTTGTAATGATGGTCGTTATCAGCTGTTGCTATCCAGTCACATCAGCGAGACCGATTTTGATGAAATAAAACAAGGATATGAGTGGCGTAATCGTCTTAGGGAAAAACTGCAATGTCAGGATGCCGATGATATTGATCAAAAGCATTTAGGGTTGTTGGCAAAACTGATTGCAGAAGAAAAAGCGGATGTGAAAATTGCCTTTTTGAAGGAGGGCAAAGGAATCTTCCACGACAAATTCGGGTTACTGGAGGATTCGGAAGGAAATAAAGTTCTTTTTTCGGGATCCGCGAATGAATCGACAGGCGGACTCAGTTCGAATTATGAGTCGATTATTGTGGATGTAAGTTGGGATGAGAGCAGTCGTGTCAGGCAGCGTCTGCAAGCGGAGGTTAATCGGTTTGATTGGCTATGGTCTTCTCGCGAAGATGGGGTGATTACCGAAGACGTGAGTGATTTGGTATATGAACAACTCGCTCAATATCAGGGAATGGAGGATTGTCCCGGCATGGTTGATCAGAAGGAAGATTCGCAGTTGCCTGAAGGTTTTGAGGGATGGGCTTTTATCTATAAGGACGGAGACGTCTGGTTCATTGATACCACAGAAGAGCAGAGATCCGAACGAGACAGACATTTGAGAATAGGAGGAGATTGGGGAGGGAAATATTTTAAAGAGCATTCGCATCAAATGCTTGATGATCTTCCCTATGCTGTGGTTGAACAATGTCTAGAGAAAACTCGGAAAAGAGCGGAAGGCAAAGTTGCCTTCTGGATTGATCCGCGCATAGAACAAGATTTGAAACAGCAACGATATTCAATTGAACAGTATCGATACATGGGCGTTGCTCTTAAGGAAAATGTTAATCGATTCGAAGATGAGTTCGCACTTTTCCGTAATGTTATTTCAGAATCAGTAAGTCGTCCATTGAAGACTTTGCATTTGCAGTCGGCTTTCTATATGTACAAGATGGCACGAGCAGCTAATTTTTCGGTTCCCGGCGCCGGTAAAACGGCAATGGTCTTGGGCGTATTCGCTTATCTCAATAGCGGTAAGGCTAAGTTTGGTGAATTCGTTAGCAGGATTTTGGTGGTTTCTCCAATCAACGCCTTCGAATCCTGGAAAAGCGAATTTCAAAAGACCTTTGGTCCTAAGAAAAAGCTGCGAGTCGTTGATGTTCAGGATGGAAATTTTGACGGCGATTTACGTAGACGATGGGCGGTTTCGAATTTGGTCCTTGTCAATTATGAATCCCTCCCGAAATACCATGACCAGCTTATCGATTTGATTGATGGGCAAACAATGATTGTTTTTGACGAGGTCCATAGGATTAAAGGCGTTAATGCAACTAGAGCAACTGCCGCCATGGATTTGTGCGATAAAGCATTTTTCCGATATGTATTGACAGGTACGCCTATCCCTAATTCGTATTGTGATATCTATAACTTCTTGCATCTTTTGTACAAAAAAGAATATCCGGTTTTCTTTGGCTGGGACGTTCCGGAATTATCGAAAGCAAATCAGTATTTAGTCGATCGGATTAATGAAAAGCTGTACCCATTCTTCTGGAGAACGAATAAGGGCCAACTTGGGGTACCGCCCGCTGACCCTGATGACATTATTGAAGCTCCCGCTTCATCTGGACAACTTGAGTTGGCGCTCGCGATTTGGACGCAGGAAAAATCCAGTTTGGCAAAGTTGATTAGGCTCATGCAAGCGTCAACAAATCCTTCTTTACTGAAAGAGAAGATTGATTTCCGAACTCTGGGTTTGGAATCCAATGGAGAGTATTCTGAAGAAATAGATGAGAAGACCTTCAATCGGGCATTAATGCATGAAGAAACGGCCGTCACTCCGATTCTTTCGAATAAGTGTTATGAAGATTTTGATTTGGATAATATGAAATCGCCGAAGTTCGAAGAAGGACTGAAGCTGATTCGAGATCTTGTAAATCAGGGTAAGAAGGTTATTGTTTGGGGGTTGTTCGTCAATACTTTGCAAAAGATTTCCTCGCGTCTCGATGATTCCGATATAGATAATCGTTTGATTTATGGCGAGACTCCAGTGGATGTCCGTAAAGATTTTATTGCTGATTTCCGTAACCCGAATGGGCCTGCGGTGCTTGTATCCAATCCTCAGACGTTGGGCGAATCGGTTTCGTTGCAAGATGTTGTGCATGATGCCGTTTATTTTGAATTTAATTTCAATCTGACGTATATGTTGCAGTCGAGAGATCGCATCCATCGTTTGGGTTTACCGGATGGTCAATATACGCGCTATCACATCATGGAAACCATTAATGATCCGACGGAATATGGTTTTATCGATAGCCGGGTATACAAACGTTTGAAATACAAAGAACGAAGGATGCGTGAAGCCATCGATGGTGATGTCCTGAAGCCTGAGGTGACAGATGATTTGCTTGCGGACGTTCGATCTATTATCGAAAATGAGCGACGTAGCATAGCGAAAGCCCATGCAAAGACGGTTAATGTCGAAATCGAATGAAAGATTGGAATCCAAAGGTTTCCGGGCTTATGGTTCTCGGTAGGAACGGGTGTTTGGCGGACTTTGCCATGCAAGGGCAGTGTCCGTCAAACGCTTATAGTCTGTCTTTTATTTGGCTATAGAGATAAGCTCCGTTAATCCACCAAGCCTGCTTGGTCATATATTCTTCCGAATAGCGTTCATGGTTGGCGGGTCTATTTATCCAGTGTGCTTTTGCGGGCAGTTTACGGGAATTCTGCGCATTGGGTGCCGGCTTGCTGTACTGCGATTTGTGCGCATCCGGGCGCATGTGAATCACGCGATGCGCAGAGGCTTTAACGAAGTTGTTGTAAACTCGATTGCCTTTGTAATGAAGAGTCACTCCGTTTCTGAGTTTTTCAACGTCTTCCTTCCAAACTTGTTCGGCTATGTCGATATCGGATACCGGCATATACCAGAATGCGGCACCTTTAAAGTAGATGTTTTCTGGATTCTTGTCTTTTTCATTGGGATTTTGGTTGTCAAAAACAAAGACGAGGAATTTTGTGGTTTCCAGAAGGTGATGCAGGGCGCAGTTATCGGTATCCCATTTTTGATTGATTAGATCGTTGAAATCGGGAATGGATTGGATCTTAAATTGCTCGGAAGGTTTTCCATGGAAAAGCGGCAGCGTTTTGACTCGAATGCCTTTAAGCTCTTCGGCGTCAAACGATACGTAATCATCATTGGGGTCTTTGGAAATACTGGTATTTGAACCAAGCATATGGTCAACCAGCATGAAATTAGTTTGTTTGGGAGATATGTTTTTAGGTATGGTGAAATGGAATTGTTCCGCGATTTCCGTAAATGATTTTCCTTTAAAAGGGTTGAAATAATCCAGAATAATGCTATCGCAGCTTCTGTTTTGCAGCTGCTTTATATCTTTGATGAGAGAAGTCGTTTCGTGGACGTCAGATGCATAGTTTTGTAAAAGTGACGTCATGAAACTTTGTTTGAAACAGTAAGCTCTGGATTTTGCTCTTGCGCCATTGCTCTGCCTGCTTTTCTGTTTGTTATTCGCTCCTTTAGTGCATGCTGCAAGGGTGTCGGTCATACCTTCGGTCAGTTCATCCGCCCGGTTTTCGACTATGAACTGATGAATCGTGTTCCAATCCTGTTCGATTCTGAGCATGGTCGCTTCGCTGAGAGGCAGGAGACTGTTTTGCGGAAAATTGGGTTCTGCAAAATCGTCCATAGCTAAAAGGTGGGCATATTCAATCTTATATTTGCGCTTATCTTCAGACTGCCCTTTTTCTGAGGCGATTCGACGCAGATACTGCATTAATTCAATGAATCTGTTTTTCTTCCAAAACGAACTTGTCTTGAAATCGGCAGTGCTTTCTTTGGCGTAATTGATGGTATTGAGTACTAGCCTTTCTCCTGCAATGCAAGAAGGACCATCCTTGCTTTTCTTGATATCGATTGGGGAGACTTTAAGCTCGACTTCAGCCTCGGGGAAATCGGGGGCAGAAATGTTGTCGGCGGGATGGTCGAACCAGACATGTTCAATTACATTGCCTGGATAGCTTTTATTCCCTTGTTTTTCGGTGTTGTTGAAATCGATTTCTTCCAATGTTCTGCCAACCGCATCATTGGCTCGTAACTGGACTGCTGTCTTCGTTGTATAGGGACTTTTTTCGAAAAGTGGAGACATGACAAGGTCTGCCATCTTCTGGTCTTCCGGAATCCACTTGTGGTATGCCATCTCTTGCTGAGTGAGCCAGACGGCGCACTGTCCGTTGGCAAGGAAGTTGATTTCGTAATCGCAATAGCAAAGATAATAACGTGGATTCGTGCTTTGTCCCTTGGCGAGCTGCCTGCTGATTGCGAGCTCGTCATTATTTGTGATTTCCAAAAGCTTTTCCAGCGCCTGTTCTATATCGGGCTTGCGAAAGCTGGAAACTGCAATCGATGGGAAAAACAGTGCATTTGAGTCCGGGGATTCGACGCATAGGAACTTATCGTTTTTCCTGCAAATCGCTTTGACTGATTTCGCTGTTTTAGACATATTCCTCCTCGTCGGGGATTACTGTGATAGCTAATTGTAGGGGTGCTTCGGAATCAAAGTTGATAAATATGCTCTCGATGGAATTCGAGGAATTCTCGGGATGGGCTGCAGACGACAGGTAGGGAGATGCGCTGTCCGTCGTAACGGTACAGCCATTCGTCGTTGATTTCCGTGTGCTCGACGTGCGGCGAGACATGAATCGCGAAATCGTTGTCGAGGGTGATCAGACCCTGGTCGAAAGCCCTGTCGTGGAACGCGTTCAGCAGCAGGCCGTTCGAGGCGGCCACTTTCTCCGTCGGCGACGAATCCTTCCATGGTTTGATATGACTGGCTACCAATAGCGGATCGATTGCGATTCCCGTGATGCAACAGTGGTCATGGTAGTTATGGATGAGCGTGTTGCGGAAATACTGCTGGTTGACGCGTTGCGTGACCAAGGCCGGACGGTCGTACCCGATCTGCGGCGAGACGATCTGCTCCACGACGGAATCGCCGTTCGCGGCTGGACGGTTGTCGGGACCGTTCAACGCCGATGCCAGCAGTTGGGATGATTCGAATACCAGGGCGTCGCCGCGTTCCGCGTACTCCTCCCATATTTCTCTGTCCAGCCTGCTGCAGTTGGTCAGTCCCTTGGTCGTTCTGTTCTCGTCGAGGGAGGCCAGGTTGCCGAGTTTGAGCGCCACCGCCGAAGGCGAGCGGCGGATGTGGTCTGCGAGTCTCTGGACAGTCGGATTGCGTTTATCCCATTTTCCGGAAGGCAGGATTCGGTACAGTGCGAACGCCATCATGGTCTGTTCGCGTGTCCAGTTGTTTCGTCCTGCCATATGCTCACCGTCCTGTTGAATCCAGGATAGACGTTGTTGGATTGAAAAGAGAGTTAGCGTGGCGGACGTCCGCGGTCGATTTTAAGTCGACTGCTTTATGAGAAGGTGGCAGGCGATGGTGTGGTGCACGGTTTTCCCCGCGAAAGCACCGCACGATTTTAAAAAAGGACAAATTGCCGGAAAAAGAGGACGTTTGTAATGAGCGTCCTCTTTTTTGGTGTTCGGCGGGTGCCGAGGTATGAAAAGGATTGGTTTTCGGGGGCTTTGGCTGGATGGTGGTTTGCTAGGCAAGGCGGGGCCGGCCGCGTGCTGCTGGGACGCGGCCTGATAAAAAAGGACAAATTTCGAAGTTGGGAGCATCGGATTCGTCGTCCCGAAAAAACCGCGCGATTACCGGCATTCCCGGGAATATCGGCAATTCGGAAAGCCGGTGCACCCGTAAAACGCGCGTGACGGATCGGAGCCGGCATGTCGCAGCCGCAAAGCTTCCCCGCAATTCGGGCATTGCGGAGGCAGTTTCACACCCCGGAAAATATTCGGACAGATCCGATCGTGTAGCTCATACATGAAGCGTGACGGGCGCGACTGGTCGACCACGAAAAACAGCTTCTTTTTGCATCGCGTCATCGCCACATAAAACAGGCGACGTTCCTCTGCATGCGGCATGCGCTCCACCTCCGGCAGCAGCAAGCCAAGCAGCGGCTCATCGGGAATCGCACTCGGGAAGCCCTTCAAACCGCCGGAACAGCACAGCAGAAACACGAAATCGCGCTGCAATCCCTTGGATTTGTGCGCGGTCATGAATGTGATATCCATGTCCGGTTTCTCAAGAAAAACGATGCTGCCAGTGTGCTCGTCAATCTGGAACAATCCGTCGCAATCGTTGCGTAGCAGCAGGTTCAGATCGCTTCTATAACGTCCCAACATCAGTACCGACGCGGCTTTCGGCAGCTTGCGCAACTGCTCCACAATCGCGTTGAAGCGTTCCTCCTGCGTGGAGCCGCCCAACGCTTTCAGCGAATGGTCCTTCTTATCGGACGGATTATGCAAACGTTTGACATACAGGTTTTTATCCTGCATGACGAATTTACCGCTCGCATCGATGAGACTCTGCCGGAAGCGGCGCGTGGTGGTGATCTGAAACATGCGTGTCGGGCCCCAATCGCGCCAAATCTCCGCAAAATCAAGAATGAGATGAATGTCACTGCCGGCGAAACGGTAAATCGACTGCCAGTCGTCGCCCACGCAGAACAGCGTGAAATCGTTTTGCTCGCGCAGTGCACGAATCAGCTCGTAACGCGGCCGCGACATGTCCTGATATTCGTCGATAAGCACGTATTTGTACGGGTGCCGGTATTCGTTGCGCTGCACACAGCGAACGGCGTCGACGATCATACCGGGAAAATCGATGCCCTGCGTCGTGCGGAAATTGCCGATATACGCGTTATAGAGCGGTTCGATGAGCTGCAGCATTTCACGATTATGGCCGATATGCTTGCCACCGCGCCTTTCGTTGAGCTCGCGCATGCCGCTGATGTCGATGTTGTTCTGCCGCATGTGCTGGATGATGGTCTGCGCGCTTTCAATGAGACTCTGCTTGTACTGGTTGAAACTGTAGTCGTCCGTCGGCAGTTGGAAATCTTCACGTTTCGCGGCGGCACCGTATTTGCCGAACAGTTCCTTCGACATGAGCTTGAACGCCAGCAGGCGGTAGGGGATGTTCTGTTCGAGCAGTCGTTCGAACGTGGCGCGCATTACGCCGTTCGACGCATGCCCGGCGATGATGGGACGATTGGCGATGGTCGATGCACGGCAGATTTCCAGGCCGAGACTGTGGAACGTGCATGCGCGGATCGCTTTGCCGGTACTTGTCATGATGCGGTGTGACATGTCGTCCGCGGATTTTTTAGTGAACGACAGCACGAGGATTTCTTCGGAAGTGGCGCGTTTTGTGGCGAGCAGCCATGCGATATAACCGACGATGGTGGTGGTTTTGCCGGTTCCTGCGCCCGCGAGCACGAGGGTGTTATGGCCCGAGCCGGCGATCGCGCTGATCTGCTCGTCGCTTAGATCGTGTTTTTCGATTTTGCCGATGGTCGCGCGTGCCTTGTCGATTCGTTCGGCCGGGAGCAGTGGTTGCGGGGTAAGTTTTGCGGGTTTGCTCTGCGATTGCTGCGTACGCTGCTGTGTGGTGCGTTGCGATTGCTGGAATGCACGTGACGGTTGCTGCACATGCTGCGTTTGCTGCGTGCGTTGCTTTGATTGCTTTGATTGCTTTGATTGCGGAGTTCGCGCGGGTCGTGTTGTGGATTTCGCGGAGGATCGCGTTTGCTGCGTCGGTTGGGTCACGCTTTCCGCACCCAACACATTTTTCAGCATACTCAACAATCCCATGTCGATCCTTTCCACACGTTAAGCCGCTGCACGGGGCAATTATAATGTGTGAAGGTCTGGAACGCGGGGAAGGGGTGACGTATGCGCGTGCTGCATACTTCCGACTGGCATATTGGCAGACGATTCAAAGGCATCGATTTGCTGGAGTACCAGCGTAAGGCGCTTGAATGGCTGATTGGGCTGATTAAACGAGAACAGGTGGATGTGTTGTGTGTGTCCGGTGACGTGTATGATGCGCCGCGACCGTCTGCCGGAGCGGTGCGATTGTTCAACGAGATGTTCCAACGGCTCGGACTGATGGAGGTCAACGGGCATCCGCTCCATATCATATTCACGCCCGGCAACCATGATTCCGCGGCTCGACTCGGCTTCGCCGCCGCGCTGATGCTGCCGAACGTGCACATGCGTTGCGATATCGCAGACATCGCCACTCCCATCATGGTCGATTCCGCGGATGGCGAGCAACTTGCGATCTACGCGCTGCCTTACCTCGACCCCGATCTTGCGCGTCCTGCATTGCAGGGGCTGCTGAACAGCGCGGACGTATTATCTTCGTCCGCTAAAGTGTCCGATTCTGCAGAATCGGACAAACGGAGAGAAACGAACACCATCCGTCGCTCGCACGAAGGGGTTATACGCGCCGCGTTACAGCTCATCACCGCCGATTTGGCCGCCCGACGCAAGGCAAACCCCAAATTGAACGCTATGCTTATGGCGCACGCCTTCGTATCCGGTGCCACGGCCTCCGATTCGGAACGCAACATCACCGTCGGCGGCGTCGACAGCGTGCCTGCGGGACTTTTTTCCAATTCCGGCCTCGACTATCTGGCACTCGGCCACCTGCACAGACCACAAAAAATCACCATTCCCACGAAACCGACAACCGAATCGCAATTTCATCTCGACCGCACTCCACAGGCGCGTTACAGCGGATCGCTGCTCGCATACTCATTCTCCGAATCGCAGACGCCGCCGGTGGAAGGCAACGGCAAAAGCGTGGTGCTACTTGACTTCACGGACGGCCATCTTGCCAAACCGCGCATCATGCCTGTGGAATCCGGTGAGCCGCCATTCGTGCAAATCAAAGGCACCATGGACGATGTCCTCGGTCCGCTCGCCGAACAATACAGAAACATGTGGGTGTCGATTACGGTGCAAGTGCCGGAATTGCCGCACGGCGCGTACCAGAAAATCGACCGTGCCTACACGCACGCTTTGGAAAAGAATTTCGATTATTCGCAACGAACGCAATCGCAAGAAAGCCGGAAAATGGCCGATCTGAAGCAGGCGACGGACGAAATGGACGTGTTGCGCGATTTCGTGAAATTCTCGCTCGGCCGCACACCGACCGACAAGGAGGAACGCGTGCTGCGCGATGCCATGGAAACGGTACGCAAGAACGCCGGCAAGGAGGTCGCGCAATGAAACTCATCGCATTGAAATTCCGCGGTGTCGGCCCATATAAAGGGGAGTACGCCATCGATTTCGCGGCGCTGACCCGATCGCACATGTTCCTCATCGACGGTGAAACGGGAGCCGGCAAAACCACACTGCTCGACTGCGTCACCTTCGCGCTGTACGGTTCGATTTCCAGCAATACTGAGAACAAAATCGGCGTGGGCGACCGCAACAGGCTGCGCTCGCGGTTTCTGGAAGCTTCGGCCGACGAAACTTACGTGCATCTGATATTCGAGGAGGGCGGGCACTGTTACGCGGTGCGACGCACGCCCGAATACGAGCGGCCGAAACAGCGTGGCGATGGTACGACGAAGCAGAACGCGACCGGCAAAATGGTGCGGGTTGCGAACGATTACGAAATCGCTTACCGACGATTCGGCTGTTTCGGCTGATGCCGGCTCGACTGGCGGTTTGGCTGCCGTTGATCGGGATTTCGATTTCCTTGACGAGCCAGGTCATACAGTTGCTGTCGCCTCCCGTGCAAGCGAAGTGGGCAAGGAAGTTGTGCGACTGCTGGGATTGGATCGCAGCCAGTTTTCGAAGACGATTATGCTAGCGCAAGGGCAGTTCGCGCAGTTTTTGCGGATGGGCCCGGAAGATCGTACCAAACTGGTGAAGGAGCTGTTCGGGGCTGAGGAATACGAGGCTATTCAGGACGAATTGGATACGAAACGTAAGGAATTCGGAGATAAAGTCGACGGACAGCGGGCTGCGCTAGAGGAACGGATTCGTGCCGCGCGCGAGAATGCGGAACGGATTGTGGAACGGTTGGAATCCGGCCGACCTTCCGTGTCCGATTCTGGTGAAACGGACACGTGGGACAGGGCTAAGGTATTCCAGTTGTCCGATTCTGCAGAATCGGACATTCAGAGTGGGCTGGAGGGGTCTTGCGTGTCTGATTCGGGAGAATCGGACACTCCGGATGGGCAGGAAACCTCGGAAACGCGCGGTGATGCATGGCGCTGGGGTTTGAACGAATCCGGTGCCATTGACGAGCCGGCACGTAGCGAAACCGACATCGTGGAACAACTCCAAGTTACGTTGCGTGACGTGGAGGCGGATGCGCAACGGCTGCTGGCGCAGACGGAATCGCAAGTCAGCAAAGCCGACGACAAACTGGCAGAAGCGCAGCGGCGCAACGAAGCCGCATGTGAACTGCGCGAATCGTACGAGGAAACGCAATCCGCGCGCAATCGCGCCGACGAGCTGAAATCTCGCAAACCGGACATAGCAAAGCAACGTCGGCAAATCGCACAGGCCCGACAGGCTGCCCCAATCGTGGCAAAACAAGCTGAATGCGAAGTCGCGCAAGCGAAACTGGATGACTGCAACGCGCGTATTGCGGATATTGCAACCGCATTGGCAAACTTCGAATCGAAGAAAACGCTGCAGCAGCGGCATCAGGAGGCCGTTGCCGAGGCCGCAGGCGAGGAAGCGGCGAATAAGGCGCTGGAAATCGCGCAAACGCATGCCGAAAACCTTCGGAAAGCTACGAAAGCTGCCGAACAGGTGAAACAAGCATCTCAGAAAGTCGAAGCATGTGAAGCTGCGCAAACCAAAGCGCAGCAGGAGCGAGAGGCATTGCCAGACGCAAAAGCCACGGCGTCGCAGCTGGAGGAAATCGCCGGAAAACTGGGCGCGCGCGGACAATTGGAGGATGCTCTGACGCAGGCGAAAGCGGTACTCCAGCATGCGCAGACGGCGGAACAGCTGGCCGAGCAGATTGAGACCGCCAAATCCGCATACCAAGCGGCGCGGCAGGCGCGGTCAGAAGCCGAAACGGATGTTCAGCATGCCGAAGAAGCCTTGCGATTGGCGGGTGCGGCGAGATACGCCGAAGATTTGGACGAAGGGCAGGAATGTCCGGTATGCGGTTCGACCACGCACCCCCATTTGGCGGTGCGTCCAGCTGATGTGCTTAGTGAGAAAGCCGTAAAAACGTTGAGAAAACAGGCGTCCGCGTGCGCTGACCGTGAATCGGACGCCAAAGCTGCGTTGGAAAAACTGCGCGCACGGCTTGACGGCGAACGAGAACAATCGCACGGACTGGACGAGGCTGCTGCCGAACAAGGCGTCACGAACGCGCAGACCGCATTGGACGGATTGGAAACGTTGGAGCAGCAACAACGCGCGCTTAAAACGCGGCAGAAGCAAATCGACGCGGCTGAGAAAACGCTGACGGATGCGCACAACGCATTGGTGCAGGCGCGAACTGTGGCACAAGCGGCTTCCGACCAGGCGGAAACTGCTGCGAAAGCCGCGGAAGGCATCACCCAGGAAAGCGTGGACGCCGAACGTGCGGACGCTGAACACAAGCGGGCGGAGGCGAAAGCCAAAGCGCAAGAAGCCGAGACGCTATCCAAGCGCATCGCCGAACGTGATGCTTTGGAACAGCAGAACGTCTCCTTGCAAGCCATGCTTAAAACGCTGAACGAGCAACGCGAGACCATGAAGCAGGCTGTTGCGCAATTGCTGGAAAACAGCGATTTCGCGGATTATGAATCGGCCTCGGCCGCCGCACTGGACGAAGATGAGATTGAGCGATTGCAGTCGCGGATTGACGATTTCGGCAAAGCGTGCGCCGCAACCGACGCCAATATGAAGCAGGCGTGCGAACGGTTGACGGAACGATTGGAAACGTGCCGAAAGCTGTTCGCTAAAACGTTGCATGACATTGCGATTACGGACGTTGCTGGAAGTGTGGACACCATCGAAGTAGCTGCGCAACTATTGCAATCGCTTGATTTTGCGGCGCTCGCCGAAACACAAAACAACGCATCGCAAAAGCGGGACGACGCCATCAGCACACAACAGACTGTACTTGACCTGAACAGGGACCGTGCGAAAATCGCAGTGCAACTTACTAAAGCCGCGCAAACCTGGCAGACAGGCATGACCGATTTCGCTCCGGTACGCACTATGGCGTTACTCGCCACCGCAAGTAAGGACTCTCCGTCGGGGCAGAAAGTGTCGCTCATCACCTTCGCTGTGACCGAACGTTTCCGCGACGTGCTCGACCGTGCCAACGAACTGCTCAAAGACATCCACGGCGGTGTCTATGAACTGCGCCTCGGCACGCACGAAGGGCGTGCGGGCGGCAAAACCGGTCTTCCAATCGAAGTGTTCGACCGCCGCACCGAACGTTCCACCGAACCAAGCACCCTTTCCGGAGGTGAAACCTTCTTCGTATCGCTGGCCTTGGCTCTCGCACTCGCTGATGTGATCCAAGCGGAAAATGGCGGAATTTCCATGGAAACACTGTTCATCGACGAAGGTTTCGGTTCATTGTCGGACGAATATTTGGACGATGTGATGGATGTGCTCGACGGCATCGCCCGCACACGCGACATCGGCATCATTTCGCATGTGGGGCAGCTGAAAGACCGTGTGCGTGCGCGGGTTTCCGTCTCGCGTGTGAGTGAAAACGGCGAAAGCCGCCTGACCGTCATGGCGTAGAGTACGGGCGTAGCGCACGGGCGTAGCGCACGTTTTGGCGCGGTTTTGGTGTCATCTATGATTCGTGGATGGCAGCCGTCTTACCGAAGAGCGGCAGATAGCTGCGGGCAGCCGTGGATTCGTCGATTATGGAATGGCGGGGGAGAAGCCCTCTGTTACGCTTCGAACGGATACGTGAGTTCCCAATCCGCACGCAGCGAATCCATGCATTCCATGATGCGCAACGTGTCGGAATGCGGCATCTCATTGCATTCGGTACGCCCGTCCAGCATGGCCTGTGCGGCCGATGCCACCTCATACTCGTAGCCGGTCAACTGTTCGGGAACGTCATAATGCGCGGTGACGGCATGCGAGCCGTCGAACACGTCAATCGCCTCGACATTGTTGATGTTCTGGCACGTGAGATACCCCTCCGTGCCCCACACCGCGCCCATACGGTCCGAATGGCACAGAATCGAGCTTTGCGCGGTGGCCATCACACCATTCTGGTAATAGAACGTCATCGAATTGTGCGCGTCCACGCCGGTTTCATACGGTTGCATCGACGATTCAACACGTGCGATCGGCGCATTATGCATGATCATGTCGATGAAATTGATTGGATACACGCCGACGTCCAGCAGCGCGCCGCCAGCCAGCGCAGGATCGGTGATACGCGCCTTCGCCGTGGTCGGATAGCACAGATTCGCGTCGATCGCCTGCACCTCGCCGATCGCGCCGGACGCGATGATATCGTCGATCATGCCACGCGACGGCATATACCGCGTCCAAATCGCCTCCGTGCACAGCATGCCGGTCTCATCCGAAACGTCCAATATCTCACGCGCCTGCTGCGTGTTCGCGCCGAACGCCTTCTCCACCAGCACGCCCTTGCCGGCGCGCATGCACAAAATCGCCTGCTCGGCATGGAAGTTATGCGGAGTGGCGATATACACAAGATTCACGTTCGGATCGGCGACAAGCTCCTCATACGATCCGTACGACACCGGAAAACCGTATTTCGCCGCGAACGCCGCTGCGCGCTCGCCGTCGCGGGCCGCCACCGCGTACGGTGCGACCAGATCACGGTACCGGTCATCCGCCGCCATTTTCACCAACGTTTCGGCCATGCTCTGCGCGATACGGCCCGCGCCGAGAATCGCCACATTGATCTGTGCCATGAAATCTCCTTGTTTTGAACTGCCTGTTTGCTACGTTGCAATGACCAGCGTACGCCACATGCGACGGCGGCACGCGTTATGCGAAAACGATTGATCGGCCCTTTTGCCATAATGGGAAGCCGTGACGGCAGAGCATCGCAGGCAGACAGCCAAACCCGGAAAAACCGGCAAACCCAAGAAAACCGGCAAACCTAGAAAAACCGGCAAACCCGAAAAATACGAGCGGGGCACGCGCAGCTACACCATGTCCCACATCCGCGGCAAAGACACATCCATCGAACGGATGGTACGTAGCTTTCTGTTTGCCAAAGGCTTGCGATTCCGCAAAAACGACAAGCGATACCCAGGCCACCCGGACGTGGTACTACCGAAATACCGTACGATCATATTCGTCAACGGCTGCTTCTGGCACAAGCACGAAGGCTGTCCGAAAGCCACACGCGTGCCCAAATCGAACGTCGAATTCTGGACCGCGAAACTGCTGCGCAATCACGAACGAGACGCGAGGCAGCGCGCCGAACTCGAAGCGGACGGCTGGAAAGTCATCGTGGTGTGGGAATGCGAGCTCGGTAAGAAGGTGCGCGACGAACGGTTGGAACGGCTTTACCGCGAAATCGTGGACGATTCCGGGAGGGCGGACGATTCCGGGGAATGACAGTCGGCAGGCGGCGTTGTACGAAACGTGGTAAAAACAGGAATATGGGAAATGTTGAGAATGGCGCGCAGCCGCAGTTGTCGAAGCGCGCGCAGATTGCCAATCCGTTCCGCGCCATGGTGTTCGGAGCCATGGCCGATGAGATGATCGCCGACGGCACCGACGTGGTCAAACTAAGCCTCGGCGAGCCGGACTTCGGCGCGCCGCCGGCCGTGCGTGACGCCATGCGCGAACAGTATGACGGCCGTCCGCTGCCGTACACCGCGGCGATGGGCCTGCCGGAACTGCGCCAGGCGATTTCCGATTTCTATAAGGAACGTCACCACGTCGACGTCGACCCGAAACGCATCGCGATTACCGCGGGCGGTTCGACGGCACTGCTGCTGTCCGCCGCGCTGACGGTCAACGATGACGACGAAGTGCTCATCGCAGACCCGTCCTACCCGTGCAACCGCGAGCTGGTACGCGCGTTCGGCGGCAAAGTCGTGGACGTGCCGACGTCCGCCGCCACCCGATTCCACCTGACGCCGGAACTGTGCAAAGAATACTGGACGGACCGCACCAAGGCCGTCATGATCACTTCGCCGTCCAACCCGACCGGCACCACCATCGCCTTCGACACCCTGAAAGCCGTGTGCGACCTAGCCCGTGAGCGTGGCGCATGGCGCATCGTCGACGAAACCTACCTCGACCTGGCCGACCGCGAACCGGACGGATCCGACGTGAAATCCGTGCTGGCCTGCGATCCGGACGCCATCGTCTGCTCCAGCTTCTCCAAGTTCTTCGGCATGACCGGCTGGAGGCTCGGCTGGATGGTCGTGCCCGAATACGCGCTCGAAGCCATGGACGACCTCGCCACCAACTTCTTCCTGTGCGCGCACACGCCGACCCAGCATGCGGCGCTCGCCTGCTTCACACCGGAAACGCTGGCCGTGTGCGAGGAACGCCGTCAGGAACTGCTGGAGCGCCGCCGCATTGTGGTGGACGGTCTGGCCGAGATCGGTCTACCGCTGGAAGTTGAACCGAACGGCGCGTTCTACGCGTATTTCAACATTTCCAGCACCGGTTTGGACGCGTGGACGTTCTGCGAGCGTGCGCTGAAGGAAGCGCATATCGCGTTGACGCCTGGCCGCGATTTCGGCGAGGCCACCGCGGATACGCACGTGCGCCTGTCGTACGCGGCTTCCCGCGAAGCCCTGCGCGAAGGATTGAAGCGACTTGGCGATTTCGTAGCCAAGGCGCGCGGTTGAGCGGTTCCTGCTTCGCGTTTTTCGTGCTGCTGCAATCGTCGTTTGTATTGCGATTATTGCGATTCGTATTGCAATGAATAGTGCCCATCCTCCATTTTTGAGGATGGGCACCTGCATTTTTGGCGGCAGATTTCAGTCTTCCGTCTGCTGCAATTCCTCCAACTGCTTCTTCATTTTGTGCAGTTTTGCGAAAATTTCATTGCGCTGTTCGGGATTCTTGGCACGCTGATGGTCGCGTGTGAGCTTATCGACTTGCGCGGTAAGATGCGCAATCTGCATGCGTCGGGCAAGACGCGTGTTCACGTCGATGGGGGAGGGGTCGTCCAGAATCACCTGCGAGCATAGCGACTCCCACAAGGCGTCCATGGAATCGACCGCCGGATCCGTGGCGTTCAGCGTGGCCTCGCCGGCCGGCTGCCAATCGGAAGCGAACACCTTGGATGTGGTCGTGTGCCCGGCACGTGCCGGCAGCGCTCGACGGACGGCGAACGCGCACTCCTGACGCGTCGTACCTTCGAAATCGGCGTCGCGTACGCAAACGAACAGCATGCCCGACTTGCGTTGCATCGCAATCAATTCGACGATATCCGTCGGAACGGCGGCGTTTGGTTCGTGCAAACGCAGGCCGATCACCAGTATTTCCGGCACGCGCGTACCGGCGGCGAGTCCGATATTGCGCGCCTGCAGCAGCGACAGCATGGTGATTGATTCGATGTCGTTCGCCAAACGCTGCTTTGTTTTGGCGGAAACCGGAATCTTCGCCACGAACAGGCCTTTCGGCAGCCTCGCCTTCTCGGCGGGAATCGCAGTGGAATTCGGCAGACCCAAAGTGGTTGCGGAAACGGAACCGCAGGAGGCGATCGTCATTGCTGGCCTTCTTTCGTAAGCACGCCGCAATTGTTGCGGCATTGCTTCGACTGTAGCGCATATGCATTGCGATTGCCGGCATTCGCGCGATTACTGGCGATCATTGGCGATTGGGGAACGCGATTGCAGTGCGCGACACGCCGAAGTTTGCCGATTGCCGCATGTTCGCGTATTATTTCCTCTTGCGGTGATCATAGCCTAGGTGAGACGCCCGGTCCCATTCCGAACCCGGAAGCTAAGGCCTGGCACGGCGATGGTACTGCACCCGACAGGGTGTGGGAGAGTAGCACGCCGCCGCACCACACGTACAGGAAGCCCCTCGGAGCACACGCCCCAAGGGGCTTTCCCCATATCAGGACACCCGCGCGTCGGGGTGTTTCTCGCGTCCTTGGGCCTTAGCGTCTCGGATCTCCCCCGGTCCGCCGCGCGGACGGCTCCCCCTCAAAGAGGGGAGCCAGAAACCTCTTGGGCCCCGACGGGATACTCCTGCCGGGGCCCAGTACGTTTTGGGCGGCAACCCGCTGAATACCCGGTAAGATGGCTGAGGTATCAACAAACAGGTCAGGAGGTGACGCGCATGGTGGCGTCAAGCCGTGATGACCGAAGCGTAGATGCATTGGTGAAATCCAAGGCAGTACTTGATGTATTGGCGGAACTGGGGCCAAGCACCGCAAAAACCATAAGCGAACGTACTGGTGAACCCGTAAGCTCAACGTATCGTTTGCTGGATAATCTCGCCGCAGTCGGTTGGGCGGAACGCGGCATCAATCGTGGCGAGTATCGGCTTGGCATCGATTGCGTACGTATCGGCGGCCAAATCGAAAGCAGACTGGACATTCAGCAGATCGCTCGCCGTACCTTCCGCGCCCATCGCGGCCAGTTCGGCATCTGGGGTCTGTTCGTTCGGAGGCGATTGCGCACGGTGTGCATCGAGACACGCACCCGTGAGGCATTGCAAAGCTATGCACAGCTGGTGGGCAATAGCTTGCCTCTGAGCATGAGCGCTCCCTCTCATGTACTGACGGCCTGGCTTCCCCCGGCTCGCTACGAGCAGCTGTTGGAACACTATGCCTATAACAACGAGCTCGGCGGCACATTCTCCACGATGCGTGCCACAGCAATGGGACAGGCTCGTCATATACGCGAATGCGGCTTCACCTATGACGTCGGCCAGACCATGGCCGGCTCCGTGACTATCAGCGTACCGGTATTCAATCACGCCGGAGAGATTCAAGCGGCAATCGCCCTGAGTAGCCTTTCCCGCTCCTTGGAACCTGAGCTGGCCTGTCTGGTAGATGGGAAACCGGCAACGGCATCGGCTCAAGACATGGTGCAATTGGTGCAGACTGCCGGCCGCGAGGTGTCGCGAGGCCTTGGATACAGTGGTGATTATCTTGGCCTGAACAGTTGAATACGATGAGGCAGATTCTAGTGGTGGTTGCAACACCTGAGGTTTGAGCGGCCT
>ERZ827490.2512-NODE-2512-length-19470-cov-4.257790_pt1 | contig 19470 bp, 19 predicted proteins | sample MGYA00519770_ERZ827490 | MGnify/ENA primary metagenome ERZ827490 (study PRJEB31778, sample SAMEA3449324) | human gut metagenome | biome: human gut; feature: human-associated habitat; material: faeces | place: United Kingdom | collected 2010/2012 ...
GACCGAATGCGGTGGTAAATACGATACGTGTACGGGAATCTACCATTTGTGAGAACTCCAGTCCGTTAAGTTCCGGCATCTGAATGTCAAGGAAAAGAAGATCGACTTCTTCGCCCGGCAACTCCTTCATTGCCTGAACTGCACTGGAATATTTTCCTGTAAGTTGCAGAAACGGAGTCTTATTCACATAACTTTCCAGTAGGCCCAGAGCCAATGGCTCATCATCTACAATGGCACAACGTAATATCATAATTCTCTATATTTTATTTAATTACCTAAACCGAATATACTCTCAATTATTACCTATTACTTAATACTTATTACTTATTAATACTCTCCCTCACACGGATGCTCAGCCTTGATCTATACTCCTTGCCGTCTTCCGAAATTCCTTTCTGCCAGGTATACTGGCCTGGATAAAGAATCTCCAGTCGTCGGTTCACCTGTTCCAGTCCTATCCCCGAACCACTCTTGTCCATTATGTTCTTCGGGTGGTTGCTGTTGCTTATCTCGCAGATCACTTCCGTCTCATTTTCCGCAAGATGGATATGGATAAAACTCCGTTCCGTAGGCGATATACCGTGCTTGAAGGCATTCTCAATTAGCGAGATAAAGATAAGCGGTGCGATAAGAGTCCGACTGTCCGGCAGTATATCAATCTGCGTAGTCATCTGTACATTGGAGGACAGGCGGATGCGCATCAGTTCGATATAGTTGCGGATAAAGTCAGTCTCTTTGCCTAGCGGGACGTAGGTCTGCTGATTATCATACAACACATAGCGTAGGAGCTTGCTTAGTTCCTGCACAGCTTGTTGCGCCTTGTCTGTATCAAAAGCAATTAAGGCATAGATATTGTTCAGCGTATTGAGCAGAAAATGCGGGTTCAGTTGATTGCGCAGATTCTTCCGTTCCGCTTCCTTAAGGGCAGCTTCCGCTTGTGTCCATCGGGCACTCATACGTATGGCGGCACTCAGTCCAATGGTGAAGACGAGACTCAGCATATCTCTGACAAAGAACAGCCATCCCGGAGGACCACCCGACCGGTGAGGCTTGGGAACAAAGGAAGGATCGAATGTCAGACTCCGCCAAAGGTGCAGCATCAGACCGATGACACACAACAGGAGGATGTTGTAAGTAATATACCTCTTGGTCTGGCTCTGGAAAAGATATCGGGGAACCAGCAAGAAGTAGTTGACGTAGAACGCGATCATGAAAGACAACGGTACGGCAGAATGGCGTAAGTATGCCATCCAGTTGATGTTTCCGTTTTCGCGCTCTACAAAGAAGAACGGAAAACCGAACATAATCCCCCAGCCGATAATATGTATCAGTGCTTCCAGGGGACGACGTGCGGATGTTAGGCTTTGTTTCATAAAGACAAAGATAGTTTTTTATTCGTATCTGATAGCCTCTATCGGGTCTAAATCTGCTGCTTTCTTTGCAGGATACCATCCGAAGAAGACTCCGGTGACGGTGCAGACAGCGAAAGAAAGGAAGACACTCCAAGGTTGGATGAAGATAGGCCAGTGTGCCACGCTCTTCACGATCCAGCTGGCTCCGCAGCCTATGATGACTCCGATAAGACCTCCCGTAATACTGATCATGATAGCCTCGATGAGGAACTGGCTCAGAATATCAACGCCACGTGCGCCGACGGACATACGCAGACCGATTTCACGGGTACGTTCGGTGACGGATACGTACATGATATTCATGATACCGATACCGCCCACTACCAGAGATATTCCGGCAATACAGGCGAGCAGGGTGGTCATCAGATCGGTGGTAGAGTTTAGCATCGTACTCAACTCCTGTTGGGTACGGATGGTGAAATCGTCTTCGTCCGAAGCTTTCAACTTATGGTTGCGCCGCAGGATTTCCGTGATTTCATCGGTAGCATACTCCGTCATGTCTTCCGATAGGGCAGAAGCAAAGACACCCTGAAGATAGGTGACGGCAAGCAATCGTTTCATGACGGTGGTGTAAGGAGCCAGTACGATATTGTCCTGATCCTGTCCCATAGAGTTGTACCCTTTGGCTTTGAGCACACCGACCACCCGGAACGGTATCTTGTTGAAGCGGATGATTTTCCCTATCGGATCGCTTCCGTCCGGAAAGAGGTTGTCCACAATCGTCTTACCGATCACGCAGACCTTAGCCGAACTCTGTATGTCGGCTTCCGTAAACATATCTCCGCTTTCTACACTCAGCTGACGGATGTCGAGATACTCCAGCCCGACACCGCTGACGGATGACGGGTAGTTGTTGTTACCCGCGATAAGCTGTCCCGACGAAGACACATTGGGGCTGATGGCGGATAGGAAATTGGTCTCATCGCGTAAGGCCTCATAGTCGGTCAGCTTCAACGTCTGCATGGCCGATGGGTCTTGCCGGACACCCCCCCGTCTGTCGGCTCCCGGATGGATCATGATCATGTTCGATCCCATCTCCGATATCTGTTGCTGGATGCTTCGCTTCGATCCCTGACCGATAGCGAGCATCGTGATGACGGAAGCGACACCGATGATGATACCAAGCATGGTGAGGAAAGCACGCAGCTTGTTGTTCGCCAATGCCCGGAGAGCTATTTTAAATAAGTTAGTTCCATTCATAAACTACTGTTACTTATTACTTAATATTTGATACTTAATACCCAATACCTAATACTTATTACCTATTACTTATCTTCAATCCTCGTCGCTTTTGGGCAATGCGGCCAGTGCTTCGGCGGCGGACAGGACATGAGAGTTGACTGTATCTTCAATGACATGACCGTCGCGCAGGCGGATGTTCCGGCTGCTGTATTGCGCGATTTCGGGATTATGCGTTACGAATATAATGGTACGTCCTTCCGCATGAAGTTTCTGGAACAGGACAAGTATATCAAAAGACGTACGTGTGTCGAGGTTTCCGGTTGCTTCGTCGGCAAGGATGACCGCAGGGTTGTTTACCAGTGCACGGGCGATGGCTACGCGCTGCATCTGTCCTCCGGACATCTGGTTGGACTTATGCTCCAACCGGTCGCCCAGACCTACCGCCTGCAACGCTTCGATGGCACGTCGGCGACGTTCGGAAGCGCTCACTGATGAGTTGTACATCAGCGGTAACTCTACGTTTTCCACAGCCGTCGTCTTGGGCAGCAAGTTGTAGCTTTGGAAGACGAAGCCGATTTTCCGGTTTCTCAGTACGGCACGCTGAGGCTTGCTCATGGTGCGCACGGAGATATCATCGAGCAGATACTCCCCGCTGGTAGGAGTGTCCAGACAGCCCAACGTGTTGAGCAGTGTGGACTTTCCCGAACCGGAAGTACCCATAATGGTCACAAACTCGCCTTCGTTGATGGTGAATGAAACGCCCCGTAACGCATGGACGGTTTCTTCTCCCACCTGAAAGTCTCGTTTGATATTTTGAAGTTCAATTACTTTTTTCATACTTGGCTACTTGTTGCTTTTCTTTTTGTTGTTTCCCGGAGGTCCTGGCATGAACGGGCTTCTTTCTCCGTTTCCCTGACCCGGTTCTCCATCCATACTCTCGCCCGGCATAGCACCGATAGTGGCTTCCGTGATGACCTTGGTTCCTTCGGTAACCCCACTGATGATCTCTGTGGAAATGCCGTTGCTGATTCCGATTTTTACCGGATGAGCCGTGAAGGTGGTTCCTTCGCGCGTCCATACCTTATGTTCGCCTTCGCAATCTTTCACGATGTCATTCTTACCGATCAACGGTGCTTCGGGGGTAAAACGCAAAGCTCTGTTGGGGACAGACAATACATCTTTCTTATCAAGGATAAAGATAGTCACATTGGCTGTCAGACGCGGTTTCAGCTTCAAGTCCGGATTCGGAGCAGAGATCACCACTTCATAAGTGACTACCGTGCTGGTACTTGAACTGGCGCTGCTGCTACTGCTTGCATCTCCCAGACGAATCTGTGTCACGACTCCGTCGAACACATCATTTGGATAAGCATCGACAGTAAAGCTGGCGCGCTGGCCTTCTTCGATACCGCCTATATCAGCTTCATCCACGTCTGCCACTACCTGCATCTGTGTCAGGTCGGCCGCAATGGTGAAGAGGGTAGGAGTTTCGAACCCGGAAGCTACGGTCTGTCCGGCTTCTACATCGCGGCTGATGACAACTCCGTCTATCGGAGAAGTAATCGTAGCGTATGACAGGTTACGTTCTGCCTTTGCCAGAGATGCCTTGCTGCTGTCGAAAGCGCTCTTGGCCTTCTGATAATTATAGAGAGCCTGCTCGTAGTCGGTATCGCTGATCAATGACTTGTCGTGCAATCCTTTGCTACGTTCGTAGTTCTTCTTCTGATATTCAAATTCGGCTTTGGCACCATCATAAGTTGCCTGCTGGGATGCCAGTTCACTCTGTAAAGTGACACGGTCCATTTCGGCAATCAGCTGTCCTTTGGTTACTACCGAGTTGTAATCTGCATAAATCTTGTCGATGATACCGGATACCTGCGTACCGACTTCTACTTCTATCACCGGTTCGATTGTTCCGGTGGCAGTCACCGAATTGGAGATATCGCCTTTACTGACAGTCGCACTGGCATACGTCACCTTGTGCTTTGCCGGAGAACCTGTAAAGAACCAGATTCCTCCGCCCACTACTACGGCAACTGCCACAGCGATCAGGATAATCTTTTTCGTTTTCATTCTATATTCTGTTTTTACTTATTTATATTCCGCTTTTAGTAAGGAAGAAGGCTTATAATGCCAGTTTGTCTCCCTGATAGAACTTCAGCAACTGAGTGTTCAGTATCGCCATGTATTTGGCTTGAAGCTGCTCTTGCTGTGCTTGCAGCAAGTTGTTCTTTTCCGTCAGCAGCTCTACTGTATTCTTCATGCCCAGATTGAACTGTTCGCTGATCAGGTCGTAGCTGATCTGTGTACTTCTCAGCTTCTCGTTCGCTGCCGCATAACGTTGCTGTGCACTGTTCGCATCCAGCCAAAGTCCTTCGATGGTCTTATACAGCGTTTTCTGTTCGTCGAGCAGCGACAGCAGACTCGTTTCGCGCTGTAACTTCGCTTTCTGCACGGCACTCTTGGTCTGACGGTTATTGAAGATAGGAACGCTGACGGAAACACCGATGGAGTTGTTCCATCCGTTCTTTACCTGTTCTCCGAAGGTGAAGTCACTGCCGCTGGTGTGGTTCGTTCCGATACCTGCGCTCAGACTGATGGTGGGGAGATATCCCGCTTTGGCGATATCGATACCCAGTTCCGAAGCCTCTACGCTCAGTTTGCTCGCCTCGATTTCCGGACGGAGGGTGAGCGCGCTCATATACACATCTTTCTTGGTGGGCAATGGTAAAAGTACGTTTTCGTCGGACAGGGCGGGGAGATAGACGTTCATTTCATTTTCCCCATCCAATTCGAGCAGTTGTTTCAGTTGTAATTTGTAGTCCTGCAGAGTGGCTTGCGCTGTTACTAATTGATAACGGTCGGTGCTGACCTGAGCTTCCAGTTGTGCCAGATCACTTTTGGCAATGCTTCCGGCATTCAGAAGTTCCTGTCCGCGGTCGCGCTGCGCAATGGAAACTTGCAGCGTGTTTTCATTGACCTTGACGGACTCCGCTGCATAAAGAATCTGAATGTAAATCTGAGCAATAGATTCCTGAATACTATTCTCGGACGTTTCTACATCCAGATTGGCTGCCTGATTGTTCAGCTTCTCCTGTTTGATGGTGTTCAGTCGCTTGCTACCATTATAAATGGTCCACGAAGCATTCAGACCGTAATTGCCATTGTAACTGGTCTTGCTGGTTGTCTCGATCACCTCGCTTCCGCTGATCGTTTTGCTTGATTCCTGATACGGACGGTTCACCATGTTCTGGCTCGTAGAGAACGACAGACTGGGGAACAGGGTAGCTTTGGCTGTCTTCACATCGATCTGTGTACTTTCCGCATTCACCCGGTTTTTGCGAATCGTAATGTTCTGTTGCAACGCATAGTCGATGCACGACTGTAAATCCCATTGGGCGGGGAGATTCATCTCGCTCTGGGCGGCTGTCTGCACAGAAGATTCCTGGGCGGATATACCGGGCAGCAGACCCGCTCCAAGAAATACTATCACTGTCAATCTTCTTACATTTATCATATTTTTATATGTCTATTGATTTACTGGAACGAAGGTACGTACATATTATATTAGCTGCAAAAGCGATAGACAGATGGCGCTTTTTCGCCGTTAAATGTTTTTTTTCTGTCGATAGGCAGGTTTTTTGAGAAAAACCATACAAATCATGCAACATTTTGCCATACTTGTTTGTTTTAATTATAAAAATTGTATATTTGTACTCATTACAAATTCTAAGGTCAGCTTATGAAGAATACACTGCTTGCAATATGGAACTTTTATTTGGAGGGTTTCCGTAGTATGACGTTAGGTCGTACTTTGTGGCTTATTATCTTAGTGAAATTATTCATTATGTTCTTCATCCTCAAAATTTTCTTCTTTCCCGACTTTCTCGGCGATCATCCTACAGATGCCGACAAGGGTACGTATGTGGGAAATGAGCTGATACAGCGTGCACTTCCGGAGAAAACCACTGATTTTTAACTCTTAAACTACATAAGATTATGATTGAAAGTATTGACACCTCGCTGATCGATTGGTCGAGAGCCCAATTTGCGATGACAGCCATGTACCACTGGATTTTCGTTCCGCTCACCCTCGGACTGGCTGTGGTGATGGGAATAATGGAGACGTTGTATTATAAAACAGGCAATGAATTTTGGAAGCGGACAGCCAAGTTCTGGATGAAACTTTTCGGTATCAACTTCGCCATTGGTGTAGCGACAGGATTGATCCTGGAGTTTGAGTTTGGTACGAACTGGAGTAATTATTCTTGGTTTGTAGGTGATATTTTCGGTGCACCGCTTGCTATTGAAGGTATTCTGGCGTTCTTTATGGAAGCCACGTTTATCGCTGTCATGTTCTTCGGATGGGATAAGGTGAGCAAACGCTTCCACCTTGCTTCTACCTGGCTGACTGGTCTGGGGGCTACGATCTCCGCTTGGTGGATTCTCGTAGCAAACGCATGGATGCAGCATCCGGTAGGTATGGAGTTCAATCCCGATACAGTGCGTAATGAGATGGTTGATTTCTGGGCGGTGGCAACTTCGCCTGTAGCGGTCAACAAGTTCTTTCATACGGTATTGTCCGGATGGGTACTTGGTGGCGTGTTCGTTGTAGGAATCAGTTGTTGGTTTCTGCTGAAGAAACGTAATCGCGAGTTTGCGCTTGCAAGCATAAAGATCGGTGCTATCTTCGGGCTTGTCTCTTCACTGCTGGCTGTATGGACGGGCGATGGTTCCGGCTATCAGATTGCACAGACCCAACCGATGAAACTGGCGGCTGTAGAGGGACTTTATGAAGGAGGAACCAATGTAGGTCTGGTGGGAATAGGAATGCTGAACCCCGAAAAGAAGACTTACAATGATGGGAAAGACCCTTTCCTGTTCCGGATTGAGATACCCAGTATGCTTTCGTTCCTTGCCGAGCGGGATGTGGACGGGTATGTCCCCGGAATTACCAATATTATCGAAGGCGGCTATCAGCTGAAAGACGGTACGACTGCTTTGTCGGCAGCCGAAAAGATAGAGCGGGGTAAGACCGCTATCGGAGCGCTGGCTGCTTATCGTGCAGCGAAGAGCGCCGGGCACGAGGAAGATGCCGCTGTTGCCTATCAGGTTTTGCAGGAGAATATGCCATACTTCGGATACGGATATATTAAAGATGTGAATCAGCTGGTTCCGAATGTTCCTCTGAACTTCTACGCTTTCCGTATAATGGTTATCCTGGGCGGATATTTTATCCTTTTCTTCATCGTTGTGCTCTTCTTTATATATAAGAAAGATTTGAGTAAGATGCGCTGGATGCATTGGATCGCTCTGCTGACCATTCCTTTGGCTTACATTGCCGGACAGGCAGGATGGGTGGTTGCCGAATGCGGTCGTCAGCCTTGGGCTATCCGCGATATGCTTCCTACATCGGCGGCTATCTCTAAATTGGATGTAGGCTCCGTTCAGGCTACTTTCTTTATCTTCCTGATCTTGTTTACCGTAATGCTGATTGCGGAGATAGGGATTATGGTGAAGGCGATTAAGAAAGGACCGGAAGAAGAGATAAGTAATAGGTAATAGGTATTAAGTAATAAGTATTAATCGTAGCTGCAGGCTGATTTGTCATCATGGTTGACGTTGTTACTTATTATCTATTACTTATTACTTGATACTATACATTGCTTATTACTTGAGCTAATACTTAATACTTAAAACTTAATACTTACATATTATGTATATATTTCTACAACAATATTGGTGGCTGGTCGTTTCCTTGCTGGGGGCCATACTTGTATTTTTATTATTTGTGCAGGGAGGAAATTCTTTATTGTTCTGTTTGGGTAAGACGGAGGAACATCGTAAGATGATGGTGAACTCTACCGGACGTAAGTGGGAGTTTACGTTTACTACGCTGGTAACGTTCGGAGGTGCTTTCTTTGCTTCGTTCCCGTTGTTTTACAGTACCAGTTTCGGTGGGGCTTACTGGCTTTGGATGATTATTCTTTTCAGTTTTGTGTTGCAGGCTGTGAGTTACGAGTTCCAGAGCAAGGCAGGGAATTTGCTGGGTAAAAAGACCTATCAGACTTTCTTGGTAATTAATGGGGTAGTAGGACCTCTGTTGCTGGGTGGAGCAGTCGCTACTTTCTTCACCGGTTCTGATTTCTATATCAATAAGGCGAATATGACGGATACGATTATGCCGGTTATCAGTCATTGGGGAAATGGATGGCACGGACTGGACGCGTTGACTAATATCTGGAATGTTATTCTCGGACTGGCTGTATTCTTTTTGGCGCGTGTGTTGGGTTCGCTCTATTTCATTAATAGTATAGCGGATAAGGAACTGACCGATAAATGTCGTCGTGCAGTATTGAATAATACTATTTTCTTCCTTGTATTCTTTTTGGCATTTGTAATCCGTACATTGGTTTCTGACGGTTTTGCTGTCAATCCGGATACATTGGAGGTTTATATGCAGCCTTATAAGTACTTTATCAACTTTATAGAAATGCCGGTAGTTCTGATCATCTTCCTGATAGGTGTAGTATTGGTACTTTTTGGAATCGGTAAGACAGTTCTGAAAAAGACTTTCGACAAAGGAATCTGGTTTGCAGGGATAGGTACAGTGCTGACAGTCTTGGCTTTGTTACTCGTAGCCGGATATAATAACACTGCTTATTATCCTTCATATACGGACTTGCAAAGTTCGCTGACATTGGCTAACAGCTGTTCGAGTGAATTTACGCTGAAGACTATGGCTTATGTCTCTATTCTTGTTCCGTTTGTGATAGCTTATATATTCTATGCATGGCGTAGTATCGACCGCCATAAGATTACGGAGAAGGAGATGGATGAAGGAGGACATTCTTATTAAGGTAATTTTGATAGACATTAAAAGAAGAGGATGTGTCAAACTCCCCTTTTAACGAAATCATCCTCGCCACAGATAGTTGTAGCGAGGATGATCTTTAATCTATGAGGGCTTCGACATATTCTCTTAGGCTTAGCTACTTTCTTGGTAATCCTATTTATTCACTACATTTTCCGGTGTTCCGGAGATATAAGCCTGTAGATTGCTAATGGCAATATTCATCAGACGCTCACGAGCTTCTGTGCTTGCCCACGCGATATGCGGAGTAATGTAGCAGTTCTTTGCAGTCAGCAACGGATTGTCGGCATGAGGAGGTTCCGAAGAAAGTACATCTACTCCGGCAGCATAAATCTTGCCACTGTTCAGTGCATCTGCAAGATCTTGTTCGTTAACCAATGGGCCACGACCTGTATTAATTAAAATAGCATTCGGCTTCATCAGAGCAAGACGGCGTGCGTTCACCAATTCGTGAGTTTCCGGAGTGAGCGGGCAGTGCAGACTGATAATATCACATTCGCTGAACAACTGATCCAAATCCATCTTCTTGATTTCCGGTGGCAACTGGAAGTGAGACTTTGAAGTTAAAGCATATACCTGCATACCGAAACCGATGGCAACGCGAGCAGTAGTATATCCTGTATTTCCCAATCCGACAAGACCGATTTTCTTATCCCGTAGCTCTATCAACGGAGTATCCCAAAAACAGAAATCCTTGTTATTGGTCCAACGACCTTTGTGGACTTCTTCCGAATGATGCTGTACCTGCTGACAGATATTAAGAATGTGCGCAAATACCATTTGTGCAACGGAAGCTGTACTATATGCAGGGATATTAGTTACAATAATACCACGTTCTTTGGCTGCTGCCGTATCCACTACATTGTATCCCGTAGCAAGCACACCGATATACTTCAGTTCGGGCAGGGCAGCCATGTGATCGGCGTTGATGATTACTTTATTCGTCAGAATCACTTCAGCTCCGGCTGCGCGTTCCAATACTTCTTCGGGGGCAGTACGGTCATAAATGGTACATTCTCCGAGAGCTTTCAAACCTTCCCATGATAAATCACCGGGATTGGCGGCAAAGCCGTCTAAAACTACTATTTTCATTATATTTAAGTATTAAGTTATAAGTATTAAGTATTATGGGATGTTCCCATTGTTCTTTAGTTTTACAATTGTTGCTGTCAGTAATTTAAGTATTTCCAGGCAGTCAGTATTAATAGATTCATATTGTTCATCGCTTATATATTCTGTTTGCTGAAGTAAATATAGCCAATATTCTGTTTCAGAACATTCCTTTTGAGAAATAGAGTATTTGTGTATAAAGTCAAGATGTGATTCTGCATAAATAGCTTCTCTAATATTAGCACCGATAGAAGTTCCACTACGTAATATCTGTTTTGATAGAATTGTTTCTTTCTTGCAATCTCTTAAATACTTATATAGATTAATTATTTGAATTGCAAATTTGGTAGACTTCTCTTTTAATAAATTTTCTTTCACGGCTACGGCTAATACCTAATACTTAATACCTAATACTTATTTGAACCTTTCTCCCCATAACTGCTGCATCCGTTCTGCATGCTTCTGTTCGGCGGCATTGTTCTGAGGTTGCCATATTCGTTTTTCTTTCAGCTCGTCCGGCAAGAATTGTTGCTTCACGAAGTTGCCTTCGTAGCTGTGGGCGTACTTGTATTCCTGTCCATATCCCAGTTGTTTCATCAGCTTGGTGGGAGCATTGCGCAAGTGCAGAGGCACAGGCAAGTTTCCAGTGGAACGTACCAGTTCTAATGCGTCGTTAATGGCACTGTATGCCGAATTGCTTTTGGGACTCGTTGCCAGATAGATTGTTGTTTCCGCCAAAGGGATACGTCCTTCGGGCCAACCGATTTTCATCAGAGTTTCAAAGCAGGCATTCGCCAGCAACAATGCATTCGGATTGGCCAGACCTATATCTTCGGTAGCAGAGATAACGAGTCTCCGCGCGATGAAAGCAGGGTCTTCACCACCTTCTACCATGCGGGCGAGCCAGTAAATAGCCCCGTCCGGATCACTGCCACGGATAGACTTGATAAAAGCGGAAATGATGTCATAATGCATTTCCCCGTCCTTGTCGTAAGCCAACGGATTCTGTTGCAGACGTTCGGTCACCATGTCATCGGTAATGACAACCGTTTCCTCTGTGTCCGATTCCACTACAAGTTCAAGTATATTGAGCAGTTTACGGGCGTCTCCGCCGGAGAAGCGCAGCATGGCTGTCGTTTCTTTGAGTTCGATTTTCCGTTCTTTCAGTATGGTGTCGGTGGTGATGGCACGTTGCAGAAGTTCGAGCAAATCTTCCTTTTCCAAAGATTTGAGCACATAAAGCTGGCAACGGGAGAGGAGAGGGCGGATCACTTCGAATGATGGATTCTCGGTCGTTGCGCCTATCAGCGTCACCGTACCGTTTTCCACAGCTCCCAACAAAGAATCCTGTTGCGACTTGCTGAAACGATGGATTTCATCGATAAATAAGATCGGACTGGATTGCGAGAAAAAGCGGTTGCTCTTGGCACGCTCTATCACTTCGCGCACATCTTTGACACCTGAAGTCACGGCACTCAGCGTATAAAACGGAGTTTCCAGTTTATTGGCGATAATCTGTGCCAATGTGGTTTTTCCCACTCCGGGAGGTCCCCAGAGGATAAACGAAGAAATACGTCCCGCATCAATCATCTTACGCAGGATAGCCCCCGGTCCAACTAAATGTTTCTGACCGATATAATCATCCAATGTCTTTGGTCGTAACCGTTCTGCTAAAGGTTGCATAGTTTTAGAATACCATTAATACCATGAAACGAATACCGTTCTTGTTGATACCCGGATTGTCACGGTAGGTGAAACGATGTACATATTCAACGTGCAGCAACTTGAAAATGTTGTAGATACCTATACTTCCTTCGATATACGGCACCTTCGGGTCCATCACGAAACTGGTGAATTTACCGTCGCGTGTCGGGAAACGGAAGAGGTCGGGGTTGCTGCTCTTGAATGGATTGTTCTTGTCGGTCAATGTCCCCCACAATGCGCGGATACGGAACATTTCTCTCCATTTCAGATTCTTGATCAGCGGGATGCGGTTGAACAACTTTCCGTTCATGTCATAAGAAAGTGACATGGACGCATACCGGTCGTTCAGGAATTCCATATTGTTGATCAGGGAAAATGTCTCACGTTGAGTGATATATGACAAGTTGGCTTCCGGCAGAATCAATAGCGGGAAAGGTACGACATTCCATTCTGCCCCTGCTTTTACGCTACAGTCTATCTTTCCCCACGAAGCGGGAAGCCAGAAACGTTTCCAGATGCTTGCTTCCGTGCGGTTGAAGTTGTATTCTCCGCCCAGCACGCCTTTGAAGCCCATGGCATGAGTCAGCGTGAAGATAGGAGCGTCCAGCGACACCGGAACACGGCGCTGCTTGGAGTTGACGAAAGATTCTCCCGGAGCATAACGCAGTGTCACACTCGCTTCGGAAGTCGTGATGTCATGCACACGGGTTTGTGCAGCGTCATTCCGCAGATATTCCAGTTTTCCGGTAGGCTCGTCATTTCGATGGCGGAGCATGGCTTTCACTCCGAATCCCGTCAGCGTTTCGAGTTCGTAGTTGATGGTAGCATCACGCATATATGACATCTGGTCTACCGTTGTCGTTTTCATCGAAAGGAAGATGTTGTCTTTGTCCGTAAACAGGAACTTGTCCATCGGCGACATTACATCATAACTGTACGTTGCAGATATAAAATGTTTGGGAAACTCCCATACTACATAATCTCGTTTGTTGAAAGAATAAGTCAGCGTTCCGCTATATTTCCACTTTTCGTCTTTCAGACCATAAGCTCCGTATCCGCTCAGGAACCAATGCTTGTCAAAATGGGCAGTAGTCATACCACTCAGGCGGAAACGGGTTCCGTCGATGTAGTTGCTTGAAATCATGGTGTTGATAGGACCGATATCCACTTTGCTCTTATGGCCTTTGCTGCCTGTTTCCACAAAGTTCTCGATCAATGCTTTCGCACCGAAGATGATATATTTGAATCCCGGAATCTGTTCCAGACGGTTGACGAATACATCCATATTGCTTTCCTTTCTGGTCAACGGCACCTGGCGTACACTCGCCCAGTATTCGTCACTCTTCGAAAGCATGTCGGCCTCCTTGATCACAGGACCTTTCAAACGGAACAACCGCTGTTCTATCGGATCAAATTTATAATTGCTGTATTTAGTCGTTCGTTCTACCTGTAACCCTCCTGAGGTTTTGTTGGAACTCCATGAAAGGTCTACCGTCATGTCGTCATCCGCCAATACCCAGTTCCCGTTGGGAAGCTGCTCGTACTGCTGCACGATGTCCATGCGGTTGACAAAGTTGACGCCACTCTTTTTAGGCAGGTTCATCGTACACTTCTGAACGGCATAGGTCGAATCTTTCAGCACATAAAGATGGCCTGTAAATCCGAAATCCTGTGAGTTCTGCGGTACGAACGTCAGATGTACGCATTCGCGCTTGTCCACCATCAGCGTGTCCATCAGGTAGTATTTATAGAACGAGATGGCATTGTTGCCGATAGGGCTTACGAATCGCTGTTGGAGCAGCCGGATGTCATCATCATAAATGTTGATGTCGGCAAAAACATCCTTCAGAACAGTCCCCAGCATGTCTCCTGTGGAGAAAAACTCTTCGATACCATTGGAGTTCTTTCCTTTGATAATGGTCTTTTTGCTTTCGGGATCTTTCCGGAAAATGGTTTGTGAGGCCGTTTCCTGTACGGAGATAGGGAGAATCAGTTTGTTGGTCGTCTCCGACACTTCCACCTGATCTTTGAGGAATGAGTATTTCTTGTAGATACCCTTTTCCAGTTTCTCCGGAGTCAGGTCGTTGATAGACATTTTCATTTTCTCGTACTTGTCGTACTGGTAGTAATCGTTCACTTCGAGCACTTGTGCTTTTTTGTGTTCGATCACTTTCTTCATGAATTCGACTGCCGGATTATTCTTGCGGGAGTATTTTTCTTTCTGTGGTTTTACGACTACTTCGGTGAGCATTACATCGTCCGGAGAGAGTTTGACATTGACGGTCTGATTTCCGGAGCCTACTTTAACGGTTTTGGTGACATATCCGATGGAAGAGAAAACGAGCGTTCCTCCGTTTCTCCGCGCGTCGAGCTTATATTCTCCGTCAATATTGGTGACAGTACCCATATCTCTCTTGTCTTGATAATAGACAGAGATATACATTAGTGGTTCATGAGTGACTGAATCAGTTACAACCCCCTTTATTTGCTGCGCAAAAGCATTTGAAACTGCAAATACGACTAAGAGCAGTATCAGTATTTTGTTATATCGTTGTATCATAACGTTCGTAGTAGGGCTGCAAAGTTAACAAATAAGTCTGAGTAAAATAGAGTATATAACTTTTTTTACCCATCGTTTTTTGTTATTTACAAGCTTATATCATTCAACAATGGAAGGAGGCAGATTGTTTTTGTCTTTTTATACTTCCCTTTTCAACGTATGCCACATCTTGCGAACCGGCATGCTCCGATTCTTTTCCGTAGTTCCAAAATCTGTTTCAACGGTTGAAACAAAAAGTTTCATGCCTTGAAACTCTAGTTCCCACTGCTTGAAACTCTGGTTTCTACGCCTTGAAACTTTGGTTTCCTCGGCGTGAAACTTTCTGAAACACTTGTCGAACCTGATGGTGGTCGACTACTTCTGTCTGGCTATTAAGCCGGCTCGTTGATCATCGAGTCCGGCTCAACCACTCCGGTTATTTACTTGTTAATATTTGTACGATTCGTTCGGCTGTTCGTCCGTCCCAGCGTTCGGGGAGTTCGCCTTTCTTCCATTCACCTTTCATCAGCGTATCCATAGCCTGAGCGAGTGCTGCCGGATCTTCGCCGACCAGTTCATTCGTTCCCACGCGCCACGTTTCCGGATGTTCGGCATACGTGTTGAGCGTGATACAGGGGATGCCGAGGAACGTAGCTTCTTCGGCTACATTGCCGGAGTCCGTGATGATTCCTTTGGCTTTATTGATCAGATATCCGAAGAAAAGATAATTCTGCGGAGGCATGATATGAAGGTTCGGGGCTTCTATGCCGAGGTCTTTGATTGCATTGCGCACGTAAGTGTGCATGGGCGCTACGATAGGCATACCGGCAGCTTTTTCGATCATCGTTTGCATCAACTTCCGCAGGTTCTCTTTGTTGTTGAGCAGTACACGTCGGTTGAGGGTGAGCAGGAGATAATTACCCTCCTGAAGTCCCAGTACGGAGAACCATACCGGTTTGAGCAGCCGGTTCCGGTTGAAGCGGACGGTATCTACCAAAATGTTGCCGACGTAATATACATTTTCACTTTCCGTGCCTGTCTGATTCAGATTTCGGTTGGCCACCATGCCGGCAGTAAACAGATAATCGGATACTCCGTCGGTAATCATCCGGTTTACTTCCTTCGGCATCTTCATGTCGAAGGAACGTGTGCCGGCTACCAGATGGGCTACCTTGATTCCTTGTTTCTTGGCTACGATGGCGCAACTCATGGTTGCTGTCAGATCATCCACTACCAGGACGACGTGTGCCGGATTCTCCGTCAGCTCCTGTTCGAAGGCGATCATGATTCCGGCTGCCAGACTGGTGGGGTTACTGCTTTCCACTCCAAGGTAGACATCGGGAGCTTTCATGTCGAGATCCGAAAACAGGGAAGCATCCAGACTTGTATCGTCCCGTCTGCCTGTGTACACCAAACGGTAGGAGATGCTTTTACCCAGCCCTCTTGCGGCTTCGATGGCGCGTGTGATAGGGGCTATTTTCATGAAATTGGGGCGTGCCCCGGCAACAATTGTTATTTTCATATTGTTTCTATCTAATTCGTGTAGCAAAAGTACATTTTCTTACGGAATTTATTCGTTACTTTGCATACAAAATAACAAATATATGCCCACATTCGTTCAAATTCTTGATTTTATAGGCACATTTGCCTTTGCTATTAGTGGTATCCGGCTGGCTTCAGCAAAGCGTTTCGACTGGTTCGGAGCCTATGTCGTAGGTCTTGCTACCGCTATCGGTGGCGGTACCATCCGTGATGTACTGCTGGATGTGACGCCCGGATGGATGACGAACCCTATCTATTTGATCTGTACGGGACTTGCCTTGATCTGGGTGATTTGCTTCGGTCGCTGGCTAATCCGTCTGAATAATACCTTTTTTATATTCGATACCATCGGACTGGCTTTGTTTACGGTGGTCGGTGTGGGGAAAAGTATCGCTTTGGGCTATCCTTTTTGGGTAGCCATCATCATGGGTAGTATCACAGGTGCCGCAGGAGGTGTGATTCGTGATGTCTTTATCAATGAGATCCCCTTGATTTTCCGAAAAGAAATCTATGCGATGGCGTGTGTAGTAGGCGGCATCGCTTACTGGCTGTGCGATGCCGCAGGGATGGAATCTTATGTCTGTCAGCTCGTTGGCGGATCGGCGGTATTTGTTACACGCATCCTTGCCGTGAAATACCACATTTGCCTTCCTATATTAAAAGGTAGTGAAGAGACTGACGGCGATTCTTGAAGATTTTATTTCTTGTCCAGATCCACTTCTCCCCGGTAGCTGATTGCCTGACGGTTCTGCATCGTGACATCGATGCTGGTGGTGCCGTCGGGGAACACTTTCGCCCTGAACTCAAAGAAGTCTTCCGGACTTCGTGCGGAGAATTTGATAACGGCGTTTCCCTTCTTATCCATATCCATCGTGTATTCTTTGAGGGGAGCGTTGAATATCAGCCCGCTTCCTCCGCCGTAAGGAACGCTGTAAGCACGTCCGTAATAGGGGAGGTAAGAGAATACCGAATCATTTCTGATTTGCAGTGAGTATTGCGAAGTCAGAGGTATAGAACGTCCGCGCATGGGCATAGCAGTGTTGACGTCTATCTTGTAGTCTTCTGATACGATCAGCTGTTTGACAGCTTCTTTTTTCTGTTCCTTCTTCTCCTTCTTGGTCTGTGCCGAAAGAGTCGGGATTCCTGCTAGCATAACCAGCAGTAGCATAAGGATTTGTTTTCTTGTTTTCATATCAGTTACAGTTTAGTGTATATATGTATAACACTCAAATATACTAAAAATAAGGAGTCCCCCTGCTTTCTTTAATGAAAATTAAACAGAAATCCCTAGAACTGTTCCAGAATGGAGATTCGTTTCTCGATAGGGGGATGCGTGGCAAAGAGTCCGCTAAGCCCGCTGAGGGCACTTTTCGACTGGTCGCCCGGATTCTGAATGAATAATTGCGCCACATCCCCACGTTTTACCGCTTCTATATCCGGATCATCGGAAATTTTGCGCAGGGCACTTGCCAATGCCAACGGATTCTTTGTCATCTCCGCCGAACCGGCATCCGCCATATATTCACGCTTCCGTGAAATGGCGAAGCGCATCAGACTGGCAAAGAAGTAACCGACAGCCGCTATTACTAAAGCAATCAGTATGATAAGGATAGCTCCTCCACCGTTTTTTCCGTTGCTACGTATGCGCGTGTGCGTAATAGTATAGAAAGTGATTTGCGTCAGCATCGAGAAGATTCCGACAAATACAATCGAGACGATCAGCAGGCGCACATCCCTGTTGCGGATGTGAGTCAGTTCGTGGGCGATGACTGCTTCCAGTTCTTCGTCGTTCAACTTCTGAATAATCCCTTTCGAGAGAGAGTGACCGTATAGGTGCGGTCGTTGATACCGCTGGCAAAAGCGTTCAATGAATCGTCGTTGATGATATTGATTTTCGGAGCCTTCATTCCGTTTGCCATGCAGAGGTTCTCGACCAGATTGTAGACACGTTTGTTTTCTCTGCGATCGAGAGGTTTGGCACCTGTGGCGGCTTTGATGATACTCGTATTCGCCCAGAAAGCTATCAGGAACCAAATCAATACGACACCCATCGTATAGGGGAGGGCATTGATGAAAAGAGGATTAGCCAATTCCAGGACACTTACTTCCATGCTCTCACCGTGCCCAAAGGCGACCAACAGATAACAGGCCAGATAAAGCAATGCTGCTACCAGGCAGGGAAATAGAAATAACAGAAGAACAGAGCGCCGGTTGTTCCGGCTCTGCTGTGTTTGGATTCCGACGTACTGCATACGTGCTCGTTTTTAGAAACTGATCTTCGGTGCTTGTTCCAGATTCGCACGTTCGTTGGTACCCAGGTCGAACATGATTTCTCTGCGGAAACCTGCCATACCTGCTATGATATTGGACGGGAATGTCTGAACCGCATTATTATATTCCTTCGTGGCCGAGTTAAAGTAACGGCGTACAGCAGCCAATTTATTCTCTACATCGGATACTTCTTCTTGCAGTTGCAGGAAATTCTGGTTTGCTTTCAGGTCCGGATAAGCCTCCAACGTGATTTTCAATCCCGATAAAGCGGAAGATAATTGATTCTCTGCTGCTATCTTTTCGTCGATTGTCTTGGCGCTGACTGCACCGTTACGTGCCTGAATCACCCGTTCGAGGGTATCTTTTTCGTGTGCGGCATATCCTTTCACGGTATCCACCAGTTGTGGAATAAGGTCGTGGCGCTGTTTCAGCTGCACATCGATGTCTGCAAAAGCATTTTCACGGTTATTTCTCAGTCTCACCAATGAGTTGTACATGGAAGCAAAAATGATTCCCAACAGTACGATTATTCCTACGATAATAAGTATAGTCATGTCCTTTACTTTAAGTTAATAATACTACCCAAAAGTAAGTTATTTTGTATTGCCAAGCAAGAAGAAGAGAATAAAAAACGTCCTAAACCACCTAAAAACTATCAAAAAGCACCTAAAATCTATCATTTGACAGTTTCACCCCCTAAGAAATGACGAATTTCCCCCTGTTCGACTCATAAAATACCTTTAAACTTGCAAACGTCAAGAAAGAAACGAAATATTAACCGTAAAACCCTTAAAGTATGAAAAGTTTAAGTTTCAGAAAAGATTTAATTGGAGTTC
>ERZ827490.2517-NODE-2517-length-19440-cov-2.981171_pt1 | contig 19440 bp, 20 predicted proteins | sample MGYA00519770_ERZ827490 | MGnify/ENA primary metagenome ERZ827490 (study PRJEB31778, sample SAMEA3449324) | human gut metagenome | biome: human gut; feature: human-associated habitat; material: faeces | place: United Kingdom | collected 2010/2012 ...
CGTCAGCGGCATTCTCGGTGCCGCACTGCGGGCAGGTCATGATGCATTCTCCTTTCCCTCGGGCGGCGCGATGCGGACGGCCCGGAGCGACTCGCCGGGATACCAGCCCTCGGGCATGGCAAGGGCAGCCAGCTCGTCCGTCTGGCAGGCAATGTAGTGGATCGTGCGCGTGGATTCCTCCAGCAGGACATATTCGGAGTTGTCCGTGTCGTGGAGCATCCAGATATAGGCGGGCAGGCGGAAGAGCGTCGTGTCATAGGTTGCGCCGAGCGCCGCGAGGCGGTCGACCTCCGCCTGATAATCCGCGGCGGAATAGCGGCAGGACAGGCGCGTGAACAGCTCGTCCTGCAGGAGCGTATAGCGATAGAGATGGTGGTAATCCCGGTCCTGCGCACGCTGCAGCAGCGCATCGGGCGGGAAGATTGGGAAGAGCTCCTGCATGCGCGGCGGCGCAGCGCTCTGCGTACCGTCCGCCTCGCCGGTAGAGGTCAGGTTGGAGAGCAGGTCAAAAACGGCGCTGCCGTGCCAGGTCTCGCCGCCGGTGTTGCCGTAATCGGCCAGATCCGTCGTCTGCACGATGGCGCAGCCGCTCAGCAGGACAGCAAAAAGCAGCGCAAGGGCAAGCAAGCATTTTTTCATGGAAGGCCTCCTCCACCGATATTTTCTCCGGTTTCTTCTCTGCTAGTATACCATATGGGCAGAGGAAAGTCAAATGTCGCTGCAGCGGTGAAAAAGGCTTGCCTTTTCGGGTTTGGTATGGTATTATATTGCTAATAGTGTTAGCAATATAAGGAGAACCAACAAAGACCATGGACTATTCCGCACTTGCAGCCGAGCTGCTGTCGTTCCGGACGGCGCTGCACCATCTTCCTGCCGTCCGCGGGCTGGACGAGATGTCCGGCGGCGAATATTTTGTCCTGCATTTCCTGCTGCGCCACGGCGGAACGGCAGGGCCGTCCGAGCTGAGCCGCTCTCTGTATGCCAGCTCCGCGCGCATCGCCGCCCTGCTGAAGCATCTGGAGGCCAAGGGCTGGATCGTCCGCACACCGGATGCCGCCGATGTGCGCCGTGTGGACGTCGTCCTCACGGAGGCCGGCGCTGCATGCATCCGGGAGCGGCTGAGCGCGGTGCTGGATGAGGTCTCCGGCCTTCTGTCGGCGCTCAGCCCGGAGGAGGCGGCGGAATATGTCCGACTGCAGCGCAAGCTGCTCGAGAAGGGAGGAACCGTTTGAAAAGACCCATCGACTGGCGGGAGGACCGCTCTGCCGTGCGAGAAAAGGTCGCCGAATCGGCACACTGCGTGCTGCCGATCGTTCTGATCGTCGTTCTGCTGTGCCTGACCGCCGCGCCGATGAAGCCGGACCTGCTCCTGAGCTTTCTCATCGGCGGCGTGATGCTGGTCGTCGGCATGGGCCTGTTCTCGCTCGGCGCGGAGCAGTCCATGACGCCCATCGGCAGCAAGATCGGCACGGCGCTGACGCGCACAAAGAATCTGCCGCTCATCCTCGGCGTGAGCTTCGCGCTCGGCTTTGCCATCACCGTGGCCGAACCGGACCTGCAGGTGCTGGCGGAAACGGTGCCGCACATCAGCAGCACAGTGCTCCTGCTGACGGTCGGCGTGGGCGTCGGCCTGTTTATGGCCGTGTGCATGCTGCGCATCGTCACGGGCGCGAACCTGCGCTGGCTGCTGATCGGCTGCTATGCGCTCATCTTCCTGCTGGCCGCCTTTTCAGACCCCGATTTTCTCGGTATCGCCTTTGACTCCGGCGGCGTGACGACCGGTCCAATGACCGTGCCGTTCATCCTCGCCATGGGCCTCGGCGTGTCGAATATCCGAAGCGACCGCCGCGCGGAGGCTGACAGCTTCGGCCTTGTGGCACTGTGCTCCGTCGGGCCGATCCTCGCGGTGCTGATCCTGGGCTTTTTCTATCAGGGCAGCGACGCCGTTGCCGACCTCAGCTCGGCCTCATTCGGCAGCTCAACTGCCATCGGCAGCGCGTTCCTCGCCTCCATTCCGCTCTATCTCAAGGAAATGGCGATCTCCATGCTGCCGATCGTGGCGATCTTCTTTCTGTTTCAGCTCACACTGCTGCGCCTGCCGGGCCGCAGCCTTGCCAAGATCCTCATCGGCATTCTCTATACCTATGTTGGCCTTGTCCTGTTCCTCACCGGCGTGAACGTCGGCTTTTCGCCGCTCGGCGCGGAGCTGGGCGCAGAGCTGGCCGTGCACGGCTGGCTGCTCGTTCCGCTCGCCATGGTGCTTGGCTGGTTCATTATCTCGGCCGAGCCTGCCGTCGGTGTGCTGGAAAAGCAGATCGAGAGCGTCAGCGCGGGCGCGATCCCCGGCAAGGTCATCCAGCGCAGCCTCTCCGTCGCCATCGCGCTGGCCATGGGTCTTTCCATGCTGCGCGTGCTGACGGGAATCTCCATTCTGTGGTTCCTCGTGCCCGGCTACGGCATTGCACTGGCGCTGTCGTTCTTCGTGCCGGACATCTATACGGCCATCGCCTTCGACTCCGGCGGCGTGGCCTCCGGCCCGATGACGGCGACGTTCATGCTCCAGTTCGTCATGGGTGCAAGCAGCGCGCTCGGCGGCAACATCCTGCGCGACGCCTTCGGCGTGGTGGCCCTTGTCGCCATGATGCCGCTGCTGTCCATTCAGGCCGTTGGCTTCCTCTATGAGCGCCGCGCAAAGCGTACCGCTGCCGCGCCGGAGCAGTACGGCGACTTCGACATTGTGGAGCTTTGGGAGGATGCGGCATGAATTATGTGATCTCCATCATCGCGCCGGAGCGGCTCGAGATCCTCACAGACCTGTGCGAAGGGCTCGGCCTGCCGCTGACCGTCACGCTCCATGGGCGCGGGACGGCCGTGCAGAGCATGCTCGACCTGCTCGGCATCGAATCGAATGAACGCCGCGTTGTGCTGACGATCGCCGACGCGGAGAAAACAGCCGCGCTGATTGCGGCGCAGAAACGGCGGCTGCACATCGGCGTGCCGGGGCACGGCATCGTCATCGCCGTGCCGATCAAAAGTGTAGGAGGAGGAAATACGGTGGCATATCTGAACGGCGGGAGAAGCCCGAAATACACGCCGGACCTGAGCTGCGCCTATGAGCTGATCATCGCCATTGCAAACGAGGGCGGCACGGACGCCGTGATGAACGCGGCACGCGCAGCCGGGGCCAGAGGCGGCACGGTCCTTCACGGCAAGGGGACCGGCGCAAAGGGCGCGCCGAAATTCTACAACATCTCCATCGCGGCGGAGAAGGAGGTCATTCTTATTGTCTCTGCGGCGGAGCAGAAGGCCGAGATCATGCGCTCCATTCTGCGCAAGGCTGGGCCGGACAGCGACGCAGGCGCCATCGTCTTCTCGCTCCCGGCCTCGGCCGTGGCGGGCTTCGGTCTGCTGGAGGAGAATTGAACAGCAACACGAATTGGGCCGGGGCGAAAACGCCCCGGCCTAAACTGTCAAAAAACAGCCAAGCCGAAAGTTTCGGAGGGAAGAAAAGTGTGAAAGGAAACCGTCAGGGTGTCCTTTCGCGTTCAATCACCCGCCGCAGCGGCAGAATTGCAAAATAATACTACAAAATTATATTTTGCAATTCTGGGGGGCAGCTTGGCGAAAAAGGCCCGAAGGGACTTTTTTGACAAGCTGAGCCGGAGCCAAACGCTCCGGCTCTTTGTGCAGGTGTTGTAATCTCCGGGCCGCTATGGTAAAATAACAGAAAACAACGGAGGAGGAAACGATGAAGCAGCGCACCTATCTTGCCATTGATCTCAAATCGTTTTACGCCTCCGTCGAGTGCCGCGAGCGGGGGCTGGATCCGCTGAACACGAATCTCGTTGTGGCGGATGAGTCGCGGACGGACAAGACGATCTGCCTTGCCGTCACGCCGACACTCAAGAGCTATGGCATCTCCGGCCGCGGGCGGCTGTTCGAGGTGCGGCAGCGCGTTCGCGAGGTCAATGCCTGGCGGCAGGCCCGCGCGCCGGGCAGAACGCTGACCGGCAGCTCACACCAGTTTTCCGAGCTGCAGCGCGACCCTGCGCTGGCGGTGGATTTCGTGATCGCACCGCCGCGCATGGCCTATTATATGGAATACAGTACGCACATCTATGAGATTTACCGGAAATATATCGCACCGGAGGACATCGTCGTCTATTCCATCGACGAGGTCTTCCTCGATGTGACGGACTATCCTTATGACTGCACCGCCCATGAGCTGGCGCAGACCATCATCCGCGACGTACTCGAAACGACCGGCATCACGGCGACGGCCGGCATCGGAACGAATCTCTTCCTCGCCAAGGTCGCCATGGACATTGTGGCAAAGCACATTCCGGCCGATGAAAACGGCGTGCGCATCGCAGAGCTCGATGAAACGAAATTCCGCAGGGAGCTCTGGCCACACCGGCCGCTGACAGACTTCTGGCGCGTCGGCCGCGGCATCGCCCGCAGGCTCGAGGCGCACGGCATGTTCACGATGGGGGACGTCGCGCTTTGCTCCGAGCAGAACGAGGAGCTGCTCTACCGCCTGTTCGGCAAGAATGCGGAGCTGCTCATCGACCACGCGTGGGGCTGGGAGCCCTGCACCGTCCCGTCCATCAAGGCCTACCGCCCGTCCGAGAACAGCCTGAGCTCCGGACAGGTGCTGAGCTGCCCCTACGAGGCGGCAAAGGCCCGGCTTGTTTTGCGGGAAATGGCGGATCAGCTCTCGCTGGAGCTGGTGGATAAGGGCCTCGTGACGGACCAGGTCGTACTGACAGTCGGCTATGACATTGAAAATCTGACGGACCCCGCCTGCCGCACGGCCTATTCCGGCCCGGTGGAGCAGGACCGCTACGGGCGGCGCGTGCCGAAGGCCGCGCATGGCGCGCAGAAGCTCGACGCACCGTCGTCCTCCACACGGCGGATCATGGAAGCGGCCTCCGCCCTGTTTGACCGCATCGTGGACGGCGGGCTGCTCGTCCGGCGCATGTATCTCGTCGCCGCGCACATCGTCCCGGAGGACGAGGCGCAGCCGGAGGAGATGGAGCAGCTGGACCTGTTCACCGATCTTGCCACCGAGGACGCCCGGCGCGAGGCGGAGCAGGCGGCGCTGGCGCGCGAAAAGAAGCTGCAGGAGACGACGCTGGCCATCAAGAAGAAATTCGGCAAAAATGCCATTCTCAAGGGCATGAGTCTGGAGGAGGGTGCAACGGCCCGCGAGCGAAACGCCAGGATCGGCGGGCACAAGGCATGAGGAGGAATACATGACCGGAAAATATGACGCGATCCTGCACCTGCCGCACCATGTCTCCAAAAAGCACCCGCCCATGCCAATGGCCGACCGCGCGGCGCAGTTTGCGCCGTTTGCAGCCCTGACCGGCTACGACACAGCCATCCGGGAAAACGCGCGCCTCACGCAGGAGCGGATCGCCCCGGCCGAGGCGGAGCTGGCCGCGCTTGACCGGCGTTTCCGTCTGCTGCAGGAGCATCTGGAGGAGCAGCCGGAGGTACGCCTGACCCGGTTCCGGCCGGATAAACGGAAATCCGGCGGAGCCTATGAGACCGTCAGCGGGATCGTGAAGCAGATCGATTCCATTGCACGCCGCATCCGCCTTCTGGACGGAACGGACATCCCTATGGACGATGTGCTGACGCTGGACGGCGCGCTGTTTGATGTTTTGGATTAAGGGAGAGAGAAAACCATGAAAGAGCTAATGAAAACAAATGTCTATGACGTCGGGGAATCGGTGCTCATTGTCGGCAGCTGCCTGCCGGACATGGAGCCGGAGGGCTTTGCGCAGCTGTGCGCATCGTCCGGCCATGTGTTTGAGCTGTGCCTCGAACAGACGCATATCAACATGGCCATCACGAAGATCAGCGCCATGCTCTACACCGGCAAGATCCGCACGCTGCGCTTTGCGACGGTCGACCGCTCGCCGCACTGCGTGCAGATGCACTACATCCAGAACGAGCTGCGGCGAATGATGGACCTCTCCGCCGTGATGATCGAAAATTACGTCGTGGAGAACGGGAAGCTGACGAAGCTCTCGCCGGAGCTCATCTATCTTTCCAAGCACCTCGGTGAGCTGTCCCGCCGGATGAACGAAAATGTATAAAAAATCCGCAGGATAGGAATTTACCCATCCTGCGGAGCTTTTTTGCTTAATCGGCGTCCATGGCGACCACACAGGCGCTGAGCACCTGGCTGAGGATCGGCGTGCACACGGACGCACCGCCGCCGCCCTCCTCGACCACGACGATGAAGGCGAGGGGATAGTCGCTGTCCTGCAGGAAGCCTGCAAAGACGGCGTTGGCAGCCTTTCCGCCGCCGTTTTCCGCCGTGCCGGACTTTCCGCCTGCGTATAGTCCGGCGAAGTTCCACTCGCCGTAGACGTTGACGACGGCATTGTGCATCATGTCCGCAAGGCGGTCGGCCGTCGTGCTGTCGAGCAGACGTCCTGTGGAGCTTGTGGAGGCCTTGTACTTGACCGAATCACCGTATGTGACCTCCTTTACGAGGTATGGCTCTGCGGCGGAGCCGCCGTTTGCGATCGCGCCCATATAGGTCATATACTGACAGGGGTTGATCTGGTCCGTATACTGGCCGATGCCGGCCCATGCCAGCTCGGATTCCGCCGCATTGGAGACATCAAAGCTTCCGGCGGCCGTCGTCGTGCCGTCAAAGCTGTAGCGGCGCGTGACGCCGACCTGCTCGGCATAGCGCATCAGCGTCTTTGGGCCGAGCTCCGCTGCGATCTCGCCGAAAACGACGTTGCAGGAGTGGGCCAGCGCCTCTTCAAAGTTCAGCGTGCCGTGCACGCCGTTGCACTGGATGGTCTCGCCGCCGATGACGGCGCTGCCCTCGCAGGTGAACGTCCGGGATCCGATATCCGGGATCTCATCCAGCGCGGCCGCAGCCGTGACGAGCTTGAAGACGGAGCCAGGCGTATAGGTAGCATGCAGGAAGCGGTTGACATACACGCCCTCATAGGTCTCGGGGCTGCCCTCCACGTCCGGCACATCGTCCGGGTCGTAGGTTGGGGAGGAGACGGCGCAGAGGATCTCGCCCGTCTTGTAATTATAGACGCCGACGGTTCCCTTGCGCCCGTCGAGCGCGGCCAGCGCCGTGCGCTGCACGTCTGCGCTTACGGTCAGCATCATCCGGCCCTCGCGCTTGCCGGTGGAATAGGTGCCGTTGATGCGGTCGAATCCGACAAGCTCCGAACCGTATTCCTGCAGCAGGAACGGCGTGATATTGCCCTCACGGTCGCCGAGCAGGTGCAGCATGCTGCGGCGCAGCGAGGCACTGTCGGCATAGGACTTGCCGTTCGTGGCATCGAGCACGACGGTGCCACCGCGGTCGACGATCTTGCCGCTGTTCATAACGCCGTCCGTATAGACATGGGGGCTGTTCTGGAACGTGACCCAGTCCGGTGAATCGATGAAGTAACGCACTACGATCACGCCCATGCCGAGCAAAAGCACACCCGCCAGCGCAAGTGCGAACCACGCGCGTTTTGCGAGCTTATTCAAGCGGCTCCACCTCCTCTGCCTTTGCGGTGCGGACCGCGAAGCTGGCGTTCTGGCGCGTGTCCGCCGCCTTGAGGAAGGCGATCAGGCCCCACGAGGCCAGCATGCTCGAGCCACCGTTCGAAAGGAAGGGGAACGTCACGCCGGTCAGCGGGAGCAGGTCCATCGTGCCGAACACGTTCAGAATGGTCTGGATCGTCAGGATCGCCACGGCGGCGCAGGCAGCAATGGTATAGAAGCTGCTGCGGCCGACCTTGGCCGAGCGAACAGTGAACACCGCAAGAATCACGATGACTGCAACGGCGCACAGGCCGATGATCAGGCCCCATTCCTCACAGAGGAAAGCAAAAACGAGGTCTGTATCCGCCGCAAAGACATATTTGAGCCAGCCGTTGCCCGCGCCGAGGCCGAACAGGCCGCCGGAAGCGATGCACATCATCGCGCGCGTCTGCTGGTAGCCGCCCGCAGAGGCATATTCCCACGCATGGCCCCATGTTGCAAAGCGGCGCAGGATATGCGGCCGGAAGCGAACGGCCAGAACGCCTGCAAAGCCCGTGGCCGCGCAGGCCAGCGTGACCGTGGCGAAGCTGCCGGAACGCAGGAAGGCGATGACGAGGAACGCGACGAAGAAGATGAGCGCCGTGCCGAAGTCGTTCATCAGGGCAAGGCAGCCGCAGATGGCGGCGGAATAGACAATGAACAGGAACAGGTTCCGCTTCGTTACGATGCGGTCCATCGTGGATGCGCCGACATAGAGGAAGCAGAGCTTGACCAGCTCGGACGGCTGGAACGAGATGCCGCCAAGCGAGATCCAGTTGCGCGCGCCGTTGTTCTCCTGCCCGAACACCAGATTGACGAGCAGCAGGAGCATGCCGCCGACGGCGGCCAGATAGCGAAATTTCTTCGCGCGGGACAGGTCGCGCAGCGACCAGCCGATGATCAGATAGATCACGATGCCGCCGAGCAGGCAGATGAGCTGCTTTGTAAGATTGGCTGGGTTATCCGAGGCGATGACGGCAAAGCCGAGCGTACTGAGGAAAAAGGCCAGCGTTTCCACCTCGTAGCCGCTGCGGCGCATCATACGCAGCACGGCAAACAGCAGCCAGCCCACGGCCAGCAGGCCGAGGAAACTCAGCACGACCGTTTGGGCCGTTTCGGCCTCCGCGCCCATCCAGAGCTGCAGCGTCGTCAGGAGCTGGAAGACCGTCAGCAGAAACAGGGTCAGCGCAGGGGAGGACTGATGGGCCGGGCGCGTGCGGCTGGCAAGCTGCTCCTCGAGCTCGGACTGCGTGACGGGTGCAAGCACCATGTCCACGCCGCCGAGCGAGATGGTATCGCCGTAGTTTACGGCAGCCATCTGGACCGGCTCGCCGTTGAGCGTGACTGCGCCGCGTGAGCCGATGTCCGTGACGGACCAGCTGCCGTCATCATAGCGCGTGAGGACGGCGTGCGTGCGCGAAACGGTCGGGAAGTCCACGACGATGTCGCAGCCCTTCGCGCGGCCGAGGATATTCTCCCAGTGTGTCAGCGGGAGCTGATTGCCGTCCGGCATGACGAGCCATGCCCACGTCTCCGGCTCCCGCCGGAATTTCAGCAGCGGCCGGGCACAGCGCCACAGCAGCAGCACGGCCAGCACCGGCGCAAGGTAGCGCCACACGGTGCAGAACACCGAGACAAAGCCGGAGCCGCTTCCCTGAAAGTATTCGGCGGCAGAGGCAAAAAATGCGTCCATGGATTCCTCCTTTCCGGCTCAGCCGGGGATATCGTCATAATCCGGATCGTCGATCTCCATATCGTCGTCCGGGTCGATCTGCGTTTCGTAGGCAGGCTCCTCGGCAGCGCTCGTGTAGCTCGGCTCCGTCACAGGCGGCAGGTCGTCCACGGTGCGGATCGTATAGTACAGGCTCGGCTGCAGGGGATGGCGCTTACGGGCAAGGCGCTTGTTGACGCGGTCACCGATGACGGTGTAGAGCACGGCAAAGACCGGCACGCCAAGAAGCATCCCGGCAAAGCCGAAGATACCGCCGAAGACCAGAATGGCAACGAGCACCCAGAAGTCCGAAATGCCGAGCTTTTCACCCAGAATGCGGTTTTCGATGATGTTGCCGTCGACCTGCTGCAGAATGAGAATGAAAATGCAGAAATACAGGGCGTTGACGGGCTTGTCGATCATCAGGAGCAGGGCCGAGGGCACCGCGCCGAGGAAGGGGCCAAAGAAGGGAATGATGTTCGTCACGCCGACGATCGTGCCGATGAGCGCCGCATAGGGCATGCCCATGAACAGCACGCCGAAGTAGGTGATGACGCCGACGAGCACGGCGTCGATGATCTTGCCCATAACATAGCCGCCGAAGATGCTGTTCGTCCGGCGGGCCAGCTCCAGCAGGCGATCGGCATGCTGGCGACTGAAGACCGCCACGGTGACCTTCTTGGCCTGCGCACAGAGCTCTTCCTTAAAGATCAGGATATATACGGCCGCGACGATGCCAAGCAGGATATTGAAGATGACCATCACAACGCTGTAGACCGAGCTCGTCAGGCTCGTGACGATCACGCTGTAATCGAGCTTCTTCAGCCAGCCGATGACCATCTCCAGCGGGTCGCCGACGGTCTTTTCCAGGAAGGACTGGATGTCACTGTTCGTGAAAATGCCGCGGAACCACTTACTGATGGTCGCATAATAGCTTTCGAGCTTTTCGGGCTGCAGCAGCTCCTCGATGCTTGCGATCAGGTTCGGCACGATAAGAGCGATGAGTGCATAGACCGCGAGGCAGAACACCAGCACGGCAACGCAGATCCCCGTGATCTTGCTGATGCGCGCGGCCATCCGATCGCTGAGGTTCCGTTTGGCAAGCAGCCTGTCCATGATCCGCTGCGTGACCTTCATAACGGGATTCATCAGATAGGCAAACAGGCAGCCGTAGAGCAGAGCGGCGATGATGTTGAGGAATTCGACGATCAGATCATAAAAGCCGCGCAGGTTGGAGAAAACGAGCCAGAACAGTCCGGCGGCGACAATCACAAGAAAGGCCGTGAGACCCCATTTGACATATTTTTCATTGCGATTCAGCTTCATAGCGTATCCTCGTGTCATGATATTCTATTCTAGGATACCACGAAGCGGCGGAATCGTCAAGCAGAGAAGTCCTGCGGGAAATTTTTTTCCATTTCCCAAAACGGGGCTTGCAATTTATGGCGCCGGTGTGGTATGTTGACAGCAGAGGTGAGAGTACCATGGCAAAATCGGAACGGCAGAAGCTGAAGCTCCTCATCCTTCGCGATTATCTGCGCAGCCACACGGACGAGCAGCACCCGGTGTCCATGCAGCAGATTCTTGCCGCGCTGGAGGGCGAGGGCATCCGTGCGGAGCGCAAAAGCGTCTATGATGATCTGGACACCCTGCGCGATTACGGCATGGAAATTCGCAAGGTCAGCGGCAAAAACGGCGGCTATTATGTGCCGGAGCGTGATTTCGCCCTTTCAGAGCTGAAGCTGCTCGTCGACGCCGTGCAGGCGGCGCGGTTCCTCTCCGAAAAGGAGTCCATGGCCCTGATCCGCAAGCTCGCCGCCCTCTCGAGCGCGCACAAAGCGGAGCTGCTGCGGCGCGAGGTCGTCGTTACCGGCCGCGCCAAAAGCGGCAGCGAGGACGTCTGCCGCAATGTCGATACGCTGCATGCGGCCATCGCCGGGAACAGCCGCATCACGTTCCGCTATTTTGACTGGGATCTGCAGGGCCGGCGCCGCTTCCGGCCGAAGACCTATGAGGCAAGCCCCATCGCGCTGTGCTGGGAGGACGAGAACTATTATCTCGTGGCCTACGGCGCGCCGCACGGCCTGACGCACTACCGCGTGGACAAGATGACGGAGATCACGGCGACGGGCGTCCCGCGCGAGAGCAACGACGAGACGCGCTCCTTTGACCCGGCCGTCTATTCCCAGCAGGTGTTCGGCATGTTCCGCGGGGAGCAGTGCCGCATGAAGCTGCGGTTTGAAAACTCGCTGGCAGGCGTTGTGCTCGACCGCTTCGGCCGTGACCGCCTGCTCGTGCCGGACGGGCCGGACCACTTTGTCTTTCAGGCGGATATCTCCGTTTCACCGACGTTCCTCGGCTGGCTCGCAGGCTTCGGCGGCCGGGCGGAGATCGTGTTCCCGGCGTCGGCGGCGGAAGCCTACCGCGATTTTCTGCGTCGTGCGCTTTCCGCAGCAGAGTAAGGCAGAACGGAAATGATTTGTTCTCAAAGTATTCATAATTTCGTGGTATACTGGCAAAAAAGAGACAGGAGGACTCTTGTATGGAAAAGCAGCCCCCCAACATCGACAGCCGCCTGCGCCACATTCTGCGTATGCCGCAGGAGATCTATCAAGCAAGCGGCATCATCGTCAACGGCCGCAGGCTGAAGAGCTTCGTATTCACGACCGATCTGGCCATTATCCGGAACTGCGACGCGGACGCCGTATTTGCCGTCTATCCGTTCACACCGCAGCAGGCCATCAGCGACGCGATCATCAAATATTCCTATGTCCCCGTATTCTGCGGCGTCGGCGGCGGCACGACGCGCGGCCTGCGCACGGTGCAGCTTGCGCGCGACGTCGAATCGCAGGGCGCGATGGGCGTTGTGCTCAATGCGCCGATCAACAATCTGAATCTCCGCGCGGTCTCCGGCGTGATCGATATCCCGACCGTCATCACCGTGACAAAATTCGGCACGGACTTCGAGGCGCGCATCGAGGCCGGAGCCTCCATTCTGAACATCGCAGCCGCTGCGCAGACGCCGGAGCTTGTGCGGGAGGCCCGCAAGGCCCTGCCGGACGTGCCCATCATCGCAACGGGCGGCAAGACCGGCGAGAGTATCCTGCGCACCATCGAGGCAGGTGCAAACGCCATCACCTATACGCCGCCATCGACGTATGAGCTGTTTCAGGAAATGATGAAGGGCTATCGCGAATAAACAAGCCAATTTTTTTGACAAGCTGAGGACCGCTGCGCGACGCAGCGGCCCTTTGCATATTTTTGAATTTTGATATGCCTGTAGCGTTGCTCAGTGAGCGCCGCTGAGCGGGTATCAGGCGCGCTTTCTGCGCTCGAGTGCGTCGCGGATCAGCCCGTGCAGGAGCAGCAGCGCACAGTACAGCAGCAGCGCCGCGCAGAACACAAAGACAAAATCATGCGGCAGAGAATAGGTCGTGGCAGTGAGCCCCAGAAGAGTGACGTGCGCCAGCAGATAGGCGACCGGCAGCAGGATCACGCGCTCCGTCCAGACGCAGGCTCGCGGCTTTTTCCGCACAATGATGCGGACAAGCACGGCGGCTGCCAGAACGATCAGGGCTACAAAGGCATAGTAATTGAGCGTCAGGGACGGCAGGGCGATCATGCCGCCGGAGGCCATCGGCTTTCCCGCGAGATAAACGGCCTCCGTGCCGTCGTTTTCGCTATAGAGAACGGTGAGCGGCTTACCGCCCTCCGCCTTGAGCCGGGCGGCCTGAGTATGCGGGCCGGAGAACCAGCGCTCCCAGAGCGTCGACCAGGCCTCCACAAGGCAGATCTCGCGCAACGGATCGTCCGGATCGACAAAGCGCTCCGTCGAGACGTTGGCGACATCAGCACGGAACGTAAGCTCCAGCGCTCCCGCATCCGCCGTCACCTGCACAAGATCGTCCGTATAGGGGAAATAGATCGGAGCATTCAAAATGCCGGCTGCGGATATCACGGCCGTCAGGACAAACAGAGCCGTCATCACGATGATTTGCAGGCGCTTGCGCGCCAGCCTTTTCTGCAAATGCTGCAGGGGCGCGGCGTCCGGAGCGGGCTGCAGGGCAGGCGGGGCCTGTGTCTCCTGCAGGGCGGCGCGGCAGTCCGCGCAGGTGCGCAGGTGCTTTTCTACAAAGGAAGCGGTCTCCGGACTCGTAAGCCGCTCGGCATACAGCGGGAGAAGGTCCCGCACAATGCTGCATTCCTGATTCATGTTGATCCCTCCATGTTTTTTCGGATGATGGTTTTGGCGCGATGATAGGTCACGCACGCCCAGTTTTCCGATTTGCCGAAAAGCTGCCCAATGGTCCTGAAGCTCAGACCGCCGAGCGCCCGCCAGAGGAAGACCTCCTTATACGGCTCCGGCGCGCTGTGGAGCGCGGCCCGGATGCGTGCGGCATCGTCCCGGTCCGTGAGCTGCTCCTCCAGACTCGGGGCGGAAGCGGGGAGTGCTTCCATTTTCCCGTCATCCAGCAGCTCGATGCGGCCCATGCGCTTCTGCTCGGTATAGAAGCAGTTCTTCGCGATCTGGCAGAGCCAGACGCGGATATCGCAGGCCCCGCGGAAGCCGGGAAGTGCGCGCATGGCGCGGCAGAATGTTTCGCTCGTCAGCTCTTCGGCAAGCTGGGCATCGTGAGAAAGGGCAAGCAGATAGCGGTAGACATCATCAAAATAAATGCGGTAGATCTCCGCAAGCTCTGACACGGCGCCACCTCCTTTCTGCCAATAAGACCGCGCCGGAGAGAAAATCTTACAGGAATGCGAAAAATTTTTTTGCTGCGAATGGTGCCAGCCCCGTTCAGGCTGCAAAAAGGTCCGCTGTCAGGCATAACAGCGGACCTTTACATGCATTTGCGTTCTATCCCGTTTTCAGAAATCAGAAGCGGATGCGACCACCGATGAGGCGACCGGTAGCGGCAAGACGCTCGGCATCACGGCCACGCGGCTCCAGAACGCCATGAGCGCCCAGGACCATGAGGATAGCCAGATAGGTGTCCCAACCGAGGGGAGCAGAGCCGCGCTCCATCTCGGAGATCTTCTGACGGCTCTTGCCGACGGCATCACCGAGCTCTGCCTGAGACATCCGCATCTTCTTGCGGTAGGCGGGAAGCTCCTGGACGAGAGAACTGATCAGTTCACGCTGCTGTTCGGACTGTACAAACTGAGGCATAACTTTCCCAACTTTCTTTTTAAATTTCAGCCGCCTGCCAACGGCCGATTCCTGTAACAGGAAATTCAGCTCTGTGTGGAAGAATCCATGATTCCTGCTTACATGCTCAATATATCATACTATGTTCCGTTTGTAAACAGGATTTTGCAAAATATTTTGAAATAATTCCATGTAGCCTGCCCAAAACCGAACTGCATGAAACGTTTCAAATTTTACATACGCCGTATTGACGTCAATTGTACAAAAACATGTCAGTTTGTTATAAATTGACTGTACTCAAACACCGTTCTTGAAGAACGCGACCGCTACGACACCCGGCCCCGTATGTGTGCCGATCACACTGCACAGCAGCGTCTGCTCCAGACTGCCGCAGTGATCGCGCCAGAGCGCCGCGCTGTCCGCCACATATTTCTGCAGCAGGGCATCGCTCAGGCCGGTGTAGCCGAGCAGGATCGGCAGGGAAAAGTCGATGCCGCCGCTCTCGCGTACCTTCTGCACAAGCAGGTTGTTGCCCTGCTTCGAGCCGCGCGCCTTGCCGATCATGGTCACGGCCCCGTTTCCCAGCGTAACGACCGGCTTGATGCCGAGCAGCCCGCCCGCGAGCGCCGCCGTGCGTGAGATGCGCCCGCCGCGGCGGAGATACTCCAGCGTATCGAGCAGGCCGAGCAGGCAGATGTCGTCCCGCTTTTTCGTCAGCAGCCCGGCAAGCTCGGCGGCGGCCATGCCGTCCGCCGCCCATTCCAGCGCCAGCTCTGCCAGAATGCCGGATCCGATGGCGGCACTGCGGCTGTCAACAACATAGATATCCTCATAGTCTGCCGCGGCAATGCAGGCGCTCTGATAGGTCCCGGACAGCTCGGCAGAGATGGTGATGACTACGGCGCTCTCTCCGGCCTGCCGGACGGCCTCAAATTCTTTGACAAAGGCCGCCGGAGTGGCCTGACTCGTCGTGGGCAGCACGTCGGACTCGATCAGCCGCTCATAAAAGCGCCTGCGGTCGATGGTAACGCCATCAATAAGCTCTTCGTCTCCGAAATGCACCGTCAGCGGAACGGCGCGCACCTGTGCGCGGCAGCGCTCCGGCAGATCGACGGTCGAGTCGACAAGAATGCGGACGGGTTTCATAGGGTATCCTCCTGTTCTGCGGCGCACAGCCGCTCCAGATTGCCGCAGATCAATTCCAGTGCGGCATACATTTTGCTCCGCTGCTCCTCTGTCAGGCCCATGCTGGCAGCGTCCTCCATCGAGGCAATGCGTGCCTGCAGGGCGGCGAAGACCTCGCGCCCACGGTCCGTCAGATACAGGGGACTACGATAGCGGCGCGATACGGCCTCCGTGGTCACATAGCCGTTTTGCAGCAGAAATTCCAGTGTCCGCGAGACGGCGGCCTTGTCCTCATCGCAGCGCTCGGAAAGCTCCGCCGCCGTCTGGGGGCCGTCCAGCCCGAGATAGTACAGGCACGAGACATGTGGACCCTTCAGACCGAAGCGCGCCATTTCCTCCGCCTTCAGGCGGCGGATGCAGCGGCTGATGCGCGCGATGCGCTGCGTAAAGACCCCATAGCGTTCTACCATGGTGTTCCTCCATTTCGATATGTTGATTTATCAACTTGTCTGCAGAGTATAGCACAAACTTATTGATTTGTCAACATTCGGGGCGGCACCGCACAATTCAGCAAGATCATTCGGCGAAAAATGTCCGGCGAAGGCCGAAGGTGAATTATGCGGTGTTGCCCAAAGTGTAGGAACGTGCCGAACGAGCGCGGCATACCATGGGATGAGCGCGAAATAAAGGAGGAATCATATTTGGAATTCAGAACGCAACCCATGATCGAAGCGGCGCTCCGCGAGGCGCGGCAGGAGGCCGCGCAGGAAGCGCCGCAGCCGGAGCGCACGGAGCAACAGGATGCCGCCTGCGGCATGCTTCCGGCCTGCGCGCCGCTGGCAAATCCCTTTGTCCCGTTCCAGAGGGATGATCCGCCCGTCTATGCAGCGGCGGTCGGGGCCGTGCGCGGTACCCTGTTTCCGGGGCTGGACCTTCCGCTGCGCGGGCAGGAGAACAGTGGCGAGCTGAGCGGTACGCTGCAGCGCGACCTGCAGGCGCTGGGCTTCGCCGTCGTGGAGCTTGGCGAATACCTCGACACGCATCCCGGCGATGCCAGAGCGGCGGAGCTGTTCCGCTCCTATTCTGGGCTTTATGCGCAGGCGGCAGCCGCCTGGGAGGCCGAGAACGGCCCCATCGTCCAGCGCAGCGCCGTGGGCGAGTCCGGTTATGACTGGCTGCGCGGCCCGTGGCCGTGGCAGTACGCTGCAAACGACGGGGAGGGCTGACGATGTTTGTCTATGAAAAGAAGCTGCAGTATCCGGTGCGGATCAAAAACACGAACCCGAAGCTCGCGAGCATCATCATCTCGCAGTACGGCGGCCCGAACGGCGAGCTCGGCGCGGCCCTCCGGTATCTGTCCCAGCGCTATTCCATGCCGTTTGACGAGCAGCGCGGCCTGCTGACGGATATCGGCACGGAGGAGCTCGGGCATCTGGAGATGGTCGGCACGATCGTCCACCAGCTCACGCGGAACCTGACGGAGGAGCAGCAGCAGGAGAGCTCCTTTGCGCCGTATTTCGTCGATCACACGGCTGGCGTCTATCCGCAGGCGGCCTCCGGCGCGCCCTGGTCAGCCGCAACGATGCAGGTCATGGGCGACCCCATCAGCGATCTGTGCGAGAACCTTGCGGCCGAGCAGAAGGCCCGCTCAACCTATGACAACATTCTGCGCCTGTCGGACGATCCGGATGTGAACGACGTCATCCGCTTCCTCCGCGCGCGGGAGGTCGTGCATTTCCAGCGCTTCGGCGAGGCGATCGAGAAGCTGCGCGAGCACCTCGACCGCAGGAACGTATATCTCTATAATCCGTCGATCGAGGCATAAAAATCTCCCGGCGGGAGCATCCGCTCCCGCCGGGCAGGGATCTTCAAATATCGAACTGGCTGCGGTACAGCTCGGCATAGAAGCCGTTTTTCTCCAGCAGAGTCCTGTGGTTGCCCTGCTCGATGATGTGGCCGTCCTTCATCACCAGAATGACATCCGCCTCGCGGATGGTCGAGAGGCGATGGGCGACGATGAAGCTCGTGCGGCCCTGCATCAGACGGTTGAAGGCCTCCTGGATCTTGATCTCCGTGCGCGTGTCGATGGAGGACGTCGCCTCGTCGAGGATGAGCATCGGAGGCAGGCAGAGCATGACGCGCGTGATGCACAGCAGCTGCTTCTGCCCCTGGGACAGGCCACCGCCGTCCTCCGTGATCGGCGTGTCATAGCCCTGCGGCAGGCGCCGGATGAAGCCATGCGCATGCGAGGCCTTTGCCGCGGCGATGACCTCCTCGTCCGTTGCGTCCGGTTTGCCCATGACGATATTCTCGCGGATGGTACCGGTCTTGAGCCAGGTGTCCTGCAGCACCATGCCGTAGGACGTGCGCAGACTGCCGCGCGTCAGCTGGCGGATATCCTCACCGCTCACGCGGATGCAGCCGCTGTCCACATCGTAGAAGCGCATGAGCAGATTGATGATCGTCGTCTTGCCGCAGCCGGTCGGGCCGACGATGGCAATACGCTGGCCGGGCTTCGCGGCAAGATCAAAATGCTCGATCAGGTGCTGCTCCGGGACATAGGAGAACGAGACGTCCTCCAGCGCGACGCTGCCGTCGGGGGCCGTGAGCGTCTTCGCATCGGCGGGCTCCGGGGTCTGCGGCGTTTCCTCGATGAGCTCGAAGATGCGGTCGGCGCAGGCCAGCGCATTCTGCAGCTCCGTTACCACGCCGGAAATTTCGTTGAAGGGCTTCGTATACTGGTTGGCATAGCTGAGGAAGCTTGTCAGCTGGCCGACGGAGATGCCGCCGTGCACGGCGCTGAGCGCGCCCGCCACGCAGACGCCCGCATAGACGAGCGAGTTGACAAAGCGCGTGGACGGATTCGTGATGGACGAGAAGAAAATGGCGCGCAGCGAGCACTTGCGCAGCCGCTCGTTGACCTCGTCAAAGCGGCCCTGTGCGCGATCCTGATAGCCGAAGGCCTGCACGACCTTCTGGTTGCCGACCATCTCGTCGATGATGCCGGTCTGCTCGCCGCGGGCGGCGGACTGCTCCTTGAACATGGCATAGGTCTTGCGGGCGATAAAGCTCGCAACGAACAGCGACACCGGCGTGATGACCACGACGACGAGCGTGATGAGCGGATTCATCCACAGCATGAACAGCAGCGTGCCGACGATGGTGAGCACGCCCGTAAAGAACTGCGTGAAGCCCATGAGCAGGCCGTCTGCGAACTGGTCGACATCCGCGATCATGCGGCTGACAATCTCGCCGTAGCTGTGCGCATCGATGTAGCGCAGGGGAAGGATCTCCAGCCGCGCAAAGGCATCGCTGCGGATATCGCGCACGGTGCGGTAGGTGATGCGGTTGTTGCAGGCGTTCATGATCCACTGCGACAGCGCCGTTGCGCCGATGAGGATGCCCATTTTGAGCAGCAGACGGGCGATGGTGGAAAACTCCACCTGCCCCGGCGCGACGATGAGGTCGACGGCCTGCCCGATGAGAATCGGCAAATACAGCGTCATGGCCACGGTCAGCGCGGCAAACAGCAGCGACAGGATCAGCAGCAGCCAGTATTTTTTCAGATAGCGCAGCAGCTTGCGCATGGTATTTTTCTTTTTCATGCGTTCTGCGCCTCCTTCGGGAACTGGGAATAGTAGATCTCCTGATAGACCTGGCACGATTCGAGCAGCTCAGCATGCGTGCCCTGCCCGACAAGCGCGCCGTCATCCAGCACAAGGATCTGATCTGCATACTGGATGGAGGCCGCGCGCTGCGACACCAGAAATACGGTGACGTTCGCATCATGGGCGCGGATGGCCTTGCGCAGGCGCGCGTCCGTGGCATAGTCCAGCGCGGAGGCGCTGTCGTCCAGAATGAGAATTTCAGGATCGCGCACGAGTGCGCGGGCAAT
>ERZ827490.2529-NODE-2529-length-19382-cov-3.177213_pt1 | contig 19382 bp, 20 predicted proteins | sample MGYA00519770_ERZ827490 | MGnify/ENA primary metagenome ERZ827490 (study PRJEB31778, sample SAMEA3449324) | human gut metagenome | biome: human gut; feature: human-associated habitat; material: faeces | place: United Kingdom | collected 2010/2012 ...
GTTGTTGATGGTGACTATACAGAAGTCTAAAATTAGCGTATAATAGATAAGACTTGTAAGAAAGTCCTGAATGAATAAATAAACACAAAGGCGAAAAGTGAAGTGGCAACACTTGGCTTTTCGCCATTTCCAAGCATAGAGGGAGAATCTCAGATGGCAGAGAAAAGAGATTATTATGAAGTCCTTGGCGTTCCGAAGAATGCGAGTGACGCTGATATAAAAAAGGCATTCCGTACTCTTGCCAAGAAGTACCATCCGGATATGCATCCGGGTGATAAAGAATGTGAAGAAAAGTTCAAGGAAGCACAGGAAGCTTATGCAGTATTGAGTGATGCAGAAAAGCGTAAACAGTATGATCAGTTTGGTCATGCAGCATTCGATGGTACAGGCGGCGGTGCTGGCGGATTTGATTTTTCAGGCATGGATATGGGAGATATCTTTGGAGATATTTTCGGCGACTTCTTCGGTGGCGGTGGCGCCAGAAGAAGAGGCAATGATGGACCGATGAAAGGTGCGAATCTCCGTACCAGTGTAAGGATCACATTTGAAGAGGCTGTTTTCGGATGTGAGAAAGAAATTGAAATGGTTCTGAAGGATGAGTGTGCAACCTGCCATGGTACAGGTGCAAAACCGGGAACAAGCCCGGAAACATGTACCAAGTGCGGCGGCAAAGGAAAAGTTGTGTTTACACAGCAGTCCTTCTTTGGAACGGTGCAGAATGTCCAGACCTGTCCGGATTGTAATGGTACCGGTAAAGTAGTCAAAGACAAATGTCCGGATTGCCGTGGTACCGGATATATTGCAAGAAAGAGAAAAATCCAGGTAACGATTCCGGCCGGTATCGACAATGGACAGAGTGTCCGTATCCGTGAAAAAGGAGAGCCGGGTGTCAACGGTGGCCCAAGAGGAGATTTGTTAGTAGAAGTAGTTGTATCCAGACATCCAATCTTCCAGCGTCAGGATATGAATATTTATTCCACAGCTCCGGTTACGTTTGCGCAGGCTGCATTGGGCGGCGAGATCCGTATCAATACCGTTGACGGAGATGTGCTTTATGAAGTAAAACCAGGTACACAGACCGACACCAAGATCCGTCTGAAAGGAAAGGGAGTTCCATCCCTGAGAAATAAAGGGGTTCGTGGTGACCAGTATGTAACTTTGGTTGTCCAGACACCGACAGGTCTTAATAATGAGGCGAAAGAGGCGTTACGTCATTTTGATGAACTGACAGGTGCGTCCTTAAACCGAAGCAACGCCGGTGGTAACGGCACCCAGGAAAAGGGTAAGAAGAAAAAGGGATTCATGGATAAATTAAAAGAATCCTTTGATGATATCTAAAACAGATTCTAAAGATTAAAAGGATCATTTTAGTAAAATGAACAGATAATAGAAACCCGGTGTAAGATCTTTGCTGAGAGATTACACCGGGTTTGTTATTATGACAATAGAAAATACAATGTCTGTTTTGAAAACTCTATTCCGGATACACCAGATGTTTTTCATCAATATGGTAGAGCGTGTTTTCAAGATAGCGGTTGGCAAGATAATTTGCCATACCAAGGTTCATATCCAGATAATTGCCACAGTCTTTTGGACTTGCGCCAGGAACATCGCCCTTAAAATCGCGGATAAACTCAAACATTTCAATCATCAGGCCAACAATGTCCTTTGATTCATAATCACCTGCGAGAAGCAGATAAAATCCGGTACGGCATCCCATCGGACCAAAATAAATAGTTTTGGAACCGTAAACAGCATGGTTTCTTAAAAATGTTGCTGCAAGGTGTTCGATCGTATGCATCTCGGCGGTATTCATGACAGGCTCATCGTTTGGGGAAGTCATGCGCAGATCAAATGTGGTGATCACTTCTGCACCGACGGTATCTTTGCGGGATACATAAACGCCGGGTTCTAATTTGATATGGTCTATTGTAAAGCTTGCAATTTTTTCCATAAATAAAATCTCCTTTGTTTTTTCTAAAACAAACTTTAATGTAATTTTGCGGGACAGTCAAGGAAAAAAGCCACAATGTTACATAATAATATAAGAAAAAAATCAGTTCCCTGATAAATCGGAAAGGGAATCTTAACAATTGAGTCCAAAATACTTGTATTTCAATGAAAAATAATGTATATTTATGCAGACAATCAGAAAAAAAGAGGAGCGGATATTTATGATGAAGAAAAAAAGTAAAAAACTGCTGCTTTGGCTTTTCGTTCTGACATTTGTGCTGACAGGAATTGCTGGATGCGGCACAAAGCAGAAGGATGATCAGGAAGCAGCATCCACGGAAACAGCCGGTGCGATCAGCGGTGTGGATGATATCGTTGGAAAAAAGATTGGTGTCCAGCTTGGAACAACCGGTGATATTTATGTTTCCGATTATGAAAATGACGGATCAGGAACAACGGTGGAGCGTTACAACAAAGGCGCAGATGCAGTCCAGGCATTAAAACAGGGAAAGATTGACTGTGTTGTGATCGATGAACAGCCGGCGCTCGCATTTGTGGAGGAGAATCCGGGACTTAAAATTCTCGATGAAGAATTTACGCTGGAAGAATATGCGATCGTTATCGCAAAGGGAAACGATGATCTGCTGGAAAAGGTCAATACGGCATTAGAGGAATTAAGAAGCGAGGGAACGCTTGACCGGATTACAAAAAATTATATTGGAACAGATGCAGAAAAAGGAAATTATCCATACGAACCACAGGATGTGTCCCGGGGGAATGGAACACTGACGATGGGAACAAATGCTGAGTTCCCGCCATATGAGTATTATGAGAATAATGAAATCGTCGGTATAGATGTGGATATCATGCAGGCAATCGCAGATAAGCTCGGTATGGAATTGAAGATTGAAGATATGGCATTTGATTCTATTATCCCGGCTGTGTCTACGGGAAAGATAGATGTGGGCGCTGCCGGATTTACCGTGACAGAAGAACGAAAGAAGAATGTCAACTTTACAGATACATATGCAACTTCCAAGCAGGTGATCATTGTACGTGATGGGAATGCAGTGACAGCAAAGAGTTCGTTTGGCGAAAAATTTTACCAGAACTTTATTCAGGATAACCGCTATGCATATATGTTAAAAGGTCTTGGAAATACATTGATCATTACAATTTTTGCGGTGATGATCGGTATTGTCTTAGGATTTTTAATTGCCATTGTCAGAACCAGCCATGACAGAAATGGCGGGCTTGGTATTCTGAATGCAGTCTGTAAAGCATATTTGACGATCATCCGCGGTACACCGGTCATGATCCAGTTATTGATTATCTATTATGTTATTTTCCAGAGTATTAACACGGGGAAAATCGTGGTGGCAGTGATCGCATTTGGCTTGAACTCAGCTGCTTATGTGGCAGAGATCGTGCGTTCCGGAATTATGGCAGTGGATATCGGACAGTTTGAGGCAGGACGAAGCTTAGGTCTTAATTACAGACAGACGATGACCACCATCATCCTGCCACAGGCAGTAAAGAATATTCTCCCTGCACTGTGTAACGAGTTTATCAGTTTATTGAAAGAGACGTCCATCAGTGGTTACATCGGTCTGATGGATCTGACAAAAGGTGGAGACATTATCCGAAGCGTTACGTATGAGGCATTTATGCCGTTGATCGCAGTTGCTGTCATTTATCTTCTGATGGTAGTCGGACTTAGCAAAGCTGTCGGTGTCTTAGAAAGGAAGTTGAGAAACAATGAGCGATAATACAAATACAACCAATTCTGCAGAGGTGATCTTAGAGATCCAGGATCTCTGCAAATCTTTTGGGGATCATGAAGTATTAAAAGGAATCTCCACGACCATCAGAAAAGGGGATGTCCTTGCATTGATCGGACCTTCCGGCTGTGGAAAATCGACATTTCTGCGATCCTTAAACCTGTTGGAGATCCCAACGAGCGGACACGTTCTGTTTGAGGGGACGGATATGACGGATAAGTCGGTGGATATTAACCATGTACGGGAAAAAATCGGAATGGTGTTCCAGCAGTTTAATCTGTTTCCAAACATGACTATTAAGGAAAACATTATGCTTGCCCCGGTAAAACTCAACAAAATGACCAGGGAAGAGGCAGAGAAAAAAGCGATGGAACTTTTGAAAAGAATCGGTCTGTCTGATAAGGCGGATGCCTATCCAAGCCAGCTTTCGGGTGGACAGGAACAGAGAATTGCCATTGTCCGTTCGCTTGCCATGAACCCGGATATTATTTTGTTTGATGAGCCGACTTCGGCATTGGACCCTGAGATGGTTGGCGAGGTTTTAAGCGTTATGAAAGAACTTGCAGAGGACGGTATGACCATGGTGGTTGTAACACATGAAATGGGATTTGCAAGAGAGGTTGCAAACCGTGTCATGTTTATCAATGACGGTGTCATTCAGGAAGAAAACACACCGCAGGAGATCTTTGAACATCCACAGAGTCCAAGATTGCAGGAATTTTTATCAAAAGTATTATGATCTTGAAAGAAAAAGGCTGTGCGGCAGCCTTTTTTCTTTTGCTTTATTTCTGGTGTATAATTCGCTATAATCGATATAGAATCTAAGACACAGGTACGGAAACGATAAAAAACGATGGAACATCAGACAGGGAGAAAACGATGGGGAAAAAGGAATGGAAGAAGATCAGACATGGGATCATCATTTTTGTGATGGCATTTTTCAGTGCAATACCATTTGTGGTATATGGAAAAAATATTGATTCCAAAGAAACAATCCGTATTGGATATATTGATTATGGCGGGTTTATCGATCTGGATGAAAATGGGGAGTATACAGGATATGGCGTGGAATTGCTGGATAAGATCGCTGAGTATACCGGATGGAAGTACGAATATGTGTATGACACATGGGACAATGTCCTGAAAAAACTGGAGTCAGGTGAGATTGATATGATCTGCCAGGCGCAGAAAACACCGGAACGTGAGGAGAGATTCCTGCTTTCGAAGTACTGGGCGGGAACAGAAGCCTGTGTTCTTTATGCAAGAATGGATGATGACAGGTATTATTACAATGATTATGAGGCTTTTAATGGCATCCGGGTGGCAGGACTGAAAGAAAGTTTTCAGAATGATGATCTGAAAGAATATGCTCAAAAGAATGATTTTTCGTTTGAGTTGAAAGAATACATGACGACAGAAGAATGTTTTCAGGCATTGGAGGAAGGTGCTGTGGATGCAGTCGTACAGGGATCGCTTGTCGGGATGGACGATTATAAGATTATCTGCCGGTTTGGAGCACAGCCATTTTATCTGATGGCAGGAAAGCAGAAGCAAAAGGTAATGGAGGATGCCGATTATGCGCTTGGAGAGATCACAGCGGATTATCCGACATTTTTAAGTGAACTGTACCAGAAGTATTATGGAGATACTTCTGCCATGGGGCTTGCATTTACAAGAGAAGAAATTGAATATATTAGGGCACAAAAACAGGTGAATATAGCGTTTATCAATAACAGACCACCGTTTTCAATGGAAAATGACGACGGAGAAATCGAAGGGATCATTGTTGATCTTGTGAGTCGGATCCGGGAGAGCAGCGGCCTGAATCTGCAGTACACGATGCTGGAAAGTGGTCAGCGTGTGATAGATTATCTTGAAAAACATCCGGCAGATCTGGTGGCTGGTGTCGTAGTCGAAAATCCTGCATTCACAAAATCTGATTATCTGGTATCAGATGTCATATACACAGGGGAAGTGGCGCTTGTCTGCAGGCAGGGGATGAACTATACACCCGGAGATGCAGAGAATAAGTATATTCTTGCAATCACGAAGAGTTATGCGGCACTGGAAAATTATATCCAGGCAAATTATCCGGAGTTTGAGATTGTAAAATGCACTACGACAGAGGAATGTATGGAACTTCTGAACAGCGGAGAGTGCGACTTTATGGCACAGAATGTCAACGTGGTGACACCGCTGCTGCAGAAACCGCGGTATGAGGGATTGACGGTACTGCCTAACCTGTCTAAGGAAGAACCGATGGGGATTGTTGGAAAAAACAGTGATGAAAATAAAATTCTGATGAGCATTATCAATAAATGCATTACGCAGATTTCCTCTCAGGAAGTATCCCAGATCACGATCAGCCATACAGTGGCGAATGGGTATCAGCTTACCTGGACGGATGTGCTGTATAAGTTCCGCTATCCGCTTATTGTCATCTTTATTTTGCTGGTGGCGAGTATTCTGTTTATGATTTTCTGGCAGGAGGCGAGACGAAAAAGCTATTTAAAGATTGCGGAGAAGAATGAACAGCTTTTAGAAGCAGTCGATCAGGCAAACCGGGCAAATCAGGCAAAGAGTGATTTCCTTGCAAGGATGAGCCACGAGATACGGACACCGATGAATGCAATCGTAGGACTGACGGAGATCGCAAAGCACTATGAGGAAGATCCGAAGAAGATAGAGGACTATCTCGATAAAATTGATGTGTCGTCCAAGGTGCTGTTAAATATTATCAATGATATTTTAGATATGTCGTCTATCGAGAATAAGAAGATGAAAATTGCAAAGGAACCGTTTGATCTTCATGAGATCTTAATGTCCGTCTGCACGATTTATGAACCGCAGTGCAAGCAGAAAGGGATAGCGTTTGAGGTACAGGACGAAGAGGTGACGCATACACATCTGATCGGGGATGGACTTCGTGTGAACCAGATTTTGCTGAACCTGGTTTCCAATGCTTACAAATTCACGCCGTCCGGTGGGAAAATCACGATCAAAGTGAAGGAACTCTATGTGAAGGAGGAGAAAGCATACTTTAATTTCCTTGTGGAAGATACCGGGGAGGGCATGTCGGAGGAGATGCAGACGCGGCTGTTCCAGCCATTCGAGCAGGAGAGTGCGACAACTGCGCAGAAACACGGAGGAAGCGGACTGGGGCTGTCCATTGCAAAAAATTTCGTGGAACTGATGTCAGGCTCCATTTCCGTGAAATCGAAAAAAGGAGAGGGAACTACATTTGTTGTGTCTATTCCATTTGAATTTGAACAGGCTGCAGAACCGGAAATAACGGAGCAGCCGGTGGAAAACGGTTTGTCCGTGGTACAGGAAGAACAGGCGGTATATGATTTTACCGGGAAAAAAGTATTGCTTGCGGAAGACACCGCATTTAATGAAGAGGTGGCAACAGAACTGCTTGCAATGGTACATATGGATGTGGATTGTGCACATAACGGCAAGGAAGCCGTCGAGTTGTTTGAGAAGGCAAAGCCAGGTACTTACATGGCAATTCTTATGGATATACACATGCCGGTGATGAATGGTTATGAAGCGGCACGCACAATCCGGAAGTCAGAGAGAGAGGATGCCGGAACGATCGCAATTTATGCCATGACTGCAAATTCTTTTGAGGAGGATGTCAGTGCAGCCTTAAATGCGGGAATGAACGGACATATTGCAAAACCGATCGATGCGCAGATCTTATATGAAGTTTTGGACAAGCTTGCAAAAAAACAGCAGTAAAAGGAATTGTTTGCAACCTGAATGGCTTTGTGGTAGTATATCTAATGGCTTTTTATGATCTGAACGGAAAATAAGCAAAAAGGAGCATATATAAAACATGAAATGGAATAAATATACCATTGAGACAACGACTGCGGCAGAAGATTACTTAAGCTCTGCACTTATGGATCTTGGCATTGAAGGTGTGCAGATTGAGGATAATGTGCCGCTGACAAAAGAAGATCAGGCAGAGATGTTCATTGATTTTCTGCCGGAACTTCCACCGGATGAGGGGATCAGCTATGTCAGTTTTTATCTGGAAGACAACGGACAGGATGATACCGAACTGTTAAAACAGGTCAAGACAACCATCGAGGAGATGCGGAATGTGGTAGATATGGGAACCGGAAAGATTACATCCGACCAGACAGAGGATCTTGACTGGATCAACAACTGGAAGAAGTTTTTCAGCTCTTTCTATATTGACGATATCCTGATCAAGCCAACATGGGAAGAACTGAAGGAAGAAGACAGGGACAAGTTTTTGATTGAGATCGATCCGGGTGTCTCTTTTGGAACAGGCAAGCATGAGACGACGCAGCTCTGCATCCGGCAGTTGCTGAAATATATTCGTGGAAATGAAACATATACGCCGCAGGTAAAGACACCAAAGGTTCTTGATGTTGGCTGCGGAAGCGGTATTTTATCGATCGTGGCACTGAAATTAGGGGCATCAGAGGTAGTCGGAACAGACCTTGACCCGGACTGCATGACTTCCACACACGACAATATGGAAGTAAATCATCTCGATCAGAAACTGGGAACATTTTATGTTGGAAATCTGATTGATGATACAGAACTTCAGGAAAAAACCGGAACGGAAGAATTTGATATCGTTGTTGCCAACATTCTGGCAGACGTGATCATTCCAATGGCACCGGTGATCCCGGCGCGTTTAAAAAAAGGTGGATATTTTATCACATCAGGAATCATCGATTTCAAAGAGAATGACGTGAAAGAGGCAATTGAGAAAGCCGGTCTGGAAGTTGTAGAGATCAATCATCAGGGCGAATGGGTGAACATTACAGCAAGAAAGAATTAGGAAAAGACATGTATCAGTTTTTTATAGAAGATGAAAATGCAGCAGAAGATTTTGTGACAATTGAAGGCAGCGATGTCAACCATATTAAAAATGTGCTGCGGATGAAACCGGGAGAGAAAATCCGCGTGTGCACCAGAAACGGACAAAACTATTTTTGTAGTATATCTGATATTACAGAAAGCTTTGTGCGTGCGGATATTCTGGAAAAAGAGGCGGAAAGCACGGAACTGCCATGCAGGATCTATCTGTTTCAGGGACTCCCGAAGAATGACAAGATGGAATGGATCATTCAGAAAACCGTGGAACTCGGAGTTTATGAGGTCATTCCGGTCGCCATGAAAAACTGTGTGGTAAAGTTAGATGACAAAAAGGCAAAATCAAAGGTGACGCGCTGGCAGGCGATCGCAGAGAGTGCAGCAAAACAGTCAAAGAGAAGTCTGATCCCGGAAGTGAAGATGCCGATGTCGTACAAAGAAGCTGTGGCATATGCCAAGGGACTGGATGTGAAACTGGTTCCCTATGAAAACGAGCATGGAATGTCAGGGACGAAGGCTGCAATGGAACAGATAGAAAAAGGCGAAAGTGTCGCAGTGTTTATCGGACCGGAGGGCGGATTTGCGCCGGAAGAGATTGAAATGGTCAGAGATGAAATGCAGCTGATCTCACTTGGCAGACGGATCCTTAGAACAGAGACGGCAGGAATTGCAGCCCTTGCGATTTTGGGATATCAGTTAGAGAGTCAGACCGATGGCAGGGAAGAGTAGAAGAGTGATGCTTCATAGATAAAGAAGGATAATTATGGAAACAAATTTGACAGAAGTTTATTTGGATAATTCTGCAACAACCCGTTGCAGTGAACGTGCAAAAGATTTGATGGTAAAAGTTCTGATGGAAGATTACGGAAATCCATCCTCACTTCATATGAAAGGTGTGGAAGCAGAGAACTATATCAAAGAGGCTAAGAAAAAGATCGCAAAGACGTTAAAGGTGGATGAGAAAGAAATCCTTTTCACATCCGGAGGGACAGAATCAAACAATACCGCACTGATCGGAGCAGCACTGGCAAATAAAAGAGCCGGAAATCATATTATCACGACATCAATAGAGCATGCGTCTGTTTCAGCAGTTACAGGATATTTAGAGGAACTTGGCTTTCGAGTGACATATCTGAAAGTGGATGCAGATGGTATCATTTCACTCGACGAACTGCGGGAGGCGGTATGTGAGGACACGATCCTTGTCTCTATGATGATGGTCAACAATGAGATCGGAGCAGTGGAACCGATCGAAGAAGCAATCAAGGTGATCAAAGAAAAAAATCCGAATACATTGGTACATGTGGATGCGATCCAGGCATATGGAAAGTACCGTATTTTTCCGAAAAAACTGGGGATTGATATGCTTTCTGTCAGCGGACATAAAATCCATGCGCCGAAAGGAACAGGATTTCTGTTCATCAAAGATAAGACGAAGGTAAAACCGCTGATTTACGGTGGCGGGCAGCAGAAGGGCATGCGCTCCGGAACCGAGAACGTACCGGGCGTCGCTGCGTTAGGTGAGGCTGCCGAAGAGATTTATGAAAACTTTGAGGAAAAAATTGACCACCTTTATCAGATCAAACAGCGTTTTGTGGAAGGCGTTTTAAAAATAGAAGGTGTGTCTGTCAACGGAAAGACAGGACGTGATTCCGCACCACAGATCGTCAGTGTGAGCATTGACGGCGTGCGCAGTGAGGTTATGCTCCACACATTAGAGGACAGAAAGATTTATGTGTCAGCGGGAAGTGCATGTTCCTCGAACAAACCATCCGTGAGCCATACATTGACAAACATCGGACTTAAGGGCAGTCTGCTGGATTCGACGATCCGGTTCAGCTTTTCCGTGCATACCACAGAGGAAGAGATCGATTATGCCTTGGAAGTCATGAACGAGGTTGTGCCAAAACTCCGCCGTTATACGAGAAAGTAGTCCGGCAATTGCGAAATTCAAGAAAGTGTAAATTGAATTGTGAAAAATTAACAAAAGACATGAAAAAGGAGAAAACATGTATAAATCATTTTTGATCAAATATGCGGAGATCGCGATCAAAGGAAAAAACAGATATTTATTTGAAGATGCATTGGTAAGCCAGATCAACCATGCATTGAAAAAGGCAGAAGGAGAATTTCTTGTCCGGAAAGAGCAGGGAAGAATTTATGTCGATACGTAGAGCGACTATGATTATGATGAGGTTGTGGAAGCATTAAAATGTGTGTTTGGTATCGTCGGGATCTGCCCGGTTGTATTATTGGAAGACGAAGGATTTGACAAACTTGCAGAGGAAGTCATTGCATACATTGATAAGGTGTACCCGGACAAACATTTTACATTTAAAGTAAATGCCCGCCGCGCAAGAAAGAATTATCCGATGGAGTCCATGGAGATCAATGCAGCCATTGGGCGAGAAGATTTAGATGTTTCCCGGAGACGAAAGTAGATGTGCATCATCCACAGGTGGTATTTAATATTGAGATCCGTGCAAAAATTAACGTATACTCAACGATTATTCCGGGACCGGGTGGAATGCCGGTCGGAACGAACGGCAAAGCAATGCTGCTTTTATCCGGCGGGATCGACAGTCCGGTGGCCGGATATATGATCGCAAAACGCGGTGTTACGATCGATGCTACTTATTTCCATGCGCCGCCATATACTTCAGAGCGTGCAAAACAAAAAGTCGTTGACCTTGCAAAAATTGTTGCAAAATATTCAGGACCGATCAATCTGCACGTTGTGAACTTTACGGATATCCAGCTTTATATCTACGAGCAGTGTCCGCATGAGGAATTGACGATCATCATGCGCCGTTACATGATGAAACTTGCAGAGCATTTTGCAAAAGAGAATAAATGTCTCGGTCTTATCACCGGAGAGAGTATCGGACAGGTGGCAAGCCAGACGATGCAGTCCCTTGCAGCAACGAATGAGGTATGTACGATGCCGGTCTATCGTCCGCTCATTGGATTTGACAAGCAGGAAATCGTCACGATCTCTGAAAAAATCGATGCATATGAGACATCCATTCTTCCATACGAAGACTGCTGTACCATTTTTGTGGCAAAACATCCGGTGACAAAACCGAACTTAAATGTGATCCATAATGATGAGAGAAAGTTAAGCGAAAAGATTGATGCATTAATGCAGGAAGCCATTGATACGGTAGAAGTGATCCACATTGAGGGATAAAACAAAAAAGCAGGCAGTATCAGAAAAAGGAACTGTCTGCTGCAAAAAGAAAAAGCCACAGAACGTATCTTCTGTGGCTCAAATCTTCGGAAATGATTAAACTAAATATGGTTTTAATACTTCCATGATTTCATCCATATTGCTTTCAGCATGAATTGCTAAATCAATTGGTTTGGATAAATCTAAACTGAAAATACCCATAATGGATTTTGCATCGATCACATATCTTCCGGAGATTAAATCGAAATCAAATTCGAACTGGGTGATTGCATTAACAAAAGATTTTACTTTGTCAATGGAGTTTAAAGAAATCTGTACTGTTTTCATGATAAAAAACCTCCTTAATTAACTATCAAAGTTAACTTTATAGTAATGGTTTTTTATGGAAAAGTCAACACAAAATAGGAGTATCGAATGAAAATAAATAAGAAAGCCGCACTGCACAATTTGGGATGCAAGGTAAATGCATATGAAACAGAGGCAATGCAGCAGATATTAGAAAATGCAGGTTATGAGATTGTCCCATTCACAGAATATGCGGATGTCTATGTGGTCAATACCTGTTCCGTTACCAATATGGCAGACCGCAAGTCAAGACAGATGCTGCATAAGGCGAAAAAGATGAACCCGGATGCAATCGTCGTAGGAGCCGGATGTTATGTGCAGACAAAAGAGGCAGAGGCACTGCTTGATGATACGGTGGATATCGTGATCGGAAATAACAAAAAACATGAATTGCTTTCCATGCTCGAAGCATATGAAAATGACCACGGAAAGTGTGGGAATGTGATCGATATCAATCATGAGAAGCAGGAATATGAGGAAATGTTCTTAGAGCGCACCGCAGAGCACACCAGAGCTTTTATCAAGGTGCAGGACGGGTGCAACCAGTTCTGCAGCTACTGTATCATTCCTTTTGCAAGAGGAAGGGTGCGGAGCAGAAATTCTGAAGATGTGATCCGGGAAGTGAAACGCCTTGCGGAACATGGATTCAGGGAGATCGTCCTCACGGGGATCCACTTGAGTTCCTACGGTGTGGATACCGGTGACAATCTGCTTCATCTGATCCGGGAAGTGCATAAGGTGCTTCCTGACACAGCCATCTGGCTGGGAGGACCGGAAGTGTCCTATGATGCTTGGAAGCTTAGAACCGAGAATTGTGACGGATGGATTTGCGGCGGCACTTGCAGGACTGCCAAAGATCTGTCCGCATTTCCATCTTTCCTTACAGAGCGGATGCGATGCCACACTGCAGCGCATGAACCGCAGATATGATACAAGGGAATATGAAGAGGGATGTCAGATCCTGAGAAAATATTTTGACCATCCTGCCATCACGACAGATGTGATCGTAGGTTTTCCGGGAGAGACAGAGGAAGAATTTGCGGTTACAAAAGAATATTTAAAACGTATCCATTTTTATGAAATGCATATCTTCCAGTATTCTAAGAGAGAAGGAACAAAGGCAGCTGTGATGGAACATCAGATCCCGGAACCGGTGAAAAAAGAGCGGAGCAATATCCTTCTGGCGTTAGAGAAGAAAATGTCTGAAGAATTCCGGGAATACTATGTCGGAAAACAGGTGACAGCTCTGATGGAAGAGACTTATGAATTTGAAGGTGAAACATATTTTACCGGATACACAAAAGAGTATGTAAAGATCGCTGTGAAGTCGGCAGCTGACCTTTCGAATCAGTTTGTGAAAGGAACGATCCGTGGCAGATTGACAGATGATATCTATCTTATGGTTGAATTTTAGGACAAACTATATTAGAATAAGCTAGAGGATTACTGTAATTATGAAGGCACTGAATAATTACGGATTACTTTCTTACCATAGAGTAAAGAAGAGTATAAGGGCGTGAGAAAAATGGCAGAAAATAATCTGGGAAGTACCCAATATTTCAGAACAAAACCAGATCAGGAACTGGAAGTGAAAGAAATTCTGGATCTGGTGTACAATGCGATGGAAGAAAAGGGATACAATCCTGTGAATCAGATTGTTGGATATATTATGTCAGGTGATCCTACTTATATCACCAGTCATAATAATGCAAGAAGTCTGATCATGAAAGTAGAGCGTGACGAATTAGTAGAAGAAGTATTGAAAGCATATATTAAGAATAATCATTGGAATTAAGGTACTTAAGAAGAATTGGATAAGTACAGATTAATATATGCCTTACAGGAAAAGTCTGTCCGGGTGAAGGGCAGAGGCATGGAGATTTTGAATGAGAATATTAGGTTTAGACTACGGCTCAAAGACTGTCGGTGTGGCAGTCAGCGATGAGCTTTTATTTACTGCGCAGGGACTGGAGATCGTCAGAAGACAGTCCCCTAATAAACTGCGCCAGTCTCTGGCAAGAATTGAGGAAATTATCAAAGAATATAACGTAGAGCGCATCGTTTTGGGTTATCCTAAGAACATGAATAATACAGAGGGTGAGCGCTGCGAAAAAACAAAAGAATTCAAAGAAATGCTGGAGCGTCGTACCGGACTTAATGTGATTCTGTGGGATGAGAGGCTGACGACCGTATCAGCAGATAAGCATATGATGGAATCAGGAATCCGCAGGGAAGACCGCAAAAAGTTTGTGGACGAGATTGCGGCTGTTTTTATCCTGCAGGGCTATCTTGACTATCTTGCAATGCATCCGGAAGAAAAATAAGGTCCATAGAAAGTAATCCCAATGACGACAGCAGACCAGAAAAATATAAGAAAGGAAGAAAGATGGAAAAAGTTATTTTTACAGATCCGGACACAAAAGAGAAAATTGAATTTTATGTGTTGGAAGAGACACAGATCAATGGAAAAAAATTTCTTTTTGTAACAGAAGAAGAGGATGGAGACAGTGAAGCATATATTTTAAAAGAGATTGCAGATGAAAATGATGATGTTGTCTACGAGATGGTGGAAGATGACAACGAACTTGCAGCTCTTGGTAAAGTGTTTGCGGAATTAATTGACGATGCAGATATTGAATATTAGTAAATTAAGAAATGGAATTGGAATTTTGAAGAAACAGGAAAATATAACAGAAAATCTTACTGCGGAAGAGAATCGTAAAGAGATCACAGAGACAATGGAAAATGCTGCGGCAGAGAAGAAACCTGCACGCAGACCGGCACGAAAGAATACAACAGCCAGAAAGAAGAAAACAGACGAGGCAGCAGGGAAAGAAGAAAAAGGCGGAAAGGCTGAAAAGAAAGCCAGAGCAGAGAAGAAAACAAAAAGTGCGTCTGCAGAGACTGTAAAAGTGAAAAAGAGCGGAAAAAATAAAGATGGAGGAAAAGACTTGAAACAGAATGAACATTCCTCAAAACTTAAGATCATTCCACTTGGCGGATTAGAGCAGATTGGAATGAATATTACAGCTTTTGAGTATGAGGACAGTATTATTGTTGTGGATTGCGGATTGTCATTCCCGGAAGACGACATGTATGGAATTGATCTTGTGATCCCGGATATTACCTATTTGAAAGACAACATTGATAAAGTAAAGGGATTTTTTATCACACATGGTCATGAGGATCATATCGGTGCGATCCCTTATGTATTAAAAGAGGTAAATGCACCGATTTATGCAACAAAACTTACCAATGGTATTATCGAACACAAATTAAAAGAGCACAATATGCTCACAAAAGTAAAACGTAAAGTTGTAAAATACGGACAGCATATCAACCTTGGATGTTTCCGTGTGGAATTTATCAAGACAAACCACAGTATTCAGGATGCTGCAGCACTTGCTATTTATTCACCGGCAGGAATTGTTGTGCATACCGGAGACTTTAAAGTAGATTACACACCGGTATTTGGAGATGCGATCGATCTTCAGAGATTTGGTGAGATCGGTAAAAAAGGAGTTCTTGCATTAATGTGCGACAGTACAAATGCAGAGAGACCGGGATTTACCATGTCAGAGAAGACTGTTGGCAGAACGATCGATGCCATTTTTGATGATAATAAGAATTCAAGGATCATTATTGCAACTTTTGCATCGAATGTAGACCGTGTACAGCAGATCATCAATGCAGCGTATAAGAATGGAAGAAAAGTGATCGTGGAAGGCCGTAGTATGGTAAATATTATCGGCACTGCAAGCGAACTTGGATATATTAATATCCCGGATAACACACTGATCGATATTGAACAGTTAAAAAATTATCCGGATGAACAGACTGTCATTATTACAACCGGAAGTCAGGGAGAGTCCATGGCGGCACTGTCGAGAATGGCATCCGGCATTCACCGCAAAGTGACGATCAAGCCAAACGATACGATCGTGTTAAGTTCCAACCCAATCCCTGGAAATGAGAAGGCAGTTTCCAATATTATCAATGAACTGTCCATGAAAGGTGCAAAGGTTATTTTCCAGGATGTACATGTATCCGGTCATGCGTGTCAGGAGGAGATTAAGTTGATCTACTCTCTGGTGAGACCGAAATATGCGATTCCGGTGCATGGAGAATACCGTCATCTGATCGCACAGGCGAGAGTGGCAGAGGAACTTGGAATTGACAAGGACAATATCTTTATCTTATCTTCCGGCGACGTATTAGAACTCGACGAGGAGAGCGCGGCAGTGACCGGAAAAGTCCATACCGGAGCGATCATGGTAGACGGACTTGGCGTCGGAGATGTCGGCAATATCGTATTGAGAGACAGACAGCATCTTGCAGAAGATGGTATTATCATTGTTGTATTGACATTGGAAGGCGGCTCCGGACAGGTGCTTGCAGGACCTGATATCGTATCCCGTGGATTTGTTTATGTCCGCGGTGCAGAGACACTCATGGAGGAAGCAAAGCAGGTACTGGATGAGAGAATGCAGTACTGCATGGATAAAGGCATCACAGACTGGGGCAAGATCAAGACAGAGATCAAAGATTCTCTCAGTGATTTTGTATGGAAAGAGACAAAGAGACGTCCGATGATCATGCCAATTATTATGGAAGTATAAAGCACTTGAAAAAAGCAGCTTGGGAGCAGATATGAGTCAGATAGAAGATGCTATGGATGGATTAATGACTGCAATCAGAAACAGTGAGGAATTCATCCGATATCAGGCAATTAAGGAAAAGGTACATGGCTTTCCAAAACTGGAAAGCCAGATCACAGAATTTCGTAAGAAAAATTATCTGCTGCAGAACAGTCAGGGAACTGTGGATCTGTATGAAGAGACAGACCGCATGGAGAATGAGTACCGGGAGTTTCGGAAGAATCCTATGGTGTCAGAGTATCTTGCAGCAGAAAATGCACTCTGCAAAATTGTGCAGCAGATCAACTGGACTTTGATCGAGGGACTGGAATTTGAAGTTGGCTTTGAGGAATCATGAGGGAAGAGATGAATTTGAACAAAGTAGTTTTTCGTTTTGTCAGCATTAGTTTTTCAATACTTGTCATTTTGCTTGTATTGATCGGATTTGTGAAAATTGGAACATATTGCTATAATTTTGGCTATCGTGTATTTACAGAGGCACCTGTCGATGCAGAGCCGGGCAGGGATGTTATCGTCCAGATCTCAGACGACATGTCAGACATGGACATCGCAAAGGAACTGAAAGAAAAAGGTCTTGTGGAGAATGCAAAGCTCTTTTTTGTACAGTTAAAAGTGTCTGCCTACTCCGGCAGGCTTCATTCAGGCGTCTATACATTGAATACGTCCATGACAACGAGAGACATGATGGTGCTTATGGCAGCGAAACCGGAAAAGAGTTCTACCGATGACATGGAGACAATCACAGACACTACCGAAGAGACAACTGAAGAGACAACCGATACACAGACAGATGCAGATACAGTCACAGGAGAGGAATAGAAGTGATCGTTGACGAGAGACTGGTAACATATATCAATTCCCTGGATACCGGGAATACAGAGATTTTAGATGAGATAGAACGCGAGGCATTAGAAACCTATGTGCCGATCGTGCGCAAGGAAATGCAGAGTTTTCTGAAACTGATCTTATCGATAAAAAGACCCGCAAGAATCCTTGAAGTTGGAACAGCAGTTGGATTTTCAGCAATTTTAATGGCTGAATACAATCCAATCCCATGTGAAATCACCACAATTGAGAATTATGAAAAAAGAATTCCCATTGCAAAACAAAATTTTGTGCGGGCAGGAAAAGAAAAACAGATCACCCTCTTAGAGGGGGATGCAGCAGATATCTTAAAAGAATTGCGGGAACCGTTTGATTTTATTTTTATGGATGCCGCAAAAGGGCAGTATATCCATTTTATGCCGGAAATCTTAAGATTGTTAAAACCGGAAGGAATTCTGGTATCAGACAATGTTTTGCAGGACGGAGATATTATCGAATCCCATTTTATTGTGACGAGAAGAAACCGTACGATTTATAAGAGAATGAGGGAATATCTGTACGAACTGACACATTCCGATGAGCTGGTAACTTCGGTGTTACCGATCGGAGATGGAATTACCGTGAGTGTGAAGAAATAGGAAAGGAAGGATACAAAAGGAATGAGAAGACCGGAACTTTTAATACCGGCAAGCAGCCTTGAAGTATTAAAAACAGCTGTTATTTATGGCGCAGATGCAGTATATATTGGTGGCGAGGCATTTGGACTGCGTGCGAAAGCAAAAAATTTTTCTATGGAAGAAATGAAAGAGGGAATTGAATTTGCACATGCGCATGATGTAAAGGTTTATGTCACTGCAAATATTCTGGCGCACAACGGCGATCTTGAGGGTGTGCGGGAATATTTCAAAGAGTTAAGGGAAATAAAACCGGATGCGCTGATCATTGCGGATCCGGGCGTATTCCAGATTGCAAAAGAGGTCTGTCCTGAGATCGAGCGCCATGTCAGCACACAGGCGAATAACACAAACTATGCGACTTATCTGTTCTGGTATGGACTTGGGGCAAAGCGTGTCGTCTCTGCAAGAGAGTTATCGATCACAGAGATCAAAGAGATCCGGGAACATATCCCGGATGATCTTGAGATCGAGACATTTATCCATGGCGCAATGTGTATTTCCTATTCCGGACGCTGCCTGCTTTCCAATTATTTTACCGGAAGAGATGCAAATCAGGGAGCATGTACACATCCGTGCAGATGGAAGTATTCCATCGTGGAAGAGACCAGACCAAATGAATATATGCCGGTATATGAAAATGAGCGTGGAACCTATATTTTTAACTCAAAAGATCTCTGCATGATCGAACATATTCCAGATCTTTTCGATGCAGGTATTGACAGTTTTAAAATAGAGGGTAGAATGAAGACAGCACTCTATGTTGCGACTGTGGCAAGAACATATCGTAAGGCAATTGATGATTATAAGAAATCACCGGAGCTTTATCAGCAAAATATGCCATGGTATTTAGATCAGATCTCAAACTGCACTTATCGTCAGTTTACCACTGGTTTCTTTTACGGAAAGCCATCGGATGAAGCGCAGATTTACGATAACAATACTTATTTGAAAGAATACACATACCTCGGTATCGTGGGCGGGACAAATGAAGAAGGGCTATATCGTATTGAACAGCGTAATAAGTTTTCCGTTGGTGAGCAAATAGAAGTGATGAAGCCGGATGGAGAGAATATTGAAGTTACGGTAAAACGCA
>ERZ827490.2534-NODE-2534-length-19340-cov-3.660565_pt1 | contig 19340 bp, 30 predicted proteins | sample MGYA00519770_ERZ827490 | MGnify/ENA primary metagenome ERZ827490 (study PRJEB31778, sample SAMEA3449324) | human gut metagenome | biome: human gut; feature: human-associated habitat; material: faeces | place: United Kingdom | collected 2010/2012 ...
TAACTAAAAATTCCTTGAAAAATAAGGAAAAAACACTTGACTATATAGGGAGGAATGTTTGATGAAAATTGTTAAAGGAGCTAAAAGGGCTGACATTTACTTGACTGCAAGAAAACTTATTGAAATGTTGGAGGATGGTGAGGTGGATTTTAATATTGATATCCAGAGAGGATATGTATGGAATGACAATGATAAAAAGTCGGCATTTATCCGCTCTTTAATTCTTGACCGTCATGTTCCTCCGCTCTATTTTAATAAGGTGGAAGATGTTTATGAGGGAGAAGATGGAAAACAAAGAACACTAACTCTTCAAAAATTCTTAGAAGACGAATTTGTATTAAGTGGCTTACCTGCCTTCGATGTTATAAATGATGCGGGTGAGCCTGAAGAAATCGACATCAATGAACTTACATACAGCCAGCTTCCGGAGTGTTTTCAGAATGCAATAAAAGAGTATAATTTCGCTATCTGTTTTACTGATGATGCAGACCAGGAAGAAGTGGCTGACACTTTCTATAATCTTAATAATGGACAGAGCTTGAATGCAGCCACTATGAATCGTGTAAAGGCGAAATCTAAAAATCAAATATTTAGATTGGGAAAACATGAAGTGTTTAAAGAGGCGCTAAGTGTGACAGCGCTGAATGGACATACTAATGAGGATATTATTGGTAAGATACATGCGACTTTATATAGTGAGGAGCCTTCCATGGATAATAAATGGATTAGGCCATATATGCGTGAGACTGAAATCACATCTGCACAAGAAATGGAAATAACCAACGTGTTGGATAGAATTCATAAGGTGCATGGACTTATTGAAGATGCTAAGATTGCTAAAAGAATATATGGTCGTACGCATATGGTTAGCATGGCGCCTATGGTTTTGCGCTCAATTACTGAAAATAAGTCAGACGAAGAAGTAATGCAGTGGCTTGTTGGGTTTTTCTCTGGGAGTAGATCCGCAAGTATTTCTTCAGTGTATAATAACGCAGCTGGAGGCTCAGGAACGGGTAAGAAAGAAGCTGTAAAAAAGAGACTGAGTGAGTTGGAAAAGAACTATAACGAGTATTTCAAAGAGAAAAAAGAGGAATTATCTAAAGCAAGTTAGTTATTGGTGGCTGGTAGTGGTCAAACGCTGCCGGCTGATTTCTTAATAGATGGAGGTAGGATTATGGCACAGGCGGCATTAGAAGATAATCACAAAGCAGAAATTATTAAACTCCCTGTTGAATATCAAGAGGACGTTGCACAGACGGCTCCAGAGACCCATAAAACAAAAAGAAGGACTACCATGGAGTGTCTTTACAACGAGGACGAAATAAGAGCTGTTTATAGTGTTTTTAGGCATCGAATTGAAGAAGCGGATACATTTGCCAAGGAAAGGGCTGCTAGACGCAACTTGACCATGTTTGTTTGTGCAATTGAGATAGGTTTACGTGGTGGGGATTTTTGTTCTCTAAAGTGGAGTGACATTGTTAATTCTGACTGGACATTTAATTTGGGAGCAGAATTCGTTCCACAGAAAACAAGCAAATTTGGAAAGCATATTGACCTAACTTGGGGATTGGGGTTTGAACAGGCGATGAGTGCGTGGCTGGCTTGGAAGAATACCTACATCAGACAACAGAATATGGATGACTATATTTTTACAGCTCAAAAACCGCACAAGGATAGGAGGACTGGTGAGATGAGGATGCATATTGACCCTAAAGCTTGGTATAAAATTGTTGAAGCAGCAAGAAAAGAAGCTGGGATTAAACAGAAAATTGGAACTCATGGACTTAGAAAAACAATGGCTAATCAGTATATCAAACTCTCAGAGGATAAGTCTGAGGCGCTTCTTGATGTGTCGGAACAGTTTGGACATTCTGATGTCCGGATAACACGTAAGTATGCCTGTATCCAGCGAGAGAAAATTAGACAGACAAAGCAAAGAATGGTCTGTTTAACAGAAGGATTGTATGATAAAATGGAGGAAGGTCATAAGTGACTATAAGATTCGAGAGGAAAAATTAAATTATGGAGAAATATATGAATAAGCCAGTTGAGTATAACTGGACCGAAGAAGATATAATTTCAGAATATAAGGCACTTGAAGATAAGAAGAAGGTAGCGAAAATATACTGCATAACGACAAAACAGGTTAATGAGATTCTGAAATCAAGAGGGATGTGTGATTTACAGTGATGAAAGGTAACAAGTGCTGGAAAGTTATGGAGAAAGTTAAAATTGACGATTGTGGATATGGGAATTGTTGTCCGGAATGTGGAAGTGTAAAAATCACAAGGCACGAGCAAAGGAATTTGGAAGTGAATATCAATATGGTTACAAAAAAAAACTTATATAATTCACAATGGAAAGATGAAATATATGTCCAATCGAGATAAAGCAATTCACTTCGATAATGCTGATATGTCTGGTGGAGGCGGTTGCTGGAGTTACGAGTGTCGTAAGTGTGGATGGGTGAGCGATACATTTACTGAGTAAACTAAATCAAAAAAATTGATTTCAAGTGAGGATATAATTATGAAGTGGAAATGGAAATATTTTATTGTTCTTTGCACTGATGACTGTTATGGTGATTTTGTAGAAAGTGCTGAGGAGGGAGAAGGATTACTCGTATGTAACGATGTTGCAGTTGCAATATCATTTTCATCAACAGATGAATTGATAAAGTGGGTAAACGAAAATACAAGTTTAAAAGTAGAAAATGGTGATTATAAAATTGAGGGACAATATCTACCTTGTGAGTTGTAATTAATGAAAACTTGGTTGTGTTTGAATGGAGATATATATGGAAGTTAAGGTAAGGGATTTTATAGAAAAATGGACAGGGGATTATATAGTAGAAAATGAGAATGGTGCAGTCTATGGAACAGGAGGCCCTGATGGTAATTCACTCACAGAAGATATATTAAATAAAGATATTGTTGATATTAGACTGGAAAGATCAATGTGGACTACAAAGAGTGGCGATATCATCTTGATTATTAAAGATAATCAGTAGAAAACTTGATTTTGTGTGATTGGAGGTAATGATATAAGGGGCGAAGGGATATCAATTGTGTTGATTGCGGAAAATATATTTTGACCGAAGAGAGAAGAGTGCAATTATACGTTAGAAAGAAGAGGTAAGATTGTGGCAAAAATTTTAATAGTAGACGATGCAACATATATGAGAATGATGATAAAAGACACTTTAAGTAAAAGTGGTTATAATGATTTGTATGAAGCCTGTGATGGAGTACAGGCCGTAGAGAGTTATAAATCAATTAATCCTGATCTCGTACTGATGGATTTTACAATGCCAAATATGGATGGCCTGGAAGCACTTAAAGAAATCAAAAAATATGATCCTAATGCAACCGTTGTTATGCTTTCAGCAATGGGGCAGGAAGCAATGGTAATTGAATCTATTAAGGTGGGCGCGAAGGATTTTATTATGAAACCATTCAAGCAGGATAGAATGTTAAAGACTGTTGATGGATTTATTGGTTAATATGAAAAGGAAGTTTAAAAGAATCTATTGTTGCTCAAACTGAAGGAGGATTATATTATGTCATTGCATGAAAACACACAGATTATGATGGTGGATGGAAGTAAAAAGAAGATATCTGACGTGTGTATCGGGGATATAGTAAAAACGGATGATGCACATGTTAAGATTATAAATATCTTTAGAGGATGGGAGGAATCTCTCGTAGAGATTAAAACAATTGATGGTATTTCTATTCAGTTAACAGAGGATCACATGGTTATGGTGGACGATGGATGGAAAGAGGCTTCTGAGCTTAAAGTAGGTGATATTTTACAAAAGGATGATAAAATTGTATCTATTGGAGATGTACCTGGATGTGAAGTATATGATATTGAGGCTGATTCCGATGGAACAGGAATTTATGCTAACGATATAGTAGTAGGGGATTTTTCTATGAACAATTCATTTAAAATGAGTACAAAGACTTATTTAAAGAAGAATACAGGGAGCAATAATGATATGCTTACCGAGATGATAAAAACGTTAGAGGATTTAAATAGATAAATTATTAATTGAAAGTGTGGATAATAATATATACACAGATATTCGATACAAATGAATTGAGGATCACCTAATTATGATTCTTGATTTTGAAAAAATAATATCTGATAGTTATCTTGCAATTATCCAATGAAGGAGATGTGAATATAGAGATGGCATTAGACAAAGAAAATTCTGAAAATATTAAACTTTTACTAGTACGTTCAAGAGGTATATACTATGGCATATACATAGAATTTGTATACAATGTAGTGCCAATGCCAACGACGCAAAAACTAGTTAGAATACCAAATAGTGAGCAGTATTGTAAAGGAGTAATTAGTTTAAGAGGTAATGTTGCACCTGTTATTTCTCTTGATGTAATGATAGGAGAGCAAGAGGATAAATGCACCAACAGTAATCATATTATTATCCTTCGCTCTAATGATTTAACCAGTGTTGGTATTATTGTCTCTGAAGTACTTGAAATAATTACTATAAAATCGTCATACATAGAAAAAATAGCAGATGACGTATCAACGGAAAGAAATAAAATATGTAACGGAATCTTTACCTATGACAATAAGAATCTCTTTGTATTGGATATAAATAAAATTCTGTTATTAGATATTCCATATAAGAAACAGTGGGATGTCTGATTTCATGAGAAAGGTTGATGTGCTTTTTATGCTAAAAATTAATGAGCTAAAAGAATATAAGAGAGTAAATAATGAGGGATGGATTTGCAATCAGTTGGAAGAATTGGTTGATAAATATGATGGTTATCTTAAATCCGATGAAGGCAAGGAACTTGACGAGTACGAGCAAGGAGAGCACAATGAATTACTCGCTATTGTTACTGAGTTGAAAGAGATTTTATATAAAAAATAAGGATTGAAATTCGATTTTCAACTGATGAGAAAGTGGTAATAAATGAAAAGGAAATATAGATGGGGTATTGTGTCGGATATTATAAGGGAGTTAGCCAATCCTAGCAATCACAATATCGGATTGAATCAAACGGAAAATGAAAATGCATTAAATGATATGGCTGATATTATGGATACTATGATGATGAATAATTGCTCATTTGATAAAGCAGTAAAAATTGAAAGAGATGGGAATGAGGAATTTGCCACTTGGTTAGAAAATGTATTAGAGAATATTTGAGGTGGAAGTATGACAGTAGGAGAATTAAGAAATCAATTAGAAGGTTTCGATGATGATATGGAAGTTGTAATTGGTATGAGACAAGATTATGGAAGTAATTTTGCTATGGAAATTAGTGGTTGTGTTGATGAATATCATGTAACTGCTTTTGGAGATGAAGATTGCAGAGCTGTGGTTATTACAGAAGGAGAACAAATTGGAATTGTCGATTATGGAGAAGATGAATAAAAACAGTTGAAATCCGGTTTTCGTACTGGTAGGGAGGGAAAATTATGAGTGTTTTATGAAAAAACAAATGGAGATCTAGGGGAGAGAACTAAACATCCATCTTATGGCACGTTAAGTTTTTCAAGAGTGTTTGGTGGCAATAAGACTCTATTCGGGAGCAGTATTAAGCATAGAGATACAATACTTTTAACTTTGCGGCATGCTGACATTGAAAGAGGGTTAAATAATGATTGGATTTTTGGAGATAAAATAATTGCAGAAGCTGAGATGAGTTATTCACAATTTGCAGAAGCAATTACATCTATGAATATGGGAACGGGTGTTCCGGTAACAATTCGATTGACTGAAAAAGACGGAAGAATTCCAGAATGCGATTTTGTTAATAAAAAGGAGCAGTTTCAAGATGAACTAAAAGAAAGTTTAGACAAAGCTACATCAACTTCCTGTTCACTAATAGAAGAAGTGCAACGGCTTTTTGCAGAAAAGAAATCATTGAATAAAGCCGATAAAGAAGATATTATTAACAAACTGACTCAAATTGCTTCAGCGATTAATACAAATGTTAATTTTACATATAAAATGTTTAATGAGCAGATGGATAAGACTGTTATGGAGGCCAAAGGAGAAATTGAAGCCTTCTGTCAAAATAAACTAAATTCGATTGCCCAAGCTGCAATAATGGAGCATAAAGAGGAGTTTCAAAAGTTGGAAAACCCAGTTGATATCGAGGGATAAAAAAATGACTACTATGGGAATTAGAGAAGAAATATTTAATAGTTATGATTATGCAAATGAAAATGATCTGATAGATGTAGTTATTCGTCTCTATATAAGTAATGGTGAGGACATAATAATTTGGAAAGAAAGTACGGGATTTAAGTTTTCTTCTGGAGATTGTTTATATATCACATTAGACGAACTGCTTGATGATTTATGCGATCAAATTGAATCCAATGGATATAATGTTACTGATGTAGAAATTGAATAACGGAAGAAATGTTGCTTTCAGGGGGAATTATGTGTAAATATTTGAATCAATGCCTTGATGACGCATGGGATGTTATTCGTGGGAGAAAACAGATTGTTCACAACAAAATTGTACCCATAGATGATATAATAATGTCAAATAAAGATGACAAGGAAGAATATGGTTGGCTATCTCCTGATGGAACATTTTATCCTGTTGAATTTGCAAAACATCGATATTGGGCGGCAGCATATATAAAAAAGATGAGAAAAAGTGGTGGTATTACGGATACAACAATGGTTCCAGAGAAAGAACCAGGAGATTACCTTATTCGTCATGGATGGGTATTGCTTCACAATCCTCATAATTATGAGTTTAAAGTTACGGCTGATCCGACAAAATCATACACAAAGTCTCAAATTGACTTCTTGTATGATTATTTTATGAAACATGGGATGGAGAATAAGGCAAATGAGTTATTTCTAATATGAAATGCTGTTTTCAGGACGAAATAAGAATTCAAGGAAAGCCTTGATGCGAGGTACACACGTAAAAATATATTAAAACTAGGAGGATTAAAATTGATGAACTGTAAGAATGGATGTTTAAATGAAAACACGATGGTTATTATGTCAGATGGAACTAATAGAAGAATAAAGGATTTGCGTGTTGGAAATATAGTTAATGGAACCAGTGGAGAGAACGTAAGAATTGAGAATATTTGGCGTGGATATGAAGAAGAATTAATTGAATTGAAACTGGAAAACGAGAAACAGTTAAGCATAACAAAAGATCATCCGATTATAACAAATGAAGGAGTTGTTAGAGCTATTACCATAAAAGCTGGTGATTTACTATTGACCGTAGAGGGTTATGTAAAAGTAGTTAGTGTTGAAAATATAAAATATGAATCCAATGTTTATAATTTAAGCTTAAGTGATCGAGATAATACCTTTTGGGCTGAAGGAATCGCAGTAGGAGATATAGAAATTCAAAATAGACTACCTTTCTAAATTTATTATGTTTGACAACGAAAAAGAGTTTCTTAATCCAATGCCACGCAGACAGCGTTGGATTGAATAACTAAATATTATTTCATTCTCTTCATAATTATTAAAAGGAGAAATAACTATTTTTGGAGGAATGAGTGTGTTTAAAATTATAAATATGGGAGTCCACATACATGTCCTGTAGGTGTTTTCTACCTTGATAGATGCCTACAGGGTGTGAATTATATCAAGGAGGACTCCATAATGAGAAACGAGCAGAGAGGAAGAGGATATCGGAGGTATATAAGGAATAAGACAATATTAAGAAAAAAGCGCATTAGCCATTTAATATACGGGTTTGATTGGTATAATCAAGATGGAAAGTATGCAAAGGGCAAAATTCATTGCGGCTGTGGTCTGTGTAAATTTGGCAGGAAGTATGGGCTGCCAACGATTAAAGATATGAGAGAAGAATCAAGAATGAAGTCATTGATGGAATTATATGGGTTCAATTGATATGGTACTTAATCCTACCCTCACCTTGACAACTCATTAATATAATGTTAGATTTAAAACAGAGTATAGTATTTTTATCCTGTGGTGACGAGGGGATAGGTGGAGTATGGATATACAATATCTTATTACATTTCAAACTATCTTAGAGACTGGTAGTTTTTCAAAAGCGGCAGAGCAGTTGGGATACACACAGTCCGCAGTAACATTTCAAATACAGCAGCTTGAGCAGGAGTTGTCAACAAAACTATTTGAAAAATTCGGAAAGAATATGCATCTTACTGAAAATGGTCAGCAAGTATTGCCTCTTGCTAAGATTATCACAGACACATTTTTGGAAATTAAAGAAGTAGGATGTATTCGTGAAGAAGAATTGACTGGAAAGTTAACTATAGCGATTTCCGAATCCTTGATGGTTTATAATATTCAGGAAATCATACAACAATTCAAGGAGATGGCACCGAAGGTTAAATTGTCTCTACTATCAAAACCATGTTCTGAAACAGTAGAGGCTTTGAAAAGTGGTAAGTGTGATATAGGTATCCTATATCACACCAATGAATCGGATAGCTCGTTATTTGTCAAGCCAATTATTAACGTGCCAATGGTACTTGTCAGTGCAACAGGGCAGGATTTGAGTTCCTTTGAATTTATTTCGCCTAATCAAGTAATCCACACCAATTTTTTCATTAATGAGCCACAATGTGTATTCCGAAAGGTATTCAATCGGTATTTGACGGAACATAATATCACTTTAAATAATACGATTGAATTAGGTAGCATTGAGGCAATTCGGCGTGGGGTTGCTTCGGGATTGGGAATTTCATATCTGCCTCGTTTTATAGTAAGTGATGAATTGGATAATGGTATCTTTCAAGAATTGCCCATGGAAGATACAGGAGAAAATATTTATGTGGGCTACGCTCTTCATAGAAATAAATGGAAAGGTCGTATTATGGACCTTTTTATTAAGATAACGGAAAACAACATAAAATGATGCCAGTTCTTTACACGTTTATTTATCTTTATAATCAGGGTTTATCTATTTGTATAGATAGTATCCTGATTTTTTAATACATTGATGAGCATTTTGATTTTATTGTATTATATTTGATAAAAAGATTTAATTCTACGTATTAAAAATTCTGATTTTACTTGATTATCCAAACAGCCTATAATGAATCTATAAAGAGCGCTCTTTCAAGAATCCCATAAACAACCGCATTCGACAGGCGATTTGCACAGCCATGTACCGAAAAATGGAGGTGTCACTTTGAAATTAACAGATACTGAGAAAACCATATTAAATGGAAGTGAAGGACTTGCAAGACAAAAAGCAATGGAACTTATTGTGAACTATGGAATTGCCCTTGGGGCAGATCGTTTATTAGATACAGATAATGTTTTATTCACTACACGTTGTCCATACCCGGCATCAGATCATGCTGATCAAGAATTTGAAACCTATGAAGATATGTTCGCATATGCAAACCTGGATGCGGGTTGCCATGTGGAAATTCCCTGTGTAAAGGTTGGACATTGCAGTAACCATGCAACAAATCCCAATAAGGCTTATATGGATTATCTGGGAATTACAGATGAAAAAATGCGTCATGGAATTGATGTTACGAATGAGTGGTTGAAAAATCATGGAATTAGTAATCTTCTCACCTGTACTCCACATCTTGCAGGACATCTTGCTTCTAAGGGAGAACATATTGTTTGTGGGGAATCAGCCGCAGTTATCTTTCTTAACTCTGTATTAGGAGCACGGACAAATGTAGAGGGTGATTTAGTTGGTGGTGCAGCTTCGCTAGTAGGAAAAATTCCAAATTCAGGACTTCATTTAACTGAAAATCGAAGAGGAACTCATCTGATCATTGTTGATAAGGTCCCAAAGGATACCCACGAATGGGATTTAATGGGGTATTATATTGGAAAACGAATTCAGGCTGGCGTACCTGTCCTACAAATTGACATTTCATATATTGATATGGACTGGCATAAGAGCTTCGGAGCCGCATTGTGTACTGCAGGTGCATGCGATATGTATCATATAATTGGACATACACCAGAAGCTGCTACATATGAACTTGCATTCGGTGGAAATGAACCGAAGGAAATTATTCATTATGGTGCTGCTGAAGAAGAGATTGCACGGCAGAAGTTGGATTGGGGTACGGATGAAGATGTAGATTTAGTACTGCTGGGATGTCCATTTCTGAGTCAATTTCAGCTTCGTCAGTTAGGAACTATGTTGGATGGAAAAACCTGTAAAACTAAACTCATTGTTATGACATCATGGAGTGTACGCGACCAAGCTGCAAGAAATGGTGATATTGAGAAGATTGAAAAAGCTGGTGGATTTATTTTAATGGATGCCTGTCCACCTATGTTAAAGATGTGGCCTGATAATGTTAAAGTCATGGCTACTGATTCTGGAAAAATGGCACATTATGTGCCTAGTACACGAAGTGATATGCAGATTCACATGGGCAGTCTCGACCACTGTGTTCAGGCTGCACTGACTGGTAAATGGTAAGGAGGATTGGACTATGGAGAAGATTGTGATTCATGGCCGTAAAGTGACAGCTGGCAGTTCCGCTGGAGAAGCACTTGTATCTGTGGATGGGATTGGAACATTTGGCTCTTTGGACGAGCGAACAGGTGTTGTTACTGAGCGAGGACATGCTATCTTCGGAAAATGTATAAAGGATACGATTTTGGTATTTCCCTTCGGAAAGGGATCATCAGCTTGGGGAAAGAGCTTCCACAATCTTGCATATAGGAAGGTGGTCCCCAAAGCAATGCTGATTGGACAGGTAGATGCTAAAACTGCTTTAGGGGCAGTGGTTTCCCACGTACCATCAATGACAGACTTTGATATTGATCCTCTTTCTGTAATCGAGACAGGTGATTGGGTAGAAGTTGATGCAGATAAAGGGGTTGTGTATGTGACAAAAAAGGAAAAATAAGGAGAGATTATGATGTTCTACGAGGAAATAAATCGTATTCCATTTACACGTAATTATGATGTTATTATTGTCGGAGGAGGTATAGGAGGTGTATCCGCAGCAATAGCATCTGCCCGCGCCGGGATGCAGACTTTGATCATTGAAAAGTCTATATGTTTAGGCGGACAGGCCACATTAGGTCATGTCGTCAAATATGAACCACTTTGTGATGGACATGGGAAGCAACTGATAGGTGGTATATCGGCAGAATTAATGAAAAAGTCAATCCTGTATGGTTTCGACAATCTTCCCTGCGAATGGAAAGAACGGCTAGGCATTGTGGACGAAAAGACATATGACGATGAAATGTCTGAGTATATGAATAAGGAGCGTCGTTGCGCAACGTTTTTTAATATACCAGCCTTTGTGTTAGCACTGGACGAAATGATGGAGCAGGAGGGTATTGATGTTCTCTTTGATACTGTGTTTTGTGCACCGATCATGAATGATAATAGTTGTATGGGAATTATCGTAGAAAATAAGTCTGGGCGTGAGGCTTATAGAGCAAAGATGATTATTGATGCCTCTGGAGATGCTGATGTGATGTATCGGTGTGGTGCTGTATGTACGGAGACAGATAATTTTATAACTTACATGTGTTATGACATTGACTTTAAGCGGATGCAGGACGCAATTTCCCATAAGAATATGTATCGAGCTATCCCGTCTTGGCGTATGCTTGGATATAATCCGTTGGATTATAGTGGCAAGAGTACGGTGAAATATTACGGAACTAGCGTGGAGCAGGTCAATGGTTTTATCAAGGAAAGCAGAAGGTCGGCGTTAAATTATTTAAAGAAAAATCTGCGTGATGACTATATGATGATATCTGTTCCTGCAATCCCTGCATTTCGTACAACACGTCGTATTATTGGGTTATATGAGTTATCGGAATTAGATGACCATAAAACCTTTGAAGATTCTATCGGGATTACTGGTGACTGGCGTAAGGTTGGACCTATATTTGAGATTCCCTATCGTTCGCTAATCGATGCAAAAATCCCTAATGTTGCAGCTGTAGGGCGTATTATTGCTTCAGGTGGAGATGCATGGGAGATTACACGTTGTATTCCTCAAGCTGCAATTACAGGAGAAGCCGCAGGTACAGCTGTATCCATCGCAATTAAAGATAATTGCCGTTTGCAGGAGATTAATGTTCAGAAACTTCAGAGAACACTGGAGCATAATGGCGTAATATTACATGCATAAAAAGTAAAATATAGAGGAGGGGGATTTAATGAGTGAAATCAGTATTGTTTTAGGTCTTGCACTACTGATGTTTGTTGTATATAAACGAGTTAACATGGTCGTGGGATCACTTCTGGCCTCACTAGTTGTCTTGGTCCTTAGTAGATTAGCGATTATCAATGGGTTAACTGATACATGGATTACCGGATTTGCTGACTTTGTGAAAAGTTATTATCTGACATTTGCCTTATGTGCGTTATTTGGTAAAGTAATGGAAGATACCGGATGTGCAGCTGTCATCGCAAAATCAGTATATAAGCTATTAGGCGACCGTTTTTCTATCTATGGTTGTATATTGGCAACTACTATTATTGTTTATGGAGGAGTTGTAAGCTTTGTTGCGGTGTTTACCGTATATCCTATCTTCCTTGCAGTATTTAAGCAAGCTAATTTACCTCGTCGTTTCATACCAGCAGCTATTTATATGCCACTGGCTACATATGTAAGTAATATGATTCCTGGGGCTGTCGGTCTGCCAAACTTAATTACTTCACAGGCGCTAGGGACACCACTTACAGCTGGTGCTACGATAGGTATTCTTTGTACAATCCTAACTATCATATTGCAGGTGATTTATTTTGAATGGGAATTTCGACGGGCACGTAAACGTGGTCAAGGTTTTGAGTGCACTCCTGACATACAGACTCAGATTGATTCTTTGGAGCATATGGGTGACGGGAATGTATGGTTGTCATTAATTCCCTTTGCTGTAGTACTTATTCTCTTAAACGTTTTTAAATGGAATGTCCTTGTCTCTATTACAACAGCAATCTTGGTAGCATTAGTAATCTTTCATCGGAGTATGAAAGGTAAATTACTCAAGTGTGTTAACACTGGAATTGGTAACGCCGCTGATACACTTATCAATACTTCGGCTGCTGTGGCTTTTGGTAGCGTTGTAAAAATCACAGCAGGATTTACGGCCATCATTGCTTTGATGAACGCGCTTCCGTTCAGTCCACTGTTCTCATTTGGATTAGCTATTGAAGTCCTTTGTGGTGCTTGTGGTTCCGCCTCTGGAGGACTTGCAATTTCTTTACAGTCTTTGGCACCTCGTCTGTTAGAATTGGGATATAACCCAGAAATCATCCATCGAGTGGCTGCAATAGCTGCTTGTGGACTGGATTCTTTACCACACTGTGGCTTAGTAGTTACTATTATTTCTTATTGTGGCATGACCCACAAAGAAAGTTATGCTCCTATTTGTATGATTTCTGTTGTTATCACATTCATTGCATTTTTGTTTAGTGTTTTGCTTGGTGGTATTATGTATCCGTTATAATATATTTAAAAGTATGACATACCCACGGATGAGAAAAATCCTCTATGGGTATATGTAAGATATAGAAAAACGAAAAGTGATAATAAAAGTTTTAAAAGAAACCTTATGTAATATGAATTAAGAACTATTGCACGAAAGAAATGTTTAACAAAAAAATGGTACTGTCAACAAACAGCACCATTTTTTTTGTTAGATTTTATTAGTTCATTATATTCCGCTAATAGTTTATCTACTTTAGGATCATCTGAAATAAAGATATCATTCGGGGTGCAATTTAGTACGCGACAAATAGATTCTAAGGTGTCAAAGGATATGCGGGTTGTGCTGCCGTCGTATATAGCGCAAGCTGCCGGATATCCAATCTGTACTAATTTAGCAAATTGATTCCTATTTATTTTTTTTTCAATCATTTTGTCTTTTACATTTAATTTCATATTGATCTCCAGAAGATTGCATTATTGTCTTGATAGTATATAGTCTACCATATAATCTAAAGGAAATAAATATATTCTTTACAATATATCCTTGACAATATAATGTTTAGGATATATAATATAAAACATAGTAGTTAATGTAGGGCTTACATAAGAGGAAGGGAGGTAAATACATGGATATTAGATTCGGTGATGTTGTTCAAGTTGATTTTGGCAAGACTACTGGGTCTGTTCAAGGCAGCGTACGACCGTGTGCAGTTATTCAGAATGATGTTGGAAACAAATATGGCCCTACTACAATAGTTATACCATTCACATCAGAGTTGAAGAAGGTAAATATGCCAGTGCATGACATTTTACATAAATCTGAAAATAATGGCTTAAAAAACGATTCGCTGATTTTAGGAGAACAGGTGAGAGTCATAGATAAATCCATGGTATTATATAAATTGGGTTCTCTTAGTGAAGATGAATGTAATAAAGTTATTGGAGTATATTTGAGAAATTTGCCAAAAAGGAGATTTGCAAATGGAACAGCATAGAAGAATGACAAAAAGAGAACTTATAAATATGATTGAAGAAGAATATGGAGAAGATACAAAATTTGATGTTCACACAATTAATTTTGATGCCGGGCAAAAAATATCTGATATAGATAAAGTGAGTAAAAAGAGGATTTACTTAATTGCAAATGAGTCAAAGAGCATTATTTTTTCGGGAAATCAATACTTATCGCATGTTGACATCCATAGTGTCTTTCAGCCAAATATATATGATATTAAGCCTATGGGGGTGATGAAAACTATAATGTTACGGGAGTGAAGCATAAAGAGAACAGAACAAACGTTCTTTTTAAGGTTGACACGAACATATGTTTGGATTATAATAGCCATATAGCAAAAATATCTTCGAGTTAGCGAAGATACAAATAAAAAGACCCGTCCTCAAACGGTGTTGGCGCACCTCGGACGAGTCTCTTATATAATTTTTTATATAATGGCAGAAGCCACGCTTTATTATTACATAGTTGTATTTGTATTGTCAAGTATTTTGTTTATATCTAAGCGATTCTGCTATTGTTCCGCGACCCAAAATTAAATAGAGAATATATCTTGATAGGGCTATAGCCAAGAGGTTAAGGCATCGCACTTTGACTGCGAGACTCGTGCGTTCAAATCGCACTAGCCCCATTAACTTTTTGTACCCATTTTTAAGGAAAGGAATGATGAGACACGTATATTTTAACTAATGGTAAGGACTATATTATGGAAAATCCAATGAGGTGTGGCGATTATAGGTCATCGACATCTCCTAACCATGCAAAGCAGTTTACTTTTAAGCAGGCCAGAAATTTACTTCGGATAAACAAAAAAGGCTTGTCATGGATTCAATCAGGACATTTTTATATGGTTGATATGGACAGTGGAGAAAAAGAAACCAATGTACCTGAATACAGCAATGAGAGTATCTTTACAGACCAAAAGAGTATTGAGTTTGATAACTCTATATTGGATGAAGTAGGTTTAGAGGTTGGTGCAATTACTGGATTGGCTGCATGGGATATAACTCAGCTCAATGCATACAACGCAGCGTTAAAACAGGGACTATCATTTTACGATAGTGCACTATCCGATATTGATCATGCCAGGATGAACCGGAGGCCACCAGCTCATGTGATGACCAAGGTGGATAGGATCAGAAATGAACTCAAGGAAAAGCGGCGAGACATTAAACAGTCGATGGTATACATAGAGGTTCTGACACGGGCATTGAAAGAGCAATGGTCAATAGGCAAGACCAAAATGGAACTCTCAAAATCAAAATATTCCCCCTACAAAGGGAGAACTAAATATTATGACATGATGGAGCAGCTTTTACGAGGTTATTAATACATAAATTGAGGGAGCTTATTTCTTATGGACTTGACGAAGCAACAACAGTTATTTGCTGGTTTGACGCCACAACAACAAGATACAATTAATTTTTATCATGATAACAATATGGCGATGCTTAGAAAGATTTGTGACCCTATAATTTATCGCAAAGGTGTATCACTCATGGACTACGATGAACTGTATGATGTCGCGTCTGATACATTGCTGGAAAGTCTCGGAACCTATGATGAATCAAAGGGGAGTCAGTTTAGTACATATTTGAAAGGCAATATCAACCGTGCCTTCTATGATTGGACAAGAGATAATCGTAGATTTAAGCGCTGTAATTTAACAGAGGAAAGAGATGAAAACGGAAACCTTGCAAAAGACAAGAATGGAAAGCAAAAATATGTAGTTATTGCAGACATTTCTATTGATGCTCCGATTGGAGATGATAGTGAGTCAACGCTTGCTGATATGCTTCCATCAGGTTTTGATTTAGAAGCAGAGCTGGCTGAAGAAATTGGTATTTCGTCTGGAAGTAAGATGGAAAAATACCTTGAAAAGCTGTCCAAAAAGCAGAGGCAAGTTGCTAGTTATTTATCTGAAGGATATAAACCATCAGAGATAAAAGAATTGCTACATATTTCAGAGAAAGAATATTCGGATTGCATGATGGCAATCCGGGCTTATAAAAACATAAAAATATTGTTATAGATTATTGGGAGGATTTATACATGGTAGAACCTATTAGGGAGCACACTTATTCACTTTCTGCGTATTTAGACGCTACCAAGGAGGAAGATATTCGGGAAGACCAGGATGTCCAACGGCTATCGGGACAGTGGGATACAAGTATGATTAATGAGTTGGTCTATACGGTTCTTACCAGGGACTACATTCTTCCAATTATTATCGGAGAAGAGGATTTGGAAGGTGGGATGACTCAGTTATGGCTGGTAGATGGTGTACAGAGGACATCTAGTTTCATTTTATTCCGCTTTGGAAATCACAAAATCACCTCTTCAATATCGGAAGCTCACAAGACTGTAGACTATCAGGTAAGAGCTATAAACGAAGATGGCGATTTTATTAAGGATGAGGAAGGGAATTTTGTATATGAAACTAAAACATGTAATTTAGTAGGTAAGACTTTTGAGACTCTTCCAAAGGAGCTTCAGAAGGAGTTTGATAGATTTCAGATAAAGACAGTCATTCATCAGCATTGCACAATGGAGAAGATATCAGAATTAGTGCGTCGCTATAATAACCATAAGGCAATGAATGCTGCGCAAACAGCATTTACATATGTTGACAAATTTGCGAGACGGATTAGAAATATTACAGAGCATAAATTTTTTACAGAGTGTGATGGATTTTCTGAAAAGGAAAAGAGAAGTGGTGTATATGAACGTGTTGTATGCGAAACAGCTATGACTATGTTTCATTTAGATGATTGGCAGAAGCAAAGTAAAAAGATGGGAATGTATTTAAATGAACATGCCACTGACAATGAGTTTGATATAGTGAATAGGACTTTGGATAAAGCATTTGATATGGGGCTTGCGTCATATGATCAGATTTTTACTGCAAAAGATGCGTTTATCTGGTTTGCATTATTTCAAAAATTCAACAATATTGAACCTAGTAGCGATAAATTCACAACATTTCTCGATGCCTTCGTAAATGAGTTACACAGTAAAGTAGTAGATGGTGTATCCTTTGATGAAATTAATACCAACAGAGCCACTAAGGATAAGGCGGTAATCAAAAGAAAACTGGTATTACTTGAAAAGTTGATGAGGGATTTCTTACATATTGAAGAAGTAGAAAAGGAGAATCATGAAGCAGCACCAGAACAGTTTATAGCTGAAAATGTTGGACTGAACATCGAATCAGTTAGAAATGATATGGACTTTTATAACCAGATGCTTGACGACTTGGAGGATAGAACAATTAAAGATGGCTCAAAACTTTTGAATCCGGACAATAGATTATCTTTGCTGGCTCTGGTGGCATACTCAATCGAAATGGAGATAGATCTTGATGATTGGATGTTAGAGTATGCCAGGGATAACAATACATATTTTATGGACCAGCGGAAGAATTTTTTACATATGAAACAGGATTTTGAGAAGTATTTAAAGAAGAAGGTGGTGGCAGCATGATTGCTGGTTATGTTAATCATAAACATTTCCTATAGCAAAGATATGCGCTGGATTACAAGATAAAAAATCATAACCCAGCGCATCACATTAGTCAATCAAATCTTCTAATGTATGTTTTGACATTTGAAGGCGGGAAGCAATTTCTTGTATTAATCTATCTGGTACAACATTAGGGCTGTTGTGTCTACCCGTTGATATATTAGTACTGATTGTCTCCATCGGGGGTAGTTCCAATTACTCCTACAATAGATTCATCCCCTTGTCCTTGTGTGGTAAAAGTATAACCTTGTCGAGTTGCCCACCTATCAAAAGCTTTCCATTTCATGTGAATATCTCCTTTCGTTTTTTTGATAGGTTGATAATAACATATGATTAGTTTGTTATAGGATAAATGGCATATTTAGTAATAATAGAGTCATGGATGGTCTGAAAACGATGCACAATTTGGTATTAGAGGAGTAACTGATAACTGAACTTTAGTATAATTCAAAAATGGAGGTACTGAATATGGAAGAGCACTGGAGGGTATCGACTTAACTGAAGAGGAGAGACAGTTAATTGAATGGATATCAGAATGGGATCACTCTACTGTAACCGGATTTGTTAAAATTATTAGAAAGTGTCGAAATCAGAAATAATGAAACAAACTACTATATGCACTATTAGGATATTCCGTAGAAAGCAGGTGAATTATGTACGGAAATGAAGGCGAAAAATGGGTAATGATAACCGAGTTATCTATAAATGGATTAATGATTAATGAGGTCGGTACAGAATTTGAGATTGCCCCATATTACTCTGTACCACATGGGTATACATCCATCAAGTATGAGGGTATACTGCTTTTCATCCCAGATGATATATTTAACGAGCATTTTGTAAAGCTGGAGAAATATAAACAATACTATCAACTGGGAGATGTTATTAAAATTAATGCCAATGGAAACCTGAGTGAGTATATTATCGAGGATATAACCGGTGATGGGCATTATGTGACGTTACATCTTGAACAGAATTAACAATTTAGGAGGTATATGTATGAATAATAGATATTTATACAAGGCAAAGAAGATATATAAAGAGGAGTGGGTTGAAGGGTTTTATGTATTATGCAGAGGGCATCATTACATTCTTCCAGTATATGATCTTGATCACGGATTCGATGAGCGATATTCAGAATGGTTTGAGATAGAGCCATCTACTCTATGCCAGTGTACCGGAATGTGCGGTGATAAAAGCAGTGCATATATTCTCGATGGCAAGGAACTTAATGCAGACGAACTTATTATGGAATTAACGGAGCGTGGAAAAATATTCTTAAATTTTGATAGGGATATATCAAAATTTGGTGTAGAGGTAACTCTTTAAAACTGAAATTATTATGATTTACTAAACGGAGGAACTGGCAGTGGATAAGATATTAAAAACATGC
>ERZ827490.2539-NODE-2539-length-19302-cov-12.424897_pt1 | contig 19302 bp, 21 predicted proteins | sample MGYA00519770_ERZ827490 | MGnify/ENA primary metagenome ERZ827490 (study PRJEB31778, sample SAMEA3449324) | human gut metagenome | biome: human gut; feature: human-associated habitat; material: faeces | place: United Kingdom | collected 2010/2012 ...
AACCACGCCGCTCATAAAAGCGGCGTTAAATTTAAGGGTAGGCGCAGGATTTGACGTTTACCTATAATCTTACTCTCTTATACTCTACAAAGTTTTGGAATGCGAGGTGCGTTACATCCGCATCAACATTGACATTAGAGCTCTTTATGTTCGCACAATAAATGTATGTTTTTGGACATGATAAATAAACCTTCCAGTGACAGTCTTTTAATTGTTATCTTGTACAGTGTAGTATTCTTGTTCTAAGTTTATCGAAGTTACGAATTCCATACCTACAAAATGGGAATTCGCGAATACAAGAAAAGGCTATTGGAGAGTATCCAACAGCCCGATTCTATCGAGGTCACTAACTAATCAATATCTCAAAGAACAAGGATTTATAACAATGTCAGAAAGATATTTACAAGTAAGTTAATTCTATTGAACCGCCGTGTACCGAAAGGTACGCACGGTGGTGTGAGAGGTTGGTAGCCGAATTAATCAGCTACCTCCTTCTCGATTTTAATCAAGATTGCGAACTTGTTTCACAATTACCTAAAATAAATCTATTTAATATCAGTTTCACATAATTTCATATTGATATTAGTTAGACCATATAGACATCATAATTTAGAATTTTTAATTGTAAAAATCTTTCAATAGTATTGTTTTGATATTATGCATTTCGTCAAGAGTATTAAAGAAACCTTCGCCACCACCAGTTCCACTCATCTTTCGGCCGCCAAAAGGCATATCAGCTGTACGGCAAAGTCCAGAGCCGTTGATTGCAACGGTACCACTATCTAGTTTTGAAGCAAGCTTAACACCACGCTTCCAATCTTTGGTGATTACGCCTGCGCTAAGACCATAGATAGATTGATTTGCAATGTCGATTGCTTCTTCTTCTGTGTCGAAACCAATAATTGGAATAACAGGACCAAATACTTCCATATCTTTAGCAATATCCATATCTTTAGTAACTCCTATTAGGACAGTTGGCTTATAGAAAGATTTGTCAAATAATTCACCACCAAGGACACATTTTGCCCCTTGGTTAATTGTCATAGTAACTTGTCTATGTATTTCCTCAGCTGCATGTTCGGACACCATTGGGCCCATATCTATCGATAAATCCATTGGATTGCCTTGCTTAATTTCACTAAGTCTTTCTACTACCTTGTCTGTATATTCTTCAATTAAACTATTATGCACTATAAAACGTTTTGGGGCACAACACGTTTGACCTGCATTGAGCATTCTATTTATAACTGTTTCTTCGACTGCTAAGTCAAGATCTGCATCATCAAGAACAATAAATGGATCGTTACCACCTAATTCAAGAAATACTTTTTTAAGGTGAGTTGCAGCATTTTTTGCTGTCTGAATACCTACATTTGTGCTTCCGGTCAAATTAATAGCGTCAATTTCATTGGAGGTGGAAAACCATTTTCCAATATCTGCTCCATAACCTGTAACGATTTGAATGGTTTCTGCTGGAACACCTGCCCGAAGTAAAAGATCTGTCATATATATATTAGCCAGGGGAGTTTCTGACGAAGGCTTAACTATAACTGCATTGCCTGCGGCTAGAGCTGGTGCTACCTTATGACAGTATAAATCTGCTGGAAAGTTATATGGAATTATACATACAACTATGCCTAATGGTTCTCTGATAACTTCTACAAAATCATTGTTTATTCTTGGTAGTATGCTACCATAATAATGTCTCATTTTGGAGGCATAACCTTCAAAGATACTTGCATTTCCTGTAACTTCTCCTACAGCTTCACTATAAATTTTACCTTCTTCTTGACATATTATTTTTGCAATTTCATGAGTCTCCTTCCTTAGGAGTTCGGCAACTCTAAACAGTATTTCTGCGCGTTTGCTTGGTGTATATGCCGCCCATATTTTTTTACCCTTCTTTGCTACATCGATAGCCTTTCGGACGTCTTTTTCTGTTGCATTTGGGATAGAATCAATTACTTTGTGTGTTGCTGGGTTCACTACTGGAATAGTTGAACCATCAAAAGAATCAACTTTCTTTCCATCAATAATCATTTTCATTTTTCTACTCCTTATATTAAATTTTTTTATTTAAAAACTTCATTGTAAAGTTCATTTTATACAAACAACCAGAATTAAACCTTACAGAAATATGAAACCGGTCCCTGTATTTTATTATATATTACTAGACATAAAAAATCAAGCACATATCACTATTTGGTGTTTTGGAAGAATAATTATTGACATTTAAATATAAAACCTGACTTTCAGAGTTGAATTTAAAATATAGTGCTAAGCCAAGGGTTAAAACCTGTGGCTTAGCATTTTTTTAATTTCTCCATCGCTAAGAAAATAGGATGTCAAGGGCAGGTTGCAAAGGGTAGAAAAATCTTTTATAAACTCAGTTCCTCGTGATAGATTTATGTATTTTCGGTCAGATATTTTTGCGACTCTGAAATCACGAATGAATTCGAATAAATCTTCTGAGCAATAGTTGTTTTTTAGTATCTTAAACTGTAATAACCTCGTGAGTAAGACCGCAAGATAACAAATCAGAAAGTGCCCGACAATGGTATTCTCTTTTTGCAGATATACCGGTCTTGCATCAAGCTGTGATTTCATAATCCGGAAGGATTCTTCTATTCTCCAAAGATTATGATAAGCAGTATAGACCTCCCTGGCACCCATAGATATTTCGGATGTAACTAACATGTTGTATCCGGCAAGTTCCAGAGATTTTTTAATCAGTTCTTCATTCATGGTAACTTTGACTCTGCCATCTGTATCATTTCCTTTTTTGTCAACAGGCGTAAATATAACATATTTTGCAGAATCACCATACTCAGATTTCTTTGCCTGCGATGCTTTTAAAAGCCTTGCTTTTTCTACTTCTTTGTTGATTTCATAAATCTGTTTTTTTGCAAGTTTCGGATTAAAGGTTACAATTCTCTTCTCTGTGATTTTGTATTTCTTCAGAGAACCGGTTTCAGAATCGGTAAATTTGTATTCAAATTCATCAACGCACTCCTTTATACAATATAAAGTATTTCCTTCGGCATCTTTTACATCTTTGTAATCGTTAGGAAGCAGAACCCATACTTTTTCAGTTTCTGGAAGCTGTTTTACCGATTTTGAGAAGATATATCCATCGCCATTTTTCAGCGCATGGAAAATATTTTCAGCACAATTCAGCCCTTTATCAGCAATCTGGATGGTTCTGCCGGATACGGCGTTTCTTTTCTTTAAATCATCAATGACCTTACGCAGGACTGGCTTTTCACTCTGGTTTCCGGGAAACAGCTTCATGCCGATGGGGATCTGATTTGCATCAAGCAGGAGTCCCAGACCAACAATCGGTTCTTTTCTGTTTTCCTTGGAAGGTCCTTTTTTCCGGAAATCATCTTCCCTGTCGATCTCAAAGTAAAAGTTAGTGCAGTCAAAGTAAGTATGAGAAGTATCAAACTGATACATCTGCTGGATCTGATAATTGTAGATTTCGATGATCTTTTCGTATTCGCAGCCGATATACTCCAGCCCGTCATAGAGCTGGTTTAAAGAAAAATCGTAAGATTCAAAAAGCTTTGGAATCACTTCGTCATAAGTCTTTGATTTTGAACATGGCTGGACAAGCCTTGCGTAAACAAGGGCAGAGATCATGTCAAAAACATTAAAGCGGAAGTCAGTAGCAGTCTGCATAAGATCCATATATTTTTTAACAGACAGCTTGTCGTTGATGTTTTTCATCGGAAAATAGCCAATGAGTTTTTCCGGAGAATCATCTGAAATCTGCTTCGCTTTTTTTGCGGCTTTTGCAGCATTTGCTTCCTGGTTCAGTCTGATAACTTCTTCTTTGTAGAAGGAGATAGGATCGTCAATGCCCTTTGCCTGAAGCTCATGAACATAACCTAAAGCTTTAAAAGAGCGGTGAGCCCCGCCTTTCCTTTCCGGGTCATAAAAACTCTCGTAAATTTGAAGATATGTACCTTTTTTGTAGTTTGATTTTTTTAAGAAATAAGCCATAAAATGCACCCTCTTATAGTATAACACTATGGCACTATATATGCAAGAATAAAAAATAAAATTTGTCAATTTTTTTCAAACAACAAAAAAGCCAGCAAATATGCTGACTGGCAATAACTCTATATAGATTAAACTCTCAAAAAAATATAGTGCTAAATCCTAAAGACGGGTGTTTTGGAAGAATAATTATTGACATTTAAATATAAAAAAAATATAATATAAATGAGAACGGTTCCAATTAAACTGATTAAAGGAAGGTGGAATAATGAAATTACAAGCTGCGTTAGATTATTTTACATTAGATCAAGCTTTAAAACTTATGGAAGAGATTCATCAATATGTGGATATAGCGGAAATCGGTAGTCCACTAATGTTTGCCGATGGCTTCCGTTCCATTGCAGAGGTTAAGAAAAAATACCCAGAAGTACTAGTACTCGCTGATATGAAGGTAGTTGATGGGGGATATGATATTGCTTCAGAAGCTTATAAGGCTGGTGCAGATATAGCAACAACTATTGGTTTGACAACGGATGATACTTTGCTAGGAGTTGTTAAAGCAGCTAGGGTTCATAACAAGTATTGTATGGCTGATACTATTGGAATTAAGAACTTGGGAGAAAATGTAAAGAAGCTTGATGAAATGGGATTTGATTATATATTATTACATACTGCTCATGATGCAATCGGCAATACAGCTGAAGCGGCTTCGCAGATAGATAAGATACAGGAAATGAAGAAACTTGTAAAGCATGCCAAAATAGGAATCTCAGGAGGAATTACACTTTCAATTATTGACAGAGTTTGTGCTGCTGATCCAGACTGGGTAGTAATCGGAGGTGGGCTCACATCTGTTAAGAATCCAGCTGAAACTGCAAAGGCATTAAGAAGATATATTATTGATTAGCATATGTTTAATGCGGAACCGTTTCAACTTTTATTAAGTTGACTTGAGAGTTAAAAGTTTTTACCTTTAGCTTCATTTCATTTTTATGAGGTATTCTTGAATGGGTCAAATGAAGACCCACTTGGAAAAGGAACATTTGTAGGTCTTACTGCGTTTCATAATAAAAAACATATGCTTCGTGCAGTATATGAAGGAATTGTATTTTCGCATGTAACACATGTGAAAAAGCTTTTGAAGAACTGCAATGTACCTAAGAGTATACGTCTTTCTGGTGGTGCTGCAAACTCTGATGTATGGGTTCAGATTTTTGCAGATACTCTTCAGATTCCAATTGATGTAATTGAAAACAAGGAATTTGGAGCTCAAGTAGCGGCAATGGCAGCAGGAATTGCGGTTAGAATTTATGAAAATTATCAGGAGGCAGTGGCACGTACTGTGAAGATTACTAAGACAATTGAGCCAAGACCAGAATACAAAGAAATTTGTGAAGAAAAATATGCAACCTACAGAGCTGTTATTGATAGTATGAGTAGTGTATGGAGTCGCTTTAAAAATTAATCATAGAAGAGGGTGATTCGAGATGAAGCGATATAAAATTGGACTTTATGAAAAGGCAATGAGAGACAGCCTTACATGGAAAGAAAAGCTACAGTGTGCTAAGGATTGTGGTTATGACTATGTAGAAATGTGTATAGATGCCAATGAAGAAAAAATCAAACGTATTTACATGTGTGACCGAGAACGGAATAAATTGGTGAATACAATGTTTGAGGTTGGCCTCTCAATCCGTTCAATGAGTGTAAGTGCACTGACCAAATTTGCTTTGGGTGATTCTAAAGCTGAAATCCGTAATAGAGGTGTGGAAATTATGGAGAAATCCATTATTCTTTCTGCTGACTTAGGAATCCGCACTGTAATGATTCCCGGATATGATATTTATTTTGGAGAATCTACAATAGAAACTAAGAAATATTTTTTTGAAAATATTTTAAAAGGAACAGAAATTGCGGCAAAAGAGGGTGTACTCCTGGGGTTTGAAACTATGGAGAACGAGTTCATGAATACAACAGGAAAAGGAATGAAATATGTAAGTATGGTGGGGTCCCCATATTTGAATATATATCCTGATTCGGGCAATGTCACAAATGCTGCGGTGTTACATAGACATGATGTATGTGAAGATTTGATCCTTGGAAAAGGGAAGGTAATCTCGCTCCACTTAAAAGAATCAAAACCGAATATATTCAGAGAAGTACCATTTGGTACAGGTCATGTGGATTTTGAACGCATAATTAAAACAGCATGGGAGATTGGAGTACGTCGCTACGTTACAGAATTATGGGATGTAGGACTGGACAGTTGGCGAGAAGATATCTGTTTTGCAAATAGAAGTATATGTTCAATTCTTGATAAACAACAGTAAATAGAAAGAAAGAGAAATTGGGCAATGATGAAAATGACAATGATTGGCGAGAAATTATCCATTCATATTTTATTTAATTTTGAAAACTTAATAGAAAAGAGATGAAATTATGTTAGATGAGTTAAAGAAAGAAGTGTATAAAGCTAATATGCTTTTGCCAAAATATGGCCTTGTTACATTCACATGGGGAAATGCAAGTGGTATTGACCGTGCAAGTGGATTATTTGTAATCAAACCAAGTGGGGTTGAATATGAGAAATTGACACCAGAGGATATGGTCGTTGTAGATCTTCATGGTAATAAAGTAGAAGGCAAATATAATCCTTCATCAGATACTGCTACTCATGTGGAACTCTACAATCGTTTTCCCAAAATCGGTGGAATTGTGCATACACATTCATCGTGGGCAACAAGTTGGGCTCAGGCAGGAAGAGGGATTCCTTGCTATGGAACTACTCATGCAGATTATATGTATGGGGAAGTTCCTTGTGTTAGAAATCTTACAAAAGAAGAAATTGATGAAGCATATGAAAAAAACACAGGAATTTTGATTGCGGATGAATTCAATATTCGCAAACTTGATTATACTGCAATACCGGCAGTGTTGTGTAAGAACCATGGACCATTTACATGGGGTAAAAATGCGTACGCAGCTGTTCATACTGCAGTTGTATTAGAAGAGGTAGCAAAAATGGCTACACGATGTGAGATGATTAATCCTCAAAATGAACCAGCACCACAGGAATTACAGGATAAGCATTATTACAGAAAACATGGAGCTAATGCTTATTATGGACAATTGAAATAAGCTATAGTTAATAATTTAATTACTGTTTGTATTGCCATTTTGACGCTAGGATGGATAATTATATGTATAAACAGTTATTACATGCAGTTGCAATATTATGGAGATCTGTGTCAAGGTTAGAGACGGAAACCATGCGAACCCACTTCTTTACTGAATCTAGAGATAACATAAATGTGACTGAGTTGTTGCTCTAAAAGATAAAGAGAGAATAAAAATCACAATAAAAAAGTATTTTTTATGGCTAATAACAAATCACCAGTCGAATTGGTGATTGATTACTATCTCAAGTAAAGAAAAAAGTAAAGATTCACTATACGAGGAGGATATTAATGAAGTTTTTTATTGATACTGCAAATGTGGAAGACATTAAGAAAGCAAATAGTATGGGGGTTATTTGTGGAGTAACGACCAATCCATCTTTAATTGCAAAGGAAGGAAGAAATTTTAATGAAGTAATAAAAGAAATAGCTTCTATTGTAGATGGACCAATTAGTGGAGAAGTAAAAGCAACAACAACAGATGCAGAAGGAATAATCAAAGAAGGTAGAGAAATCGCTGCAATTCATCCCAATATGGTTGTTAAAATACCAATCACAGTAGAAGGCTTAAAGGCAACAAAGGTATTGTCAAGTGAAGGAATTAAGACAAATGTAACATTAATATTTTCGGCGAATCAAGCATTGTTAGCTGCAAGAGCAGGTGCTACCTATGTATCACCATTTCTTGGAAGATTGGATGATGTATCAACCCCTGGTATTGATTTAATTCGTACCATTGCCGAGATATTTGATATTCATGGCATTGAAGCAGAAATAATAGCAGCTAGTGTTCGTAACCCAATTCATATTATAGATTGCGCTTTGGCTGGAGCTGATATTGCAACTGTACCATATAAAGTAATTGAGCAGTGTACAAAACATCCTTTGACAGACCAGGGAATTGAGAAGTTTCAGGCTGATTATAAAGCGGTCTTTGGAGAATAATATTAGGAGGACATTTTAATGAACAACATTGATACGATGTCAGTGAATGCCATACGTGTTTTAGCAGCTGATGCGGTTCAGAAGGCAAAGTCAGGTCATCCTGGTCTACCACTGGGATGTGCAGCAATTGCGTATGAATTGTGGGCAAAAGAGATGAAACACAATCCGGCAAATCCGGATTGGTTTAACAGAGATCGTTTTATATTATCAGGTGGTCATGGTTCTACATTATTGTATTCTTTACTTCATTTATTTGGATATGGTCTAACAAAGGAAGATTTGGCACAGTTTAGACAATTGGACTCTAAGACACCAGGTCATCCGGAATATCGCCATACCAAAGGTGTAGAAGCAACAACAGGACCTTTAGGTGCTGGAATGGCAATGGCAGTTGGAATGGCAATGGCTGAGGAGCATTTAGCTGCTAAGTTTAATAAAGAAAACTTTCCAGTAGTGGATCACTATACCTATGTTCTTGGTGGTGACGGATGTATGATGGAAGGTATTTCATATGAAGCATTTTCCTTAGCAGGAACATTAGGTTTAAATAAACTAATTGTAATTTATGATTCAAATAAGATTTCAATCGAAGGAGATACGGATAAAGCATTCTCAGAAGATGTTAAAAAGCGCTTTGAGGCATTTCATTTCCAGACCTTAGTTGTTGAAGATGGAAATAACTTAGAGGAAATTGGACAAGCCATTAAAGCAGCAAAGGCAGATAAAGAACATCCTTCCATGATATTGGTAAAAACTCAAATTGGTTATGGCTGTCCGGCAAAACAGGGAAAGGCAAGTGCTCATGGAGAACCTCTTGGCCAGGAAAATGTTGATGCATTAAAGGAGAACATTGGATGGCCAAGCAAAGAAGCCCTTTATGTGCCTCAGGAAGTTTATGATAATTATAAACACATTGCAGAAGAAAAAGCAAAAGATGAGGAAGAATGGAATCGAATGTTTGCTGAGTACTGTAAGGCATATCCTGAGATGAAAGAGGCCTTTGATAAAGAATTTGACCTGGATATTGCTAAGAATCTAATTGATAACGAAGAGTTTTGGGCTTATGATGATAAACCAGAAGCTACAAGAAATTTATCCGGTACGGTAATAAATCGTTTGAAGGATTATGTGCCGGGTATGATTGGAGGTGCTGCTGACTTATCACCATCAACGAAGACATATATGAAGGAAGAAGGAGACTTCTCCAAAGATAATCGACTTGGAAGAAACCTTCACTTTGGTGTTCGTGAGCTTGCAATGACAGCCATTGGAAATGGTATTGCACTTCATGGCCTTCGTGCTTATGTGTCAACTTTCTTTGTATTTAGTGATTATATGAAACCTATGGCCAGATTGTCTGCATTGATGAGAATACCAACCACTTATGTATTAACTCATGATAGCATTGGTGTTGGAGAAGACGGACCAACTCATGAACCTATTGAGCAGCTTGCCATGTTAAGAGCTATGCCGAATTTTCATGTATTTCGTCCGGCAGATGCTATGGAAACCATAGCTGCCTGGTATGCTGCAGTTACTTCAAAGGAAACACCTACTGCACTTGTTCTCACAAGACAGAACCTGCCACAGCTAAAGGGATCTTCCAAAGAAGCATTAAAAGGCGCTTATATTTTAGAGGATTCCACGAAGGAGATACCGGATGCAATTATTATTGCAACTGGTTCAGAGGTTTCACTTGCAGTAGAAGCAAAGACAGCATTAGCTTTGGATAACATTGATGTCCGTGTTGTAAGTATGCCATGTATGGACATATTTGAAGAACAGTCAGAGGAATATAAAGAGTCTGTACTTCCTAAGACAGTCCGTGCCAGAGTGGTAGTAGAAGCTTTAATTGATTTTGGATGGGGCAAGTACGTAGGACTTGATGGTACAACGGTTACAATGACCGATTTTGGTGCATCCGCTCCTGCGGCTAAGTTGTTTGAAAGATTTGGTTTTACAACTGAGAATGTTGTAAAAGCAGTAAAGTCTATTTTATAAAAATATGAATCAATTTCTATGAATAAGGGATTGTCGTAATTTTATTGACCATTCCTTATTCATTTTTAGTGACATTGGAAATTTCTCCGTTTGGAGGGGTGATGAACTAAAGTTTCTTTTTTGATATTATTTCAGCCATTGGCTACGCTATGTTATACTATGACTAACGAAATTAGTCTGGTATAGCATTTTCTTTTTGAATAAGAAATCTGGTCAGCCATAGCAGTGGATATGTTTGAGTGGAGTTGAAAAACACCCAAAATGGCTCGGAAACCAGTGGATATGTTCCCTATGGAGTCGGACATTCATCTTATCCTCTCGTGCCATGTGGAGACAGTGTGCCTTTTGTCCAAACTTCATGAAGCGAAGCATCATGTGAATGTGACACTTGATATGGACGAGATGGATTTAACGGCGGCTGAGAGGCGCTAAAGGTCCAGGGGACCTTTGCCCAGCGCAGACCGAAGCGGAGCGTAGACAGGCTACTTATGAGGAGATAAAGAAGTATGTTGCAGAGTATAATGATGGGATGAAGGTATCTGATAGCTGTCGTGTTGAATCAGGTATAATATGTATGGAGTGTAAGAAACGATGAAAATAGATAGACTTATCGGTATATTGTCAATCTTACTGCAGGAAGAAAAGACAACGGCTCCTGAACTGGCAGAAAGATTTGAGGTATCTCGAAGGACAATAAATCGGGATATTGAAGACCTTTGTAAAGCAGGTATTCCTATAAAAACTGCACAGGGTACCGGTGGTGGTATCAGTATTATGGATGGATATCGTATGGACAGGACAATTTTGAGCTCCAAAGATATGCAGATGATTCTTGCGGGTTTGCGGAGTCTTGACAGTGTGAGCGGAAGCAGGTACTACAGTCAACTGATGGAGAAAATCCAGACCGGATCATCAGAGTTCATCAGTGGAAGAGACTCTATGCTGATTGACTTATCTTCATGGTATAAGGGTTCTCTTGCTCCAAAGATCGAGGTAATACAGAGTGCAATAGAAAACAGGCACATCATACGATTTAAGTATTATGCTCCGTCCGGAGAGAGCAACCGAAGGGTAGAACCATATTATCTGGTTTTCCGGTGGTCGAGCTGGTATGTATGGGGGTGGTGTTTAGAACGTAAAGATTACAGGCTGTTCAAACTGAACCGTATGGATTGTATTGTTGAAACAGACTGTGGATTTCTGTGCAGAGATGTACCAATGCCGGATTTGTCAAATGAGAAGATATTTCCGGGTGGGATAAAGGTAAAAGCTCTTTTCACACCGAATATGAAGTGGCGGCTGGTTGAAGAATTTGGACCGAACTGCTTTACAGAAACAGACGATGGAAGGCTGCTCTTTTCAGCAGACTATACGGATATGGAAAACCTTGTGACATGGCTTATGACATTTGGAGCAAAAGTAGAGGTGCTTGAGCCGGAAGAAGTGCGGGACATTATTTGCAGGAATGCAGAGGAAATAATAAAAATCTATGGAGGATTAGGAAAATGAGATTAGACGGTTTTGGGTTGTTTGTTGATGATATGGCAAAGATGATTCGTTTTTACAAGGATGTTCTCGGATTTGAAATTAAGGAAGAAGAGAATACTTCCAATGTTTATCTTGTGAAAGACGGAACACTTTTTTTACTGTATGGACGGAATGATTTTGAGAAAATGACAAACCGGCGATATGAGTATATCAAAGGTCTGAATGGTCATTTTGAAATGGCACTATATGTTGATACTTTTGAAGAGGTGGATGAGGCATATAAAAAGGCTGTGGAAAACGGTGCGACATCTGTGCTTGAACCGGAACTTGAACCTTGGGGACAGAGAACCTGCTATATAGCTGATCCGGAAGGAAATCTGATAGAGATTGGTTCCTGGAATAAACCCTATGAAGAGAAGGATTTAGAGGGGGTGTAAAGGATATGGCTTTTGACTACAAGAAGGAATATAAAGAATTTTATATGCCGAAAGACACACCGGCTATCGTAACTGTTCCGAAAATGAACTATATAGCGGTAAGGGGAAGCGGTAATCCAAATGATGAAGATGGAGAATATAAGCAGGCTATTGGACTTCTGTACGGAATTGCATTTACGATAAAAATGAGTAAAAAGGAAGACCATCAGATTGACGGATATTTCGATTATGTGGTGCCGCCATTAGAGGGATTCTGGTGGCAAGAAGGCGTGTCAGGAATCGATTATGCGCGCAAGGAAGATTTCAAGTGGATTTCTGTTATTCGTTTGCCTGATTTTGTTACCAGGGAAGATTTCGACTGGGCTGTCAGGAAAGCTATGGCAAAGAAAAAACAGGATTTTTCTAAGGTTGAGTTTTTTTCCTATGAGGAGGGCTTATGTGTACAGTGTATGCATATCGGAGCGTATGACGATGAGCCTGCTACGGTAGATGCAATGCACAGATTTATGGAAGAACAGGGATATACACTTGATATAACGGATCAGAGGATGCACCACGAGATTTATCTGAGTGATGCGCGGAGAGTGGCACCTGAGAAATTGAAGACTGTGGTCAGGCATCCAATAAAGACTATGGGGGAATAAAAGGAAAAAGACATGGCATCTACAAAGGCATATTTGGATTTTGTTTTGGAACAATTATCAGGACTGGATGAAATCAGCAGTCGGGCAATGATGGGAGAATTCATTCTTTATTACCGTGGAAAGGTTTTTGGTGGAATATATGATGACAGACTTTTGGTAAAGCCGGTTCCGGTGGCGGTGAAAATGATGCCGGATGCTGAGATGGAACCGCCATATGATGGTGCGAAAAAAATGATTCTGGTTGATGATGTGGATAATCGGCAGTTTCTGTGTGAATTGGTTGAGAGCATGTGGGAAGAATTGCCGAAGAAGAAAGAGAAAAAGTTGAGAAAAAGTGCAAGTAAGACTTGACAAAAACGAACAAATATTCTATATTTAACTGCGGAGATTTTATACCCAAAAGCAGAAAATAGGAATGTACAAATGGAGCTCAAACCCTTGTGGTTTGGGCTTTTTCTAATTTTGATAGAAACTTGAGAACAATAATTTTCAAAAAGTCAATTATCAATTTGTAATGTTTTTTGAAGGAAAAAGTTCACAAAAGCATTTAGGCAATATTTACAAATTTTTTGAAAAAGGAATAGTTTCGCAAGAGTAACAGAGTGGCAATCGAGTAATATCGGTTGCTTTTTTGTTGCCCAATTTTAGAAATTGCCGATTGCCCCCGGAAGAATGATTTCTAAAAATTACAAATTTGAAAAGAAATGGAGGAAAAGAAAAGTGAAAGAGTATTCAAAAGGAATTTATGTAAAATTCAAACCGGAAGAGGTGGAGATACTGCATAATCGAATGAAGGAAGCTGGAGTTCAAAACATGAGTGCATATATTAGAAAGATGGCATTGAACGGATATGTGATTATTCCTAAGTGGCCGGATCTGGATCAGGTAATATCCTTGCATTCAAGGATTAGTAATAATCTCAATCAGTATGCAAGGAAAGCAAATGAAACCGGAAAATTGTACGAAGAGGATATTGCAGAAATAAAGAAGATGCATAATGAACAAACAAAGTTTCTGAAAAAAACACTTGAGGCAGTAATGTATCTTTATGAGGAAGATTCAAAGAAGAAAAAGTGATTTTATGGTAAAGCGTCAGCGTGGCTCTGCGGTTTATCCGCAGTTCAAGGGGATTGGGGCATTCCCCAACAAGCAAAAATGCGCCGGGTATATACCGGAGCACTGCTTGCAAATTTGTAAAAAGAGAAAAGAAAGGATTAAGTTTATGAGAGATTTAGAAAAGGTATGTATTCAACCGAAGTATAACTATTGCACCGGTGAGGAGCGTTTTACTTTCATCAAGCTACCAAAATGTCTGGTAGAGGATGAAGGCTTTGTTGAACTGTCAATGGATGCAAAGCTTTTATACGCACTCTTTTTAGATCGAGTTTCATTGTCAATAAAAAATGGATGGATTGACAACCAAGGGAGGGTGTTTATCTATTATTCAATAAAAAATATTTGCGTGGATTTGAATTGTGGAACTCAAAAGGCATGCAAGTTATTGGATGAATTGGAAAAGGTGGGAGCACTTGAACGGAAGAGACAGGGATTGGGAAGACCTAACAAGCTGTACCTTAAGAAAATGTTTTGAGAAATAGCCATACCGTAAAAATCAAAATACAAAAGATGGAGAAGTCACAATTAAGAATTTTGATTTTGACACATACAGACTTTTGGTATTTACAGGTTTTGAACAGTTAAAATCAAAATCTAATAAGACTAATAATAACAATACTAATTTTAATAATATCTATCTTATCCTATCAGGAAGTGAGGAAACATCACTATGGATTGTATACGATGGATTTCAATGACAATGTCAGAAAGGATTTTAATTATGGTTAAGAATAAAGTGGTTTTAAAAGAAAGAGATGCCTGGAGTGATTTGGCAAATTTTATCGGAGAGATGGTAGCAAAGTATGCAGAATCAATGGACTTGGATAATTTGCCTGATCCGGATTTTTATCTTCGTAGGGAAAGAATAAGACAGTTGTACACGGAGCTATATAAAGAGAAGAATATAACAAAGTTCAGAAATACAAAATTCTCTATTGAAAGAAAAGTTGCAGCATGATACTATAACCGTATAGACGGATAAATAAATTTATAAATACGGATATGTACGGAATGTTGATGGAGGAAAAAGCATGATTATCAGTGAAAGAATTTTTTGTGTGATGGAGCAGAAGAACATAACGCAGTTGGAACTCTCAAGAAGGACCGGGATTGCAACAAGTAACATCAGTGACTGGAAGAAGAAAAAGACGAATCCCAAAGCGGACTGTCTGTTGTCTATATGTGATGCATTGGAGATTACTCCCGAACAGCTTTTGACTGGAAAAGGAATTGATCCGGAATATAAAGATGCAGATATGGATTATGAAGTTACCAGGTCGGATATTAAGATTTTAAAGCAGATTCACAGCCTTGGAGATGCGCAGTATAAAAGATTGATGGCGTATATGAAAGCCTTGCAGAAGTTGGAACAGATGGAGAACATGGTGGAGGAATAGAGATGGCAAATAAAATAGTTAGGGAAATTATTCACGCAAAAGGAATTGATATTGGGATTTACACGAAAGATTTTGAAAATGAATATATTTCGTTGACAGATATTGCAAAATATAGAAATGATAATGATCCCAGATTTGTCATTCAGAACTGGATGCGAAACAGAAATACAGTTGAGTTTTTGGCTGTTTGGGAAGAACTTCATAATCCAGATTTTAACCGTGTGCAATTCGAGGCGGTTAGAAGTGAGGCAGGATTAAACAGGTTTGTTATGACGCCAACCAAATGGATTGAACAGACCAATGCTATTGGAATAGTGTCAAAAGCAGGCAGATATGGTGGAGGAACTTATGCACATAGCGATATTGCAATGGCATTTGCTACATGGATTTCTCCGGAATTTCAACTGTATATTATGAAAGATTACCGCAGGTTAAAACAAGATGAAAATAGTCGATTTTCATTGGACTGGAACTTGAACAGGGCTTTATCAAAGGTGAACTACCGTATTCACACGGATGCGGTGAAGGAAAATTTGATTCCACCAGAGCTAACACCAGAACAGATTGCTTATACATATGCCAGTGAAGCAGATCTTTTAAATGTTGCTTTATTTGGTCAGACTGCAAAGCAATGGAAAAATAATAATCCGGGTAAAAAGGGGAATGTGCGTGATGATGCAAATTTAAATCAGTTGTTGGTGTTGGCAAATATGGAAAGTTATAATGCTATTTTAATTGAGCAGGGGAAATCTCAATCAGAAAGACTTATATTGCTTAGAAATTTGGCAATCAGGCAGATGGATACATTAGTCAGTATCAATCTGTCGGCAGTTTCGGCACTTCCTGGAGGTGATATGTAAATTGAAGAAAGAGAAAATCAAAGTATATTTATACACCCGTGTCTCGACAACCATGCAGATAGATGGCTATTCTCTGGATGCACAGAAAACAAAAATGAAAGCGTTCTGCGACTATAATGAATATGAAATTGCCGGTGAGTATGAGGATGCAGGAAAATCCGGCAAATCAATAGAGGGAAGAGTTTCATTTAATCAGATGATGGAGGATATTAAGTCAGGAAAAGATGGAGTATCTTATGTTCTTGTATTTAAACTTTCCAGATTTGGAAGAAATGCGGCAGATGTACTTGCAACATTACAAGTAATGCAGGATTTTGGAGTGAATTTGATTTGTGTGGAGGACGGAATAGATTCATCCAAAGATGCCGGGAAGCTTATGATATCTGTTCTGTCAGGAGTGGCAGAGATTGAACGTGAGAACATTCGTGTTCAGACAATGGAAGGCAGGATGCAGAAAGCCAGAGAAGGTAAATGGAACGGTGGTTTTGCACCATATGGATATGCTCTCATTGATGGAAAATTGGTAGTGAATGAGGAAGAGGCAGTAGCTATCAGAACGATATTTGACCAATATGTGAATACGGATTTGGGTGCAAATGGAATTGCAAAGTATCTTGAAAATCATGGAATCCATAAGATAGCCAGACAGAATGGTAAAAATCCGTTATTTGATGCTGCTCTTATCAGAAGGATTATACAGAATCCGGTTTATAGTGGTAAAATCTCTTATGGAAGAAGACGGACAGAAAAGGTTCATGGTACAAGAAATGAGTATAGGCAGGTTAAGAAAGACGATTACCTGTTAGTAGATGGTCTGCACGAAGCTCTTGTATCAGAAGAAGTATGGGAGCAGGCGCAGGTCAAGGTGGCGGCACAGGCTAAAAAGTATGAAAAGGTCAATCGTGACAAGAGAGAAAAGATTCATCTATTATCAGGAATTTTGAAATGTCCTGTCTGCGGTGCAGGAATGTATGGCAACAAGTCTATTAAGAAACGCAAGGATGGAAGTAACTATAAGGATTTTTATTATTATGGCTGCAAACACAGAAATATGACTAGAGGTCATAAGTGTGATTACAAAAAACAGGTGCATGAAGAAATGCTGGATGCTTCTGTTGCAGAGGTGATTAGTAAACTGGTTAGTAATCCTAAATTTTCGGATTTAATCCGCAACAAAATAAATATGGAAGTAGATACTAGTGCATTAGATCAGGAAATAGAAAATTATAAAATACAATTAAGAAAGCTATATCATAATAAAGATACTATTTTATCAGATATGGATTCTCTTGATTATGAGGATAAGCATTATCAGCGAAGAAAAACAGATATAGAGAACCATTTGTACAAGACTTATGATAAAATAGATGATGCAGAGGAACTGCTGTATCTGCAAAGGCTAAGAAACGCTCTCTGCTGGCAGATAAGATTACAGGGGATAACATTTACAAGGCACTCGTGTTCTTTGATAAATTGTATGCTCAAATGAACGAAGCAGAGAAACGGGAGTTCCTGTCGCAGTTAGTGGATAATGTGCAGATTTACGAAGAACGCAAAGAGAATGGTCAGTGGCTGAAATCTATAGAATTTAAGTTGCCGATTATAGAAAAAGAGTTTACACTAAGTTTGGACAATGATACACAAAATGAGACGGTAGTACTGCTTTCCCACAAAAAGCCAGACGGACATATCAACGTAAAAGTTGAGTTTGGCGAGGGTGAGGGAAAAGTTCCGCTTGATAATATCGCTAAAAGAGCCGAAGAATATAAGCCCAAAGAACGAGTGACCTACAAAATGATAAAGGAGTACATAGAAGCTAAATACGGCTTCAAGGTACATACCGCATATATCGCAGAGGTGAAGAGAGATTTAGGCTTGCCAATGTATGATGCTCCTAATGCGGTAGAAGAATTGAAACAGCCGAGGAAGCATCCGACAGCGGAGAAAGTGGAAGCGATAAAGGATGCATTGAAATATTTTGGCGTATGTAGCTAATTTTTAGTGCATAGTTATAAATTTATAAAACGACATTTACCGTTCTATATGGTAAGATTAAATATAGTAACGATTTTATAAATGTAGGTGGTAAACATGGGAGATAATCGAAGGATTTTTAGTGATAATGAAAAAATGGTATTATTTAATGAGGTCGATGGGCGATGTCCAATTTGTGGAAAGCCATTAACTAATACCAAGAATGGACAAATTATTAAAATGTTTGAAGTGGCACATATATATCCTGCGAATCCTCGTCCAGAGGAAGTCGAATTGTTAAAAGACGAGGAACGTTTGAGTAAAGACGTTAATAGTCTGGCTAATGTCATAGCGGTCTGTAGAATATGTCATAAAAAATTTGATACACCACGAACTATAGAAGAATATCGCTCATGGGTAAGACTTAAAAAGAAATTGTTGCAAGATGCACAGCTAAAAAATACATATGCACTTTTTAATATAGAGGAAGAAATAAAGGAAATATTAAAGAATTTAAATGATGAATCTTTAGAGGAAGACTTGGTACGGTTAAGTTATGAATCTTTGAAGATAGAGCAAAAAGCCAACGACACCTTACCTTTTGCAATAAAACGTACCATTAAAAACGATGTGGTAGATTATTTTGACTATATTCATAAGATATTTATTGAAATGGACAAAGTAACACCATATAAATTTGATACCCTAGCGGCTCAAATAAAGGGATTCTATTGCAAAACTATGCAAATTAATCCTAACCAAGAATTCGTATATGCTTCTTTAGTGGATTGGCTTAATGAAAAGACAGGGTCATATTCAAGAAGGGCTTGTGAAATTGTGATTGCATATTTTATACAAGATTGTGAGGTGTTTTCATGATATTGCCGAATAAGCTAATAAGCTTTCAAGATTGTATTCTGGCAAAAACGGTTTATATTTTAGAAAAGATTAGTGATTCAGATTTTTCAGTAATTGGGTTATACGAACAAGTGGAAACTCATTTTGAAGATTTAAATGAATATATGTTGGCTCTGGACGTTCTATATGTTCTTGGCAAAATAAAATATAATGAGGGGTTGCAGGTGATACAGTATGTTGAAAAAAATTAGTTGTAATATATTTTTGCAGAAAGAAATTGTATTTCATGAGGGTTTAAATGCCATTGTAGGAGATGATATTGCTTCTAATTCGATAGGAAAATCAACTATGCTTTCCTTACTGTTATTTGCAATTATTTTGCGCTTTTATCTAAATGAATTTTC
>ERZ827490.2544-NODE-2544-length-19241-cov-10.886480_pt1 | contig 19241 bp, 22 predicted proteins | sample MGYA00519770_ERZ827490 | MGnify/ENA primary metagenome ERZ827490 (study PRJEB31778, sample SAMEA3449324) | human gut metagenome | biome: human gut; feature: human-associated habitat; material: faeces | place: United Kingdom | collected 2010/2012 ...
GGTATCATCTCCGACTGGAACCAGGGCTACAGTCTGAAATGGTAAATAGGTAAACTAACTTACTAATCAGTTAATCACAAAGTAATTAAGTAAGGAATACGAAAGTAATTAAACCAACAAGTAACAGAATCATATAGTAAACAAATCATCCAAAAACAAAAGCGTATGGAAAAGAAAATAATCGGTCGCTGTCCCTTGTGTGGCGGCAACGTGGTAAAGACCTGCAAGGGCTACCGCTGTGAGAACAACATCGCCGAACAGCCTACCTGTGTGCTGAATATCAACGGCATTATCGGCAACCGCAAGATGAGTGACGAAGAAATCACCGAACTGTTGGAACACCGCTTCATCCTGTTGGACGGCTTTGCTTCCAAGGAGGGAAAAGCCTTCCCTTCCGTGCTGGAACTGGCAGACAATGGTGCCATCAACATGCAGTCCGTCATCGGCAAATGTCCGCATTGTGGCGGTGATATTCGGGTGGGTACGAGAGCCTTTAACTGCTCCAATTACAACAACCAGCAGGCGCCGTGCAACTTTGCCATCTGGCGCAATATCGGTGGCCACCAGCTGAGCCTGACGGAAGCCAAGGAAATCTGTGAAAAAGAAATCACCTCCAATGAACTGGAGATGTACCGTGATGACGGCACCATCTACCGCAAGCGTCTCGGTCTTTCTCCCGACAAACTCCAAATCGTGAAGATATGAAACCGGGAATGAAAATGATTATCATGCTGGTAACCGCCGTCAGTTTTTGGGGCGGACTGTTTTACTTCGCCAGCTGTTCCGGCCGACCCGAGAAACGGGCGGTGGAAATCGCAGAGAGAGCCTTGAAAGCAACCGTTGATAATCCGGAGTCTATTCATATTAAAGGAATCAGCAAGGCTGATTCAGTATTCGGTAAAGAGTATGTCAACCAACATGAAAAGGCTGCACTTTCCATGCACCTGATGCAGTACGGTCACAAGTTGATGGAGGAAACAGATTACTTCCAGAACATTGACAAGGATGATACCGCAATGAGTGATCAGGTCACCCGTCAGCTGGATGCCATGACCACCCTCCGGGCTTTGATTGCTTATGGAGAACTGGAAGAAGCGAAAGCCGGGAAAGAAAAGGTCGCGAAGCCATTTAACGGATGGAAGGTCAAGATAGATTTTGAAGCGAAAACGTCGCAGGGAAAACCTTACCACTCGGAATACTGGTTCATCCTCGATAAGGAGGCGGAATTTGTAGTGAAATCATTTGAAATACCGCTGCTATGAAACTGAGAAATTTGAAACATTTACTGTGCGCTATACTCACGGGAGGAGCCATGCTATTCTCTTCCTGCGAAGATTGTGACCATGAAGGAGACAGGTCCATCGCTTCTTCCCTTCAGGTTGGTGACGTAGTCTGTTCGGATGGCAGCGTATTGTCTAAAGAGAAGTTCTCTTCCTCGAAAAAGGAACCGATGGCCATCGTGTATCATGTGAACCGGAATCCGGAGATCAAAGCTTTGGGCTATGCCGTTTCCATCCGGGATGTCGCATCGGCAGCCTTTGCCGACAGTCTGGGTGTCGAACAGGAAACGTCTGCTTCATTGGAAAAGGAAGACGGTAACGAGAATACCCATGCCATGTACCGCCACGAGGAAGTAAAATCTCCCTTAGCCGTTTATGTCTTCGATATGTGGCGCTACGGTCAGTCCGCCTACATCCCTTCGGTAAAGCAACTCACTTACCTCTATCAGCAAATTGCGTTGGTCAACCAACGGATTGAAGCGGTCGGTGGTTTACCTCTCAGTCTGCAGCCCGGTGACTGCTGGCTGTGGACTTCCACCGAAGTGGAGGGGCAAAAGGACAGCAAGGCCTGGCTCTTCTCGATGCAGTCAGGAACCATTCAGGAAACCCCGAAGGACCAGGCACATAAGTTCAGGCCGGTGATAAGTATCTATTAGGTAAAGTAACCTCTAAATGCAAAGATTATGAATGAATTACTCGTACAACTTCAAATGAAGATGGAGGCATTCCAAAAGGATGCAGCCCTTCAAGCAGAAAAAGGAAACAAGGCAGCCGGCCAACGTGCCCGCTGTGTATCACTCGAAATGGAACCGCTGCTGAAGCAGTTCAGGAAACTTTCGTTGGCGGCTTCGAAAAGATAATAGTTTTCAGTTCAAATTCATATTTAACCGAAGGTCCTGGTGCGTGAGCATCGGGGCTTTTTTATCTGTAGGGTATTCGTTTTTGTCCCTCATTTGTTTAAAAACGAAGGAATCAAAGTACACTTTTCTTGTTGTTTCAAATAAAATGCTTATTTTTGCGATAAGTCGGTGGAGGTAAACGCGCCCAATGGGCTTAGGACCCGGGTTAACGCATTCCAATGATAGAGTGCCGGGGGTTCGTTAAGAAACCCGGCTTTTTTCTTTTTATATCAGGTAGGTCTTGCCATCATCCTGTTTCACCATAGGTCCTGTTTTTCATAGCACAACTTTTTGAGTGGGGATTAACAAGAAAGCCCTCCGATAGACAGAGGGCCTGGAATATCAAGCATACCTGATGAAGATTGTTTTAGGAGTACTCTCTTTATTCCGAATACAAAGATAACAGGTTTTTACATAAAAAACAAGCCCCCAGTCGGGGGCTTGAGTGACCGTATGAACCTCACGGCTTATATGGATCATTTAAAGCGTCATTGGATTCTTGTTTGGTTAAGAATCTAATATCGCAAATATAATGATTCTTTTTTAAATCCAATAAATAGGTCAGGAAAATGTATGTAAAGAGCTGAATTTAGGCACTCTAATAGTTTATTTCCTGATCATACCGGTTCTGATTCACAGCATCTATCATTTTCAGACATTTCCGGTATTCCGACTCATTATCGCGATATATTTCGTTACTTTCTTCGGATGCCTTAATCAGTCTTTGGTTTCCTCTTTCGAATAAAAATTTGTTCCACTCTTCATGATCGAAGTATGTCTCTGGAATGTACTTTGTCATTGAAGAACTTAATGAGGTACCTTTTCTTATTTCGAACATATCTTGTATAATCCATAGTTTCAGCAGTTCGAAGTATTCGGTGAACTAGTTGATTTTCATTTCTTTTCTAGAAATAAAGGTCTTTACGATTCTTCCATTCTCATTGATCCAATCGCCCAAAAACATGCCGTCATAACAATATCCTCTTACGTTATCTCCTTTTTGGTTATTGAAGAAACAGCAATTGCTATTCATTATAAAGAAAAGCTTCATCATATCCTTTCCGGCTGCTATGGCCTGGTCCTTATGTATTTTCAGGCACCTTTCCCCATATCTTTCAAAGAAATGTGAAGGAAAAAGGAGCACCTGGCCATCTATCACAGTGCCAGCCCAAGGTTGTCCCTGGTAGGTAAAACACAGAGTAAACGAAGGCCTGACAATGTTTACCTCCTTTTTGCTGTCAGCAAAGAAAGAGAGATACCACTCGTTGTATCTACGGGTCTTGATTGTCGTGTTCCATAACCAAGGGTATCGGGTCCTTTTCTGAATTATTTTTTTGAACTTCGGCAAGAATTTGGTCCATCTACCCCTCACTTCTTTGAAGTCAGTTTTGATTTCAAGAATCAATTCTTCCAGTGTCATGGAATCAAGTATTATAAGGCTATCATTATTATGAGTTTATATGCAACTCACCAAAGGTAGAAAAACTAGCTGATACTTTTGCTATCCTTCAAGTGCTATTTTCATTTTACAAAATTTCCCGGGCAATCCATGCACAGGCTTCTGCATCGGCCAATGCATGATGATGGTTATCCAGTTGATAGCCGCAAACTGCTGCCACGGTGTGCAGCTGGTGATTCTCCAGTCCCTTCATGGTTCGGCGAGCCATGCTCAGGGTATCATAGAACTTATAGTCAGGATAATCCATCTGGTACACGCGGAAGACCGCTTTCAGACAGCTTTCATCAAACGGACTGTTGTGGGCCACTAAGGGCAGACCTTCTATCAAAGGTGCTATCCGTTTCCAGACCTCTGGAAATACCGGAGCATCATCCGTATCTCGGCTGGTCAGTCCATGTACTTTCGTACACCAGTAATTATAATAGTTGGGTTCGGGATTGATGAGGGAGTAGAAGGAGTCCACTATCTCGTTATTTCTTACAATGACCACACCCACCGAACAGACGGAAGACCGTTCGCTGTTGGCGGTTTCAAAGTCGATTGCTGCAAAATCTTTCATGGGTTGTTCTTTGGTTGGTTGAATGTATAGATTTCTGTTCGTATCAGTAAGCCATACCTTTCTGCTGCATTTCTTCCCGAATCAGTTCCGTTTCGGTATGGGTCAGCTTCGGAAGCTGTACCTGTTCCGGACTCTCTTGCTGGTAAGCCTTCACTTCGTTGATGAGCATTTGCCAGTCGTAAAGGAACTCCTGACTGCAGCCATGTTTCTGATAAATTTCTTTGGCGGCTTCCAGTATCTCTCCGGCACAGCTGTCATTCCCCTGGAATACAACTGCCGGAATCTCGTTATGGAAGCAATCTCGCAATAAGCGTATCTGATCTTTCATTTGTGTAAGGTGATAAAGTCTGTTTTATACCATGCCTTCCTGAACCTTTGTTTTCAGGGCCTGCAAAGATAGTGAGATTTTGGAAAGATTAAAAGTTAAACATTCATCTTTAACAGCTGGCGGATTCTTTCCTTAGTCAGGCATTTCCACTCCCGATGAATTTTCCGATACAAAGAAACGAAGGGTCGGTACGGCAGCAAATGGCGCTTTGCTTGGCTGCAAGGAAAGCAGCCGGCAGCCTTCCGCAATTTGTGCCAAATTGGGTATTCCGTCTGCTTTCCCCTTGCCACATTTGCCTTCCGTCCCTTACACCCTCCGTGAGAAGAGGCATCGTAAAAATCACCCGGGAGTGAGAAGCCGTAAGGCTTCAAACCAAAGGGAAAAAATTAGTTCAGCTATGGCATACAAACTTAAAGACCGAAAAGAAAAGATGCTCTACAAGGGCAGTGTTTACGAACTCACCCTGCAGTGGGACAGAGAGAGTCTCCGCAAGTGCTTTTGCGGTATGCCTCCTTTCTATGCACACATCCGCAAGGACGGCAACAACTTCGCACATATTGACTGCTATTCCACCGGGGACGATTTCAGCGTGGAACCCATGCACCCGCTTTTTGAAGAGCCGGAATGGATAGTTCACTTCCTAAAGTCGGACATCAATTCCATTCCACTAAAGAAACTGCTGGAACTGCTTCCCATCTGATTCACGGAGTAACTAACTTAAAAAGAGAACGCTATGGACACTCTCATTGAAGCCATTCCCACATGGGCACTCTGCTATCTGTTCAACTCGGATGCAACCGGACTGACGGATGAAGAAATCGCTCTGATTGACCAGTGGTACACAGAGAATAAAGTCATGGGTATCACTACCGCAACGGAACAAGAGGGAGAATGTTTCCCTTACTTCTCACACTATCCGGCTTTCGGTCTTCCTGCCGAAGTGGTGGACTGCCACGTTATGGTAGGCTGAATACAGCCGGTGACTGCTGATGATTATTTACGCTTAAACATTAGGAACATATGAAAGGAACTGACCATTTCAAGGAACTCATCAAGAACTATCTTGATAACCGAGCCAAGGAAGATGAACTCTTCCGTGCCAAGTATGAAACCACCACACGCACCATTGACGATGTGGTCAACTATATCTTCCATGCCGTACAGCAATCCGGCTGCTGCGGTTTCAGCGACATGGAGGTTTATGCCATGGCAGTCCATGCGATAGATGAACCCCATTTGGAAATCGGCAAGCCGATGGACTGCAATGTGGTAGTGAATCATCACATTGAGCTGACCGAGGAGGAGAAGGCAGAACAACGAGCCATTGCACTCAAACGATACCAGGAGGAGGAAATGCGGAAGCTGCAGCAACGCAACAGCCGACCCAAGGCAGCCAAACCGCAACCCAAACCCATTCAAGAACTCTCACTCTTTCAAGGCATGGAACTATGAAAGCAAGAACGAAAATAGAAAAACAGGTGGCAGCTTCCAATGAGAAGCTGACCGTCCTAAGCCCCAAAGTGCTCACATGGGCAATGCGGAAAGTGGCAGGACATTTCTGCTTCCGTACTTCCGCACACAAGTGTACATGTGGCGATTGTGGCAGACACTTCGACCATAAGGGAAAAGGCAAGTCGGTATGCTGCCCTCATTGCGGTACTCGCTTACAGATAAAAGACACTCTCAAACGCACCCTCAAGGAAGCCTATTATTTTTCTTCCCTCGAAGTAATAGACCATTTGCAGGTGCAACGGGTCTTCCGTTTGGAAACGACCTTCCGCAAAGGAATGCCTATGGAGGTAGACTACTGGGAAGCATGCCGTCTGTGGCTCAATGCCGAAGGCAAGTTGGCTGTCACGGCAAGAACAAAGACATTGAGCTATTATGTGGACTGCTTCGATTGGGCATCTGAAATCACCTTGAAGCGACCGACCGAAGTCCACTGGCTCATTGCAGACACCTATGTTTATCCGCACTATCGGCTGCTGCCCGAACTGAAACGTAACGGTATGAAAGGCAAGCTGCCCGACTGCCACCCGATGAAACTGATGAAAGCCGTACTGACGGACAGCCGGATGGAAACCATCCTCAAGTCAAAAGATTTACATGCCGTGTCTTATTTTGTACACCGACCTTTGGAACTTGACCGATGCTGGCAGTCGTATAAGGTAGCCACCCGGCATCACTACCGCCCTTCGGACATGGGATTGTGGGCAGACACCATCCGTTTACTGGAGCAGTGTGGCAAGGACATCTGCAACCCCAAGTATATCTGTCCGCAGAACCTCAGAGCCGAGCATGACTATTGGATGAACCGGCACAACCAAATGGAGCAGAAACGCAGAAGCCAAGAGCAGATGCAGCGAGCCAAACGAAAGGAAGCCGATTTCTACAAGGAGAAGTCACGCTACTTCGGCATTACCATCACCGACAAAGACCTGGTGATTTCGGTACTCGATAGTCTGGAAGCCTTCCAAGCCGAGGGAAATGCCCTGCATCATTGTGTCTTCCAATGCGATTACTATGCCAAGGAGGACAGCTTGATACTATCGGCTCATGACAAGGAGGGAAACCGCATCGAAACGATTGAGTTTTCTTTGACCGAGGGGAAAGTGATACAGAGCCGAGGGCTGTGCAATGCGAATACTCCGCACCATGACCGGATTGTCCGGCTGGTCAATGCGCATGCTCCTCAGATACTCGCAGCCAAACAGACAGCGTAAATTCCTTATATATGTTCCGCTCCGACTTCCGCCGTGAGGCGTGGGTCGGAGTTTAAAAGCATACCATGCGAAATGTATTGACAAATTATTTCATACTGAGGAGCGATGCCTATTCCGACTGAATCTTTATGGATGAAAGGAAGATTGTTCAGCAGAGCAAAATCCATCTTGATGTTTGTCTAATGATTGTTTGATGTTTATTTAATGGTTGATATACAGCGGAATAAAATCAGTTGTTAAGCCGAAATATTCAGTAAACTTTCTGCCTAATCAGCAAGTAATAAACTATTTTTGTAAGTAAAGAAACAAATGGAAAAGTAAACTTTTAAACTTGAAGATAATGAAAGGAAATAACTTGACAATCGCTATCGGAAATCAGAAAGGTGGAGTCGGGAAGACCACCTCGACAGCCTGTATCGGTGCAGCACTCGCACTGCAAGGAAGACGAGTATTGTTGATAGACCTGGATGCACAGCAGAACCTTACGTTTACGCTGACGCAGAACGAAGACCCAGAAACGAGCATCTATGACACCCTGGTCAAAGACCAACCACTGCCCATCGTTCCCATCCGTGAAAAACTGGACCTCGTTCCGGCATCGCTGGACCTGGCACGAGCCGAAATCGACATGGCTACCATGATGGCAAGGGAAGGCATCCTCAAATCCTACCTCGATGAACAGAAGGAGAAGTATGACTACATCCTGATGGACTGTTCGCCCTCACTCGGTATCGTGACAACCAATGCGCTGGTGGCAGCGGACAAACTCTATATACCGCTCACCGCTGAAGCCTTGCCCTTGAAAGGTTTGACCATGCTGGACGATATAATCCGGGAAGTGAAACGCAGGGTGAACCCGACATTGGAATTGGGTGGGGTGTTCTTCACCCGGTTTAATAACCGGAAGTTGAACAAGGAAGTGATTTCCATGGTGGAAAAGCGGTACGGAGAGAAGGTTTTTCAGACGAAAATCCGCGAGAATATATCCATAGCCGAAATGCCGCTGTCTGGTCAGACCATCTTTGAGTACGAACCGAAAAGCAACGGCGCAGCAGATTATCAAGCACTGGTAGATGAGATAATCAGTCGTGAGGAAAATAGGTAAACTATCTTACTATGTGACTAATCACAAAGGTTACGGATAACATAGTAAGATAATCAGCAAGTAAACAAGTAATAAAGTAAGCAATATGAGTAAGAAGAATTTATCCTTATGGATGGACGGCTTCATGGGTGAAGCCAATCCAACCGACCAGGCAAAAGAATTGCCTCAGGAACAGCAGGTTGAACAAACCGCAGAACAAGCGGAACAGCCAGAAGTACAAGATGATAAGAATGAAAGTCCGAAGGCAACATCTTCGAAAGTGATTCCAAAGCAGGAAGCAACTGAAACGGCTGCAACCGAGCAAATGAAGTCCAAGTTGGAAGCCAAACGCAGAGCAAATGTGGGTCGCCCCAAGAAAGGCGAGCCTGCCAAAAGCACCAAGAAGCCCCAGGAAATCCGAGCCACTTTCATCGTGGATCCGGATTTACTCCGCAAGGTGAAGTACATTTCCCTCGTGGAGGGCATTCTTTTGAAAGACGTTATCTCCGAAGCATTGAACAACTATGTGGATGCCTGGGAGGAGAAGAACAAGAAAATCCGTCTGCCGAAGGCGAAGTAAACGCATTTGTAGAAACTTAGCATTAGGATAATGCCTCAAATCCAGCTTTTTCGTTAAACAGAATTGAGGCATTATCAATAAATTTGCCAGCGATGGATAGGGTATTTATTCTGACAATTCATGTTTGATTTGAATAGTCAAGAAAGTTGCTAGGAAATTGACAATATATACCGCCATCATGATTATGAGGAAATCTTTTATAATGCCTGCCTTTGTGTAAATAGTGACAGAAATAAGCGATTTAGTGAAATATTATCGCTAACTTTGTACTGATATGTTGGTTCGAATTATGAAACTGAATAGAATTAAGTGTGTGCTTGTTGAGAAAGACATCTCGCAAACACAATTAGCAAAGGATTTAGGTATGAGCTTTAGTACAATTAATGCGTATTGCAGTAATCGCAAGCAACCTTCATTAGAATTACTGAGCAAAATTGCCGATATTCTTTCAGTAAGTATAAAAGACCTTATTGCGGACAAATAAAAAGTTCAGCTATGGAAAATGAAAAGAAATCAGCTTTCTGCGAGGATAGTAGAGTGAAATTTCCTACTCTCATGCACTTAATGGGAATGGGGTTTAAGTATGTGTCGCTGAAAGGCCTGAAAAATAAATATGTAGAAGCTCCAAAAACTGAGTTTGACCCTCTGACGAATATTCTCACGGATTATTTTTCACAGGCTTACTATGGGCTTAATCCTAATGCGCAAGAGGGGGATGCAGAGAAAATGCTGACGAAGATTCAGAAGTCGTTGCTTAACGATGATTTGGGACGCCAGTTCTATAATGAAATATTCTTGAATACATCTGAGAAGATTATAGATTTGTCTACTCCGAAGAATTTCTTCAAAAACAATACATTTCAGGTTACTACGGAGATGACTTGTGGCAACAAAGATGCAGCAAACTACCGCCCCGACATTACTATTTTTGTTAATGGTCTACCTCTCGCTTTCATTGAGGTAAAGAAAGAAAATAATCATAAAGGTATTACTGCCGAAACAGACCGAATGAAGGAGCGCTTCAGAAATCCTGCTTACCGTCGTTTCTTGAACATTACACAGATTATGGTGTTCAGCAATGATATGGAATATGATAACAACGAAGTTACGCCTACCATTGGTGCCTTTTATGCCACCATTGGTAAGCGCAATACGAAGTACAATTGTTTCCGTGAAGAAGGACAAACGAGCTTTCCTATTGAGTGTCATTTCCACCATGTTACTCCAGAGGAAGAGGAAATCCTTTTGCGTGATAATAACGTGGTACAGTACAAGGGAAGCAGCGAATACAAGACAAATTGTCTTGCTAACACTCCTACAAAGCGTATTTGCGACAGTCTTTTCTCATTTAATCGTTTACATTTCCTGTTAAAGTACGGCATTGCTTATGTGGATTATCCGAATGGCTTGCAAAAGCACATTATGCGCTATCCACAACTGTTTGCCACTAAAGCCATTCAGGCGAAACTTGAAGAAGGAATGACTAAAGGTATTATATGGCATACACAAGGTAGTGGGAAAACAGCTCTTTCTTATTACAATGTAAAATATCTTACAGATTACTATTCTTCTAAGGGTATAGTACCACAATTCTTTTTCATAGTTGACCGTCTTGACCTGATGGATCAGGCGCAGCGTGAATTTTCTTATCGCGGTTTGAAAGTAAATCCCATTCAGACGAAAGAGGACTTCACAAATATTATCACCAGTGGTAAAAATACGCAGAATCGTGAAGGTAAGGCAGAAATAACTGTCGTGAACATTCAAAAATTTTCGGACGATGCGAAGGCTTTGCCGAAGAATGCTTATAATGTTCCTGTACAGCGCATTTATTTCATCGACGAGGCACACCGCAATTACAACCCAGAAGGCAGTTTTTTAAAACAGCTCATGTCAAGCGACAAAACCGCAGTGAAGATTGCGTTAACCGGTACACCTATTATTAGCAAGGAATACAACACCAAAGATATTTTCGGTGATTATATTCATACGTATTTCTATAATGCGTCAATTGCAGACGGCTACACATTGCGTTTGATTCGCGAAGATATAGCTTCTAACTATAAAATCAGACTGAAAGAAGCTCTTAATAGCATTCGCGTCAAAGCAGGAAGTTTGAAAGATAGCATTGTGTATGCTCATTCTGCTTATGTGCATCCGTTACTAGACTATATTTTCAATGACTTGAAGTCGTTCCGTATAAAAAATGGAGACCTGACATTGGGAGCTATGGCTGTTTGCAACAGCAAGGAGCAGGCTCTTGAAATGTATAACTTTTTCCTTGAAAAATATGCAGATGAGAGCGAAATCATCACAGAAACAGATGATGATGGCTCTATCATCTACAAAAGCATAACGGCTGGAGAAATTGAAGTAAAGAAGCGTCCTTGCAAAAAAGGTTGCTACCGTGCTGCATTGATTACATACGATAGCTATAATAAAGATAAGGAAGAACGTGCGAAATGGATTAAACTTTTTGTAGATGGCAAGATTGATCTCTTGATTGTCTACCAAATGCTACAAACGGGTTTTGATGCTCCACGTCTTAAGAAATTGTATCTACATCGTATGGTCAAGGAACATAACCTGTTACAGACACTGACTCGTGTTAATCGCCCTTATAAGGAAATGAAATACGGTCATGTTGTAGACTTTGCAAATATAGAAGAAGAATATAACAAGACGAATAAGGAGTATCAAGACGAACTGGAGAACGAAGTTGGTTCTGAGAACTTTAAGGAAACAGACCGCTTGCTTGTTACTATCGAGGAAGCAAAAGAGCGTGTTCAAGAGGCACTGGAGGTATTAAAGGATTTCGACCTTAGCAACCCAGAGATATTCTCTCGACAACTCAATCTAATTGACAGTCGCGAGATTGTGCGTAATACGCTTCATGCCTTAGAGGATATGCGTTGTTTGCAGAACATGCTGACTTCACAAGGTTCGGACGCTGCCGATATTGTGGAAATACAGGATATATATAATCTGATAAAAGCAGCTCGTAATCGTCTTGACTTGTTGGGTTTCATTGAGAATGCAGATGAATTTGAGAATGCTCAAAAACTTCTTAATACCGCCCTTGAAAATATAGAATTCTCATTTGAGAAGCGTGGCGAAGGTGAGCTTGAACTTCAAGAGCAATATCGACAGTCTGTAGAACATGTACGCAATCAATTAAGAGCTTCAGTAGACACGGAGGATCCTGAATACCATACTATACTGGAGGAATTCTTGCGACTATTCCGAAAGAAAGATATGGAATCGAACGAAGAGTTCAATATGCACAAAAAAGTACAGAACGTGAATGACATTTTGCGCCGTATAAAGAAGCTCAACGAACGCGATGCCATTGAAGCTTTGAAGTATAATGGTGACTCTAAGTTCGTGCGTGTTGCTAAACGATTGAACGAAAAGAACCGTGAAGAAAAGGAGAATAATATTTCTCCTCGTTACTATGCGTGGACAGAAGAGAAGAACAAAATGGTAGTGATTCTCTTGGCTATTAAGGAAGATGTTGATGATATTTATTTTCACAACCAGGCTGTCCTTGAAGTGCCTGAATACTTTAAAAAGAATATCCTCACTTATGTTACTCGGCATTTTAAAGAGGAGCAAATAAAAACCGATCGCGATGTGCGTAAGTATGTTAGTGATGTAATCAATCGAGAATATCAAATTAGCAAATAAAAGATAATGAAGAATATTGAAGATATTAAGAATCAGACATATGCGCTGATTGATGACCTTAAGAAGACCACCACTGAGAATGGTTTAGCTGGTAGCGGTAATGAGTATGTAGTTATAGTTGAAATATTCCTTTATAAGTTCCTAAATGATAAGTTTATCTATGAGGCGAAAAAGGAGAACCCGGAACTGGCTGATGCAGAGGATTTCTTCGCAGCACTGGATGCTATGTCCGAAGACGACTACGAGGAGATGTGCGACTCGATGTTTGATACTATTATCCTTAAAAAGGAACATCTTATTCCTTTCCTAGCTAAACGCCAAAACGAGGATAAGTTTGCAGAATTGTTTGATTCTACGTTGGAAAGTATCGCATGCGAAAACCAGGAAATTTTCTATATTCTCAACGAAGACAATACGCGTGTATCCATCATGAAACCCATATCTGATGTGGTGTCCGGCGGTTCAGTAAAAAAGAATGCTTTCTGTCGTTCTCTTATTGATGATGTGGCAAGTTTCTCTTTTGAAAACGCCTTTGAAGCTGGCTATGACTTCTTCTCTACAATTTTTGAATATCTGATTAAGGACTATAATGCTAATGGTGGTGGTAATTATGCGGAGTATTACACACCTCATGCTATTGCGGCAATTATGGCACAGCTCCTTGTTAATCCTGAAGAGGACGTGAAGAGCGTTACTTGCTATGACCCTTCTGCAGGAACAGGCACACTGGTCATTGCATTGGCTCATGCCATCGGTGAACAGAATTGTACGGTTTATACACAAGATATCAGTGATAAGTCTTCTACGATGATGATGCTTAATCTAATATTGAATAGCATGAGCCATTCTTTAACGCATGTAATTCAAGGTAATACCTTGAAGCATCCGTATCATAAGGATGAAAATGGAGCACTTCGCAAGTTTAACTACATTGTGAGTAATCCTCCCTTCAATCTTGACTTCTCGGATTATCATTCTGATTTGAAGAATGATACTTACAAGGGACGTTTCTTTGCCGGAATTCCTAATATTCCTAATAAAGACAAGAAGGGTATGGAAATTTACCTGTGTTTCTTCCAGCACCTGCTTTATAGCTTGGCAGAAGATGGCAAGGCTGCTATCGTTGTGCCTACAGGCTTCATCACGAAAAAGAGTGGTATAGGATTTAAAATTCGTAAACACTTGGTCGATGGTGAACGTCCTATTCTTCGTGGCGTGGTGAGTATGCCCAGCAATATTTTTGCTAATACTGGTACAAACGTGAGTGTTATCTTCATCGACAAGTCTGGTGTGGACAAACCTGTGTTTATTGACGCAAGCAAACTTGGTGAAACAATTAAAGAGAACGGTAACCAAAAAACAAAGCTGCGCACAGATGAAATAACGCAAATTGTTGAAACATTCCGTAGCAAGGAAGCCGTAGATGACTTTTCGGTTACTCCATCGTTTGAAGAGATAAAAGAAAAAGGTTATAGCTTCTCGGCTGGTCAATACTTCGACATCAAGATTGATTATGTGGATATTACACATGAGGAATTCAATAAGCGCATGAACAACTATAAAGCGACGCTTGTCTCTCAATTTAAGGAAAGTCATCGCTTGGAAGCTGAGATTATAAAGCAACTCGACTGCATCAGCTTTAATGATAATATTGGCAAGGAGTAATTTTATGACCAACGAAATACAATTTCTTTTGTACAACATGCTGAATGGCGAAGGCAAAATGCAAGTTATTATAAAAGATGATACACCTTGGTATACAGAAAGAGCTATGGAACAAATCTTTGGTGTTGATATACCTGTTATTTGCAAGCATCTTAATGATATATTTGATGAAGGCGAACTTGATGCATATTCAGTTGTTTCCAAAATGGAAACAACTGCTGCTGATGGTCAAAAACAGGAAGCTACTTTCTATTCTCTTGATGCTGTCATCGCTGTAGGTTACCGTGTCTCTTCCCTAAAAGCTACTCGCTTCCGCCATTGGAGTACAGAGATTATTAACGAATATATAACGAAAGGCTTTACTATTGACGATAATAGATTGAAGCATGAAGGTACTTCTTTATCCGGAAAAGATTACTCCCCCGAATTGCTTGAACGGGCAAGAACGATAGTAGGAAATAACGACCCTTTTGAGGATATTCAAGATCAATGCGAATATTTTGCAAAGGACATCATAACTCGTATTTGTAAGCGTGCTATTCGCAAAATGAATTCTTGGGATGTAAGAATTGGTACTGACGATTATCCATCATCATTTAAATTCTTTGATATTCTTTCCGTAGAACGGCAAAGCAAATCCTATGATGAAATATCACCATTCTTGAAGGATGCAGTAGAAGGAGTTTTGGATGCCGAATACGAGGGATTAACTCCACAAGAACGTTTTTTTGTAGATAATAGTATGGGTTACTATGAACGTGAATATGACCTTACACCTATTCATATGGCCATAGACAAGCGTTTCAATGAATTGCTAAATGAACATTACCAAACAAAGAAAATCTCTAATTTCGAAGAAGAAAGATTATGAAATTAAAAGATATAGTGACATTAACATCTAAGTCTGTTTCGCCATTAGTCGGAACAGACTACTATTTGTATAGTCTTCCTTCTTTTGATGAAGGAAAAACTCCAGAATTAGTTGATGGATGCCAAATCCAAAGTAATAAATTTGAAGTTCCTAATAAGTGCATCCTCTTTAACAAGCTAAATGTGCGTTTTAAGAGGGTCTGGAGAATTGATAATGCTATAGATAATAAGTTATGTTCTACAGAATTTTTGCCTCTTGTTGTTAATGAGCAACTCGTAGATTTTCAATATTGCTACTATTTATTAATTTCTGACTTCATTACAAACTATTTATGTGGTCAGAACACTAATACTTCTGGTAGTCATAAAAGAATAGACCCTTTAGATTTCATGGAAATAGAAGTCCATTTGCCAAAAATGTCTGACCAAAAGCGCATTGGTCAGACATTAGCTAATTTGGACACCAAAATCGAACTCAATACGCAGATAAATGATAATTTACCGATGCTTGGCCATTCATTAAGAGTGGCAGGAGTTCGTCTCGCTGTTTAATAAGATTTTCATTTTCTAAAATGATTAATCCTTTTCGTTTTTCGATCTGAATAATTCTTGATTCAAATTGTTGAAGTATACTCAATGGAGGTACTTCCATTTTATATTGTGATAATCCCATATAATTTATACCCATAATATTGGTCCCTGAACAACAACCTGTTACATACTTATGAAAATGTTTAGTATTTGACAGGTATGCAATATATGCTTTTAGTTCTTTTTGCTTAGGCGTAAGTGTTGTAACGTGATGAGAGGATACAACGTCCCCTTCAAATATAAAAGGAACCAAGAATGCCTTTCCTATAATATCTTTTGAAAAATCAATAGCTGTTTGCTGGGTATTGCACATAACCAAATCAAATGGTTTCAAAATTTTATCTTCAGAATAACTGCCATTGTAGGTCTTAATTCCGCTATGTTTATATGTACCATCTATATTGAATGATGCAAGATTAATCATTGGAATGCCACCTCCTGATATGGTATCTGAATTATATGATATACCTCTATTAGCCTCTATTAAATCTTTAAATTCTACTACATTCCATCCTTTAGGAATTTCTCTTTTTAGCTTTTCATTCCAAGTCATTTTTCCACCACTTGACTTATAAGGATATCCCTCCTCATTAGGGAAATCAAACTGTATAAACCAGTAGTCATAAAGTTGCTTTGCCATCGCCTCTAAATTATCATTTATCTGACGATTGATCTTTAGTTTTTCGTCAATTGCCGATAATGAGGCTACTATTTTATTTTGATTTTCGAGGGGAAGGTATTCTATTTCTATGGCAGATAAAGCATTGTCAAGCTGTAAGTTTTTAATGCCAGATGTTTTCCCCTCGAAGTTAAAAAACGCATCATGATTATATACGTTTTGCCAATAATAAAACACATATAGTGGATTCCACTCTGACTTTACCCGTAAAGCGGTGCAAAAGTTAGAGCATACAATATTTCCTTTTTCTCGAATTAAATCATCAGACACATACACAATACGGCCAGTTGATTGTGTAGGACTACCGCCAGACTTCTCTATAATCAAATCTCCAGCCTGAAGCATCTTTGAATCAACCGTTCTTTGGCAAACATAGCGCTGCGGTATGTCATTAAAACGATGATTAGTAATGGGTACAATATCTGCACCCCTAACACAATATACTGCATTAGGGGTATCACTTGATGGAGATTCTTCACCCCAATCTCCTGATATAAATGTTTCTATAATATCTGCTAACTTCATATGTTTGTGATTAATCTTCTTACAAAGATACGCACAAACGAGCAGATTATTGAGATTTAAACCTTAATTAAGAAACTTTCGATGTGCAATCTTGACATTTGCCTGATTTACCATAGCATAATGCAATGTAGTATCTATCTTGACGTGTCCCAACATCTTTTGCACTTGCTCTATTGGCATACCTTTGTCAATAGCCATTGTAGCTAATGTTCGACGAAACTTATGAGGGTGTACTTTTGTAATATTCGCCCTCTTGCCAAGTTGACGCAAGCGAACTTCCACTCCGTTTATAGTTAACCGAGTGTATGGTTTATGTAAGGTTACAAACAATGCAGGATTATCATCCGTTCGCTTGGCTAAGTATTTCATCAAGTGTATTTTCGTGCGTGCATTGAAGTAGACCTCACGTTCTTTACTACCCTTACCAAACACTACGCATTGGCGTTCTTGGAAATCAACATCCTCGCGGTTGATTTTTACAAGTTCTCCTACACGCATGCCTGTACTAAGAAGCAAGTCTATCATTGCGAGGTCACGTAGTTCTTGGCAACTATCACGCAGAACTTCAATATTTTCGTCAGTCAGCACCTCTTTTACTAACATTTCTGTGCGCACCTTGTGGATTCTGCGCACTGGACTCTTGGTTATGTAATCTTCATCTTCCAACCATGAGAAAAAACTAGAATAAATTCTTCGCAAGTTGTCTATCGTCACTTTGCTAAGCCCTCGTGTTTCCTGCTGTTCTGCAAGATAGCACCGTATGTCATTAGTGGTTATCTCACATACATTCTTTTCTACTGCTAAAATAAGCTTTTCTATCGATGCACGGTAATAAGCTATGGTTTTATCCGAACATCCCTCTATTTTCTTCGAGGAAATGAATACATCCAATAGTTGGGCATTTTCCTTATTTCGCACATCTTCATCACTTCCACGTTCCACAATATCATACTTCATCAACTCTTTCATCAAAACTGACGATAATTCTTCTAACTGCTTAGGAATCAGTATGTCTTTCATATTATCTAACACGGCGTTTATGATCTTTTCTTTCATGATGTAATTTGTATTGGTTCATATATAATATATGAGGGAAAAGTACTGCTAAATGATAATTTATCGATGCTTGACCGTTCATCAGCAATGGCAAAAGCTCGTCACGCTGCTTAGTTAGAGCTGCAATTTCTTTTGTAAGAGCAAGCTGCTTGTCTGCTATTCCATTTTGTAATTCTATCCATTGCACATAGATGTTTTTTGCACCAATAGTAAGAATTGGAAACTTGCAGAGATCATCCCTTGAAACTTCTTTGAAAGTCGTACCTGTTCCTAATTGTTCTATTTGTTTGATATGGTGTTTTATGTAGTAGTATAAATAGATAGAATCACTTATACTCTTAGGAATAAAGCTTTTGAAACCTTGATTTGTACAGACCTCATGCTTTGCAATAGAAACCAGACCGATTGGAGCACGACTTGACATAAGTACAGAATTTGTTGGCAGCATACTTGTACTACAAGAATCGAAACCTTGCTTTGTTATATTGCGTTCACCTTGATACACAAACTTTGATTGTTGGTCAGACAAATCCTTTGGAGTGATCCAAACTATATCACCACCATAATTTGCTTCGTCGGCTGTTGAAGGTGTCGCACCATTCTTTATTTCTGCAAAATCGATTAGATTTTCAACTTCCCAACCAATAGGAATTTCTCTTTTGAGGCGTTCATTATAGACCATAGCTCCGCCACTCGATTTATACGGCTTGCCCTCCTCATTCGGGAAGTCAAACTGCACAAACCAATAGTCGTAGAGTTGCTTTGCCATCGCCTCTAAATTATCATTTAACTGATAATTGGGTTTTTGAATGCAAAATCATCACTATAGGTTGTATTCTTGATATTTGGATCTTCTTTCTTCGTTTGTATCAGTGCAATCCAATGGCTCTACCGACGCAGGCTGACGCTTGCGGAAGTGGAGCCATCGAATGGTTTTGGCAGTTAGTTCACAGAGGTTGGTCCCCACTTCCGACTTATCGTATTTCATGCGATGCCGGAAGTGACGACCTTTATGGAAAATGAGCCATCCGGTTTGCTCCGTGTCGGTGACACCAAGCAAAGCCCGGCTGATAGGCTTTGGCTACGAATGGAAGCTCCATTCCATTGCCACAGAGAGAAGCAGCAGGGTTTCACTTCGCTCCACTCTGCTGTTTCTCACAATGGCAATGAGGTTAGGCAGCTAATCTTCAAACGAAAATTAGCTCGATGGCTCTACCGAACGCAGGCTGACGCTTGCGGAAGTAGAGCCATCGAAT
>ERZ827490.2545-NODE-2545-length-19239-cov-4.136312_pt1 | contig 19239 bp, 10 predicted proteins | sample MGYA00519770_ERZ827490 | MGnify/ENA primary metagenome ERZ827490 (study PRJEB31778, sample SAMEA3449324) | human gut metagenome | biome: human gut; feature: human-associated habitat; material: faeces | place: United Kingdom | collected 2010/2012 ...
ACTGCATCACGGTCTGCAACATGGAGAACTTCGACCCGCTGGGCATCCACACCGGAGAGTCTATCGTGATTGCTCCGTCGCAGACACTGAGCAATACGGATTATCATAAACTGCGCGAACTGGCTATCCGCATCATCCGCCACATCGGCATTGTGGGCGAGTGCAACGTGCAGTATGCCTACGACCCCGAAAGCGAGGACTACCGCGTTATCGAGGTAAACGCCCGCTTGAGCCGTTCGTCCGCACTTGCCTCTAAGGCAACGGGTTATCCGCTGGCATTCGTTGCTGCCAAATTAGGACTGGGCTACGGCCTTTTCGAATTGAAGAACTCCGTAACCAAGACCACCGGCGCATTCTTCGAGCCGGCACTGGACTATGTAGTCTGCAAGATTCCCCGTTGGGATTTGGGCAAGTTTCATGGCGTGGATAAGGAATTGGGTTCGAGCATGAAGTCCGTGGGCGAGGTCATGGCTATCGGACGTACTTTTGAAGAAGCCATTCAGAAGGGCTTGCGCATGATAGGACAGGGGATGCACGGCTTCGTGGAGAACAGGGAGCTTGTTATCCCCGACATAGACAAGGCGCTGCGCGAGCCTACCGACAAGCGTATCTTCGTTATCTCCAAGGCCTTCCGTGCCGGATATACCGTAGACCAGGTGCACGCGCTGACAAAAATAGACCGCTGGTTTCTTGAAAAGCTGATGAATATAATGGACACCAGCAGGGCGCTGCACGAATATCAGGAAAAGGTGCAGGTCGAACCGGAAGCTGCACAGGGTGAAGGTACGTCGAAAGCCGCACAAGGTGAAAGGATGCTACACTCCCTCCTGAATGACAAAGCCGCGCGGGAATTGTTGCACAGGGCCAAGATACAGGGTTTCTCCGATTTCCAGATAGCCCGCGCTTTCGGCCTGGAACGGTATATGGACGGTGAGGACGCCATCCTTGCCATACGTGCCCTGCGCAAGCGTGCAGGCATTCTGCCCGTAGTGAAACAAATAGACACCCTTGCCGCCGAATATCCCGCCCGTACCAACTATCTGTACCTGACGTACAGCGGCATCGCTCACGATGTGCATTACCTGGGCGACCGTAAATCCATCGTCGTACTCGGTTCGGGTGCGTACCGCATCGGCTCCTCGGTGGAGTTCGACTGGTGCGGCGTGCAGGCGTTGAACACCATCCGCAAGGAAGGCTACCGCAGCGTCATGATTAACTACAACCCCGAAACCGTGTCTACGGACTATGACATGTGCGACCGCCTTTATTTCGATGAGCTTACCTTCGAGCGTGTCATGGATATTCTCGAACTGGAGAATCCGCACGGCGTCATCGTCTCCACCGGTGGCCAGATACCCAACAACCTCGCCTTGCGTCTCGATGCGCAGCGCGTGCCCATTCTCGGTACGAGCGCCAGGAGCATCGACAACGCCGAAGACCGCGACAAGTTCTCCGCCATGCTGGACCGTATCGGCGTGGACCAGCCCGAATGGCGTGCACTTACCTCGCTGGAAGACATCAACGCCTTTGTCGACAAGGTAGGTTTCCCGGTGCTGGTTCGTCCCAGCTACGTGCTTTCGGGCGCGGCAATGAATGTCTGCTCCAACCGGGAAGAGCTGGAACGCTTCCTGCAACTGGCGGCAAACGTCTCGAAGAAACATCCGGTGGTGGTGAGCCAGTTCATAGAGCATGCCAAGGAAGTGGAAATGGATGCCGTGGCGCAGAACGGGGAAATCGTTGCCTACGCCATCAGCGAACACATCGAGTTTGCAGGCGTGCACTCCGGCGATGCCACTATCCAGTTCCCGCCGCAGAAACTGTATGTGGAGACGGTGCGCCGCATCAAGCGCATCAGCCGCGAGATAGCCCGCGAGCTGAACATCTCCGGCCCGTTCAATATCCAGTATCTCGCCAAGGACAACGACATCAAGGTAATCGAATGTAATCTGCGTGCGTCGCGTTCATTCCCCTTTGTAAGCAAGGTGCTCAAGATAAACTTTATCGAACTGGCTACGAAAGTGATGCTCGGTATCCCCGTGCAGAAGCCGGACAAGAACCTGTTCGACCTCGATTATGTAGGAATCAAGGCCTCTCAGTTCTCCTTCAACCGCCTGCAAAAGGCAGACCCCGTATTGGGCGTGGATATGGCGTCTACGGGCGAGGTGGGGTGTATAGGCAGTGATACTTCCTGCGCTATTCTCAAAGCGATGCTTTCGGTGGGTTACCGTATTCCGCAGAAGAATATCCTGCTCTCCACCGGTACGCCGAAGCAGAAGGTGGACATGCTTTCCGCAGCCCGCATGCTTCAAAAGAAAGGGTATAAACTGTTTGCTACCGGCGGTTCGAGCAAATTCCTTACCGAGAACGGGGTGGAGAATACCCGCGTCTACTGGCCGAGCGAGCCCGACATGCACCCGCAGGCGCTCGAAATGCTGCACAGAAAAGAGATAGATATGGTGGTGAACATTCCGAAGAACCTCACTGCGGGCGAGTTGGACAACGGTTACAGAATACGCCGCGCCGCTATTGACCTCAATATTCCGCTGATAACGAATGCACGTCTGGCAAGTGCGTTTATCAATGCCTTCTGCACCATGACACCAGACGATTTGGCTATCAGGGCTTGGGACGAATATAAGTAAAAGTGCTTGGGCAACCGTTCCGAACTCCGGTCCGGAGCATCCGGTTTGCCGGTGTTTTTCTACGGTATCTCCGCGATATAAAGCAGAGATACCGTAGGTAAAACCCGGTTATGGAGTATTGTTTTCTTCGTCCCGTAGCTGCGGGCTGTACAGCCCGCATATGGAAACCGCAGAGCCCGCAATTGCCCCCCGTGCGGCCCGCAACTGCAAAACGGGGTTTTCCTATAAGCATTCCGTAGTTTTATCGATGGCTTTTCGATATTAATCAATGGATAAAGTATGAAAAAGCAGGCGGATAAAGAGAGCGTTTCCCCGGTTTTTTTTCTTTTTAGGCACGGAATTACACGGATTTCACGGAAAAAGGATAAAATAAATCCGTATCTATCCGTGTAATTCCGTGTTTAAAAGGAAATTATCAAGTATATTTTGACAAAACCTCTTGTCATAACAATGGTCGTCACCGCTCAATGCCCCATAAACAAAGGGATAGAAGGCGAAAGTGACGAGTGATGAGAAAAAACGTGTTTTTTCTAATGCTCCAACGCTTTGTTTTAGTCAGAATGCAAAGAAGGGATAAATCAGGTAGCCGGCACTTTTATTATACCCTTTGATGCCGATTCTGTCCCAATCATCGAGAAATCCCCAGATGATAATCCAGCTGAACTGTCGGTTGAATTCGGTGCTGGTCTGGTATATACGTCTTTTATCAGCCGACAACTTTCTTGCCGACCTGCCTGCTTTGCCCAATTGTGCGTTCAGCTTGTCCAGCGTTTCGGTTCCGTATTTGTAGAACTCTTCGAAAGCGATACTTGTACGGCTAAATGTCATCGGGTCTTTTCCACATATATTTTTCAGCATGTCACACCATTGTCCGATGCTTGGAATGAACCACGGGCTGCGTGAGTTGTTGGGGATATTGTCCTTTTGGCGATATTTTACGAGGATGGAGAGAGCTGTGTAGACAGTTGTGAAGTTCTCTTTGTCGGCATGATGCTCCAGCATTGTTTCCGTTTCGGAATAACCGTTCATGTTCAGGTCTACTCGGACTTCTGTGTTGAAGTTATCTATGGCTTCATCAACGTTGTCATCTCCCCACCTGCCTGTTCCAATGCTGTCGAGTGCCATTACGTAGGCATGGTTCCAGTTGTTTTCATTGCATTTAGAGTCTGTCAGTTTGTCGGCTGTACAGGTAATCACCATTCCGATGGCTTGTTGGTACTCCGGAATTTTTCCGTCTGTCAGCAGGCCGTCTCCGGGATATACTTCGATGCCATCCGTTCCTTGCAAAACGAAATCGCCGGGGGCAAGCGGGCGGATGAGGCTGCCCGGACCAGGAATCAGGCTGTTTATTTTGAGTGTGTGGCATTCGCCTGCATTAAAAGCTGTTGTACTGCCGGTGGCAGTGACTGTTTTCTCCTCATTGAATATTACATTGTCTGTGGAATAGCTGCATTGTATCTGTCCTTTTTCTTGGGGGGCGATGATGGCACGGAAAGTTCCGTTATCCATTTTGCAGGCTTTTACGCCGTTCATGGTTACCTGCCGCGCTTTTGTGTCCAGAGCCCAGGTGGTGGACTGGTTGCGGTAGGTGAAGCCGGCATCGGCGGGTTCTACACAGGTGACGTGTATCTGCGGTTCCAGTATCAGCAGGGTGAACTGATGGGCGAAAGACAGATTGAGTGTCTTACGGCCGGTACCTTCGTTGCCGGTGTCCGGGCTGCCGGTGGCAATCATCAGGTCGGATGCGGCATATTTCCCGGCATCGGACTGGTCGGCAGCGGGTGGCATGGCGGCGGCCAGCGCCCCGACAATCATTTCTTCTGTTTGAGTGGGGTCGATAGTGATGTCTTTTTTGTATGGATAATAGGCTATGTAGCTTGTTCCTTCATACCAGTAAAGGTCTCCGTTGGCAGTTTTCCATTCGTTCGTTTCGGGGGTGTATGTCAACCGGATGTTATTTGCACCGTCTGCAATCGCTTTATCTTTGATGGCAAACAATCCGATGGCATCGCCGGCGGTAAACCGGGTGACGAGTCCGTCTTCCTGTGGGATGCGTGTGGTTGTTTCCGGGGATACCGGTAAAGGAGCAAACCCGGCTGCCGTGGCGCGGACGGTAAGAGGCATCCGTTTGTCGTAGCCATTGTTGTATAGTTCGTGGCTGTTGTCACATCCGTTGCAGATGAGAAGGCTGCAAAGCAGTATATTGGCAGATAGGTGTTTCATGTCGTTTCGTTTTTAGTTTATCACAACCGTTTCGCTTACCGTTTCAGTACTTCCTGTATTCCATGTCGGAAGGCTGCCTGCTGTTACGGTGACTTTCTTCCGGGAGATGCCGAGGGTATAACTTATGGAAGCTCCTTCCGTCCACATTTCAGTCGATGGCAGTGTCTGGTTGCTCAGGACGATAGTCTGGGTGATGTCCGTATTATCGGAATTATAGGCTTGGTAGGTGTAGGTGAGGTTGAAGACACTCTCTGTTCCGTAAGGCAGCAGATAGAAGGTTGCGAGCAGTTCCTTGGGGGCTGCGGTGTTATCCGGAATATCGAAACGGGTAGCGGTGGCGGTGAATGTTTCCGTTTCGGCGGGGGCGGGATAACTCCAGCCGAATCCTTTGTCTTTACTGTCTTCCGGGATATGGCAGGTGAGGATACCGTTTTTCATTCCGCGGATGGAGAATGCCGTGATTTGCTTTCCGGTCGTGTTGTCGTCGCTTTTTACGTAGATGGCAATCCGGGTCAGGGTATGGTGAAAGCGAAACTTCACCAGGCTGTTGTCCGAAGCGGAAGTCTGGTTCATCAGCGGGACGGCGGCAAGAAGGTCGGTCTGTGCGCTTTCGGACCGGGGCGGGGTATATTCGATGACGGGCGGTCCGCTTTGTGCATTGCCGGATACGTTGAAACTGCCCGTGTTGTATGGTCCGTAAGCGAAGAAGCTCAATTTGTCCGCTGGGTTGTTGGGCCAGTATTTCAAGGGAGAGTACGTCCAGGTGGAGCTGCCTTCGGTGCGTGTCACCTTCTGATTGCACATGAAGTTCGGGGTGTCCGTTTTCTGCATGTTTCTGCTGCCCGTATAGTAAGCATATACGCCTATGGCGGAGAGATTGTCTGCGGTCAGTCCGTCGTTTCGGGTTTGCCGCGTCTCTGCCGGCGCAGTGGAGAATCCTATGGGGAGTTCTTCCGTTTGCAGGACTTCGGACGTTCCGTTGCCGGCATTGCAGGCAGTAAGCAACAGGCATGCGATAAAGACCGGCAGGTGTCTTGTGCCAGATATACTTTGGGTCTTGTTCATTGGTCAATGTTCTTGGTGGCCGGGAAGAGACATCCAACTCCGCCCGGCCTGTGTGGTGAGGTTTATTCTATTGTTACGTCATTCGTTATGTCAGACCAGTTTTCTACTTTGGCTTCTTCTATCTTGATTTCGTGCAGGTTGATTTGCAATGTGTAGAGATAGGATTCGTTTCGCTTCATATGGCCTTTGGGCAATGAGATTACGGATTCGGCATGGCTGGCAATGTACTTGTTGGAGCCGGAACTGGTATTGTCCTTTGTAACGATGTCATAATGGAACCCTATCTTGATATCTCCTTCGGCGCAACCGGAGTTTTTAGTTACATCAGCGTCATTGTCTCCGACTGGAATCAGGTATAAGTATTGTTTTTCCGGAAACAGGCTGACGGGCGTCTTTTGCGATTCGGCAGTCAGTTTTATTCCCTTGACGCTACCTTCGTGCCCGGTGGTGGCATTGGTTTCAATGATTCCTTCTTTCTCCAGCGCCAGGATATTATCGAGGCTGAAGTCCTTATCAGGAATGACAGCGTTTTCATAGTTCCAGTGCAGCTGTGACCATTTGGCGCTTGTATAGAACTTGGAGCCGGCGTTGGATGCCGCTGAAAGGTTGGTCAGTGAAAGGTTACCGCTTTCTGCTGTCGTGCCGTGGTCTTTGCCCACAATCCACATATGCGTGATGTATACGAAGCTGTTATTGCCATCCATTCCGGTAAAGTCACCGCTTCCCAATTTTGCCTTGAACGAGATGCGGGAAAGCGTGTGTTTGAAGTTGAAACTTACTTTTCCGCCATTGACTTGAGTGTATTGCTGGTCGAGTGCTTCAGCTACTACAAGGTCTACCATTTTAGTAAGTTCGTTCTCTTTTTTGAGACTGAAATTAATGTAAGGAATTCCTGCTTCGGTAGCAGCGGAAATGGTTATTCCCGTTTTGGTGCCGCTTTGCCCGTTGCTTTCGTAAGGCGCGTAAGCGAAGAAGGAAATCTTGTCGCCGTCGCGGTTGGGCCAGTACTTTACGGGGCTATATGTCCATGCGCTGGTTTTCGAGTCATACTCCACTGCCTGATTGTACATATATCCTGCAGTGACTGTGTTTTTTACATTATCGAACGTCTCCTGTCCCGTAAAATATCCCATAATGCCGAAGCCACCGTATTTCTCTGCATCCGAGGGAGAGTCTTTCATACTTTCCGTGGTCATGTCCACACCACGGGTTGCCAGTCCGGTGTATACACCGAATCCTACTGCCGGATGGGAGTCCGGGTTTACATCTGTTACTTCATTCTGCGAGCAGCCTGCTAATAGCAATACTGTCAGCAATTGCGTGATTGCGCTGGTTCTTTTCATCTTTCTTTTCAATTGATAGTTGTTTGTTTACTTAGATTATATATGTATATATTGATGGTATGATGGCTTATATAATAGGTATGTCGGTATTGATATCGTTTTCCCATCCGTTTACGTCTACGTCAAAGCTCGAACCTGAACCGTTTTCGGGTTCTACATCCGGTATCTTTCCCGTGTTCACTTCTATCCGGAGCGTGGTTGTTCCTTGTCCGTTATCCGTTTCTGTCACTTCCACCTGGTCGTAGCTTTCTGTAAAGTGGGTTTTGCCGTCTGTAAGTAATGCGTCGATGTATATCCTGTGTTCGCTTCCGGTATGGAGGCCGAATATTTCGAACGTGCCGCTAATCGTTCCGTCGGCTGGTGATTCGGGAGTGAATTGGTAAGTGGAAGGTACAAATTCCTGTATCACGGTATTGGCCGACGGCTTGCCGGTGGCGAGAAATACGGATTCAGACACACCGTCCAAACGGCAGGTGAGTGAGCGGACATTGTTCAGCCCCTTTATGTGGAATGTGGCTATAATCTTACGGGTCATCTTTTGCGGTGTGAGGTGAATATGACAAGGGTCATCGCCGGTTGCGGTAATCTCCGGATGTACGGTGGGTTGCTTGTATGGAGTGCTGCCGTAGTTGCCCAGCATCTTTTCCGTAACCTCGAATCCTTCCATTGTGGCTACGGCAAGTTCTTCGGGAGAGGATACAAGGGTGCGTATTCCTTCATCCGGACGTGTGATTATTTTGCCGGCACAGGCTTCCAGTGTTTCATAACACTCTTTTCCACGGAATGTAATGTTGCTGAAGTCGTTGAAGGAACGATTAAAGAGAAGGACATGGTATATGCCTTCCGGCAAACGTATCTTGTCTCCCGAACGGTCGCCCAAAAGGAATACTTTCGGTTCGCCGCCTGTTTGCGGATAAAACAGGGCGGTGGCACCGAAATCCGCTTCTTTACTGTCCAGTCCGGATAAACTCCAGTCGGCACTGAGGCTGATTTCGGCTACTTCATAGTAGGTCAGTTCGCGGCGTTCGCAGGCAAGGAATGTGATGTGCAGGAATACGATGCACAGTAATGGAAAGGTAGCGGGGTATTTGTGTTTCATTTTATGCCTCCTTCCTGTCTTTTCTGCTTGCGGGCAAGCAGCCATATGAGCGAGACTTTGGCTTTGGTAGGGCCAAACCATGTATAACGGCCGTTCTCTTGCCATTGCAGGGTCTGGTAATTGTTGCGTGCATGGTAATGACGGTAGTCTGTGCGCAGCAACCCTATACCTATATTGAATTCCAAATGCAGGTGGCGCGAAAGTTTATGGGCATAACCGTAGCTGAGTCCTGCTGCTATGAAAAATTCGCCCTGATAGCCATTGGTTTTCCATTGCAGGTCGTATTTGCCGCCTCCGGCATACAGACCGACGAAATGCCCCGTCAGTATGTCTTGTCGCTTCCGTTGTCTGTATAACTGCGGCCAATAGCGTACTTCGAGTCCGCCCGCCATGATTTCAAGGCAGTATTTATCACCGTCAAGCAGCCACCAGGGAAACATGTATTCTCCGTTTACCGACCAATGTCTGCCTATAGGTATTTCAATCTCGAAGTTGGGAATCAGCGCAACGTCAAATAGCAGGTTGGTCTTCAGGGCGAACAACGGGTGTGTGGCGGGATGTCCGGAACCGGAAGCAGGCAGAAACCTGTCGGGAATTTCCATACTGGCCGGTAGCGGATACTCTACATTCCGAAAGAGATTCGGGACGGTATCTTGAAGGCAAAGGTATCCGGGGTATGCCGGCAGACGTACTGTTTTTTCCCAATCTATCTGCAGGATGGCCGAACGCAGGCTACGTAATATCCGGGCACGGATATGCCGGTGGATGGAAGCACTCTCCAGCAGCTTTAGGGCTTTTTTGCGTTGGATGCCGGTATTGCTGTTGTCGATGATGTACAGTATCTGCCCACGGTGGGGGAGATGGCGTTTTTCGTCGACAAGACGCCGCAGTCCTTGCCAGTTTTCTCCTTGCGGACAAGTGTGTATGCGGCAGGTATCGATATGGGGAAATTTACGTATCAGATAGTTCTTGATGTTTATCGCTCTGCGTTCTGCCAATTGCTCGTTGTAGGCGGTATTGCCATCGGGAGAAGCAAAAGCGAGGATATGTATGGAACTTATCTTTTGTGGAACGGTATCATGGCTGGAAAACAGGCTGTCCAGAGCATTGAAGACATGTATATTATCCATGTATCCGCTGTCGGGCAACGTCCGGTCGAAACGAAAATGAAGTTCCATCGGTTGGGCGGGAACATGCGTTCTTCTTTCTTGCTGGGCATGGCAATATGGAATGATTATAAAAGGTATCACCCAGCCAATAATAATGCTTTTCGCACTTTTATTAAGAACATTCATAAGACGAATGGTTTGGCCGCTGTCGAAAAGATTGTTACATTTTTCCGATAAACATTGCTGTGTGGAGCGGCTGTATATATTTGTTTGTTTGCTTTGCTTGTCCGTATTATCTCTGAATACGACGCTTATAGCAACAAATATATATTATTTTTCTATAGATGGTTTTATTTTTACCAAAAGATTTTAAAAAAATGCGCTTTTTCGTGGAAAGGATGTTTTGGGGGACGGTATAACGGGGCTTGCTGGTAGCAAAACAGGGAAAATGCTTCTGATAAAACATTTTCCCTGTCGAGTATAAGGAGTGTCGCTTGGGAGGCGAATAAATAATTTTACATTTTGTTGGTAGGGTGCAAGAGTATCCGTTATTTTATTCTTTGCCGGCCTCCTTATATATTTTCTAATTGTCTGTAATCTGATATATGTACGTTTTCATTTCAGCAGCGTTCCCGTTGCCTTTAAATAAGTGATGTAGTTCAGGTACAGCCGGAAACGTGCGTCGACTTTGGTTTCATACACCTGCTGCCACAGAGCTTGCGCTTCCAGATGGTCGGACAGGGTTTCCAGTCCCACGTCGTATTGGCTGCGGCTCACTCTCATGTTCTCTTCCGCCTGTTGCAGGGAGCGTTCGGCAATGGTGCTTTCCAGCCGGGCTTCGTCGAGGTTGTTGACGGATTGTGCCAGCTCAAGCAGCATTTGTTCGTTCATGTTCTCCTGTTCGAGGCGCGCCTGCTCCAGTTTGGCTTTGGCTGCACGTACTTTATTGCTGTTTGTACCGAAGTGGAAGAGCGGTACGCTTACGTTTAGAAGCACAGAGAAGCTGCCGCCGTCGAACAGGTCCTGGTCGCTGATTTCCAAGCCGTGGATGTAGTCGTACGAACCTTTCACGCCGATTTTGGGCAGGAGTTCGCTGCGGTTCAGTTTCACCTGCTGTTTGGCGATGGCCACTTGCTGGTTCAGTATGGCATATTCGGGGCGGGCGGAGATGTCGGCTGTTTGCAGCCGGATGTCCTGTGCCACTTCGGGAAAAGTATCGGCGGTGCGTATATCTGCCGTCAGTGGTTTGCCGATGTAGTGGCAGAGGTTCATGGTGGCCAGGCGCAGCGCATTGTCGGCCTTGCGGATGTTGAGTTCGCTTTCGTTCAGCTTTACCTGTACTTTCAGCACGTCGTTTTGGGGCTTGAGGCCGTGTTTATGGGCGCTTTCCACGTTTTTCATCAGTTCCGTGAGCACGGCATTGTATTTGTCGGCCACTTTCTTCATCTCTTTGGCTTTGATGACTTGTGCGTATGCCTGCTCTGTCTTTACAATGACTTCCGAGGCTGTAAGCGTCTCGCTCAACTGTGCCATTTCCTTACCCAGCAGGGACATTTTGTATGCCGCACGGATTTTACCGCCCATGTAGAGCGGCTGTTCCACTTGTACGCCGCCCATATATACCATGCCTATCTTGTAGTTCAGGTCTATTCCGGGAAAGTAGGCGAACCCCTTGTTGGGAAGGAATTGCCCCGTGGCATCGGGCAGGAAAGTAGGCAGATTGCCGCCGGCTATGCCGAGACTGCCGTCTGATGTACTGTAGATACCCGTACCGCTGAGGCTGAAGTTGGGGAAGAAGTTGCCCTTATAGCTCTTTGCGGTGTAGCGTGCACTTTCCGTTTGTCTGGCGGCTGCTGCCATTTCTTTATTGTATTTCAGTGCCATTTCCCTGCATTGTTCCAGTGTCAGCGTCTCTTGGGCGGAGATGCAGGCAGCGGAGAGCAGGGCGGCGAGGATGAATGTTGTCTTTTTCATTATTGTTCGTTTTTTATATGAAAGAATAATGCGTATAGTACAGGGATAAACAGGAGTGTTATCAGCGTTCCGAATGTGAGGCCGCCCATGATGGAAGCCGCCAGCGAACCGAACATCGCGTCGGGTAGCAGCGGTATCATACCCAGAATGGTGGTCAGCGCAGCCATGGTCACAGGACGGAGACGGCTTTGGGCGCTGTCCACCAGTGCCGTAATGGGTTCTACCCCTTGGTTGAGCTGAAGGGTGATTTCATCCATCAGCACGATGCCGTTCTTGATGAGCATGCCTATCAGTCCCAGCGTACCCACGATTGCCACGAAGTTGAACGTCTTGTCTGTAAGCAGCATCACAGCCACCACTCCCACAAGCAGCATGGGCAGACTGCAGAAGATGATAATCGGCTTGCGGTAGTCCTTGAACAGCATGATAAGGATGGCAATCATCAGGATGATGGCAAGCGGGAAGTTCTTGAACAGATACTCCATGGACTCGTCGCTGGCGCTTTTCTCTCCCTGCCAATGCAGGGTATAGCCTTGCGGAAGCTCTATCTGTTCTATCCGGCGGGCGATAATCTGCCTTGCCTTTTCGGTCTCTATGCCGGGAGCGGGAGAGCATTGCACGCGCTGGCTGCGCTGCCCGTTGTAGCGTGGTACGACGGGGTCTTCCCAGCGGATGTCGATGCGCTTGCTGATTTGTTTCAGCGGGGTGCTTCCCATGAGGCTTTCCACCAGTTCTTCCTTGCTCAGTGTACCTGCCTTCAGTTTCACCATGGTTTCCTCGTTCAGCAGTCCGTTCAGCGAGGGCAGGGCGGAGAATACCTGCGTATTGCCGAGGTCTTCTATCGGCTTTCCTTCCTCGTCCAGACATTTCAGGTAAATGTTGTCGCGGTGGATGCCTTCGTAGAAGAACCCGATGGGTATGCCGCCGTTGGCGGAAAGCAGGGACATGCTTACGTCGTTGCGGCTGAGACCCAGCGCACGGGCGGCTGCCTGGTCGTACTCGATGGAGAGTACGGGTATCTGCGGTTCCCAGTCGGTGGTGATGAGGCGGACTTCCGGCGTGTGTTCCATAATGTACCGCGCGCTGTCGGCCAAGCGGTGCAGTACGGCAGGGTCGGGCCCCATGAACTGCGCTTCGATAGGGTACTTCTTGAACATCAGGTTGTAGCGTTTCAGGTTGATGTAAGCATCCGGATAACGCCGTGTCAGGTATTCCTGTATCTCATCCATATTCTCTACCAGGTCGTCAGGAGAGGTGAAGTCTATAATCAGTTCGCCGTACGACAAGGACGGATTGGCGATGCTGCGCACCAGGTTGTAGCGTCCCGGCGTGCCGCCGACAGAGGCGGTGACGTGGGTAATCTCCTTGCGTGTTTTCAGGTAGGATTCTATCTCCCTTAAATCGCGTGCCACGCGGGTGGAGTTATTGCCTTCGGGCAGCTTGTACTCCATGTAGAGCTGGTCGTACACCATATCGGGGAAGAAACCCTGCCGCATGTAGCCGTAGCCGAAAATGGAAAGTCCCAGCAGGGCGAGCATCGCCAGTACGACGCTCCAGCGATGTGCCAGTCCGAAGTAGAGGGCGGTGCGCAGCAGGGCATAGGTACGTCCCTTGTATTCGCGCTTTCCGGTGGCGCTGACTTCAACGGCAGGGTGCAACTTGCGGTTTGCCATCAGTGGCACGTGCACCAGCGCCAGCACCCAACTCAGTAGTAAGGACACCGCCAGTACGATGAACAGGTCGCGGGTATATACCCCGGCAGTGTCCGGCGACAGGAAGATGGGAAGGAAAGCGATGATGGCTATCAGTGTGGCGCCCAGCAGGGGCATTGCCGTCTGGCGGCCGATGGCTGTCATCGCTTCCATGCGGTTTTTGCCGGCTTTCAGGTCTACCAGTATGCCGTCTACGATGACAATGGCATTATCTACCAGCATACCCATTGCCAGCACGAAAGCGGCAAGCGATACACGCTGCATGGTTCCGTCCGCCGTGTACAGGAACAGGAACGAACCGAATACGGTGACAATGAGGCTGATGCCGATGATGATTCCGCTCTTGAAACCCATGGCCAGCATCAGGATTACCACAACGATGATGACGGACTCTATCAGGTTGATGACGAAAGTACCCAAAGAGGCTCCCACACGTTCGGGCTGATAGAATACCTTGTGGCACTCCACGCCTGCGGGCAGGCGGCTTTCTTTCAGTTGCGCCAGCTTCTTTTCTACGGCAGCGCCCACTTTCACGATGTCCGAACCACTGGAAGCTGCGATGAGGATTCCCTGCGCCCGTTCGCTGTCGAAGAACAGTTCGTTGCGGGTAGGTTCTTCGTATCCTTTCTCGATGCGGGCGATGTCGCGCATGCGGAGCTGGTCGTCGTCATGCCCTTGTATCAGCATGCTGCCTATGTCTTCCACTGTCCTGAACTTGTCGCTGACGGTGACGCGGATGCGGTTGTCGCCATTGTCGTAGTAGCCGCTGTAGGTGGTCTTGTTCTGTCCGTTCAGGGTGGCGAGGACTTCGGCGGGCTTTACGCCGAGGTTTGCCATGCGGTCTTGCAGCAGGGAGATGTTGATGCATTCGGGACGTTTGCCGTACAGTTCCACCCGTTCCACGCCTGTCATGTCGCTTATTTCGCGCTTGATAAGCTCTGCGTAGTCGGACAGCTCCCGGTCGGACAGTCCGTCACCGGTCAGTGCGTAGAACATTCCGTATACATTGCCGAAGTCGTCTTTCACGATGGGGGTGCTCGCTCCGTCGGGCAGCAGGGCGCAGGCGTCGCTCACCTTGCGGCGCAGCATGTCCCAGCACTGCTCCACTTCATCGTCCGGGGTAATGGTGGTGAGTTCTACCTGTATCAGGGAGAGGTCGTTGTACGAGTAGCTTTCCACATTATCTATATTGCCCATGCTGCGGATGCTCTTCTCCAGCACATCCGTCACTTCCAGCTCTACCTGGTGGGCGGATGCCCCCGGATAGGTGGTTACCACCATGGCGAGTTTCACTTTTATTTCAGGGTCTTCCAGCTTGCTCATCTGGTAGCAGGAGAGGATGCCGCCTACAAACAGGACGGTCACCAGGAAGTAAACCAGATTGCGGTTTTTGAATGCCCATTTGCTTATATCCATAATTGCTGAGTTTTAAAGGAAAACAATGCTATAACAGTCCGCCGATGTTTGTGTCGCTGGCAGCAGGCAGAGGAGTCACGGTTTCTCCGTCCTTTATGTGATGTATTCCTGCCGACACCACTTGGTCGCCGGGTTGCAGCCCGTCGGAAGCGATGATGCTGCGTCCGTTACTCAGCAGGCGCACGAGGGTTACTTCGCGGCTGTGTACTTTGCTGTCGGACGGGTTGTATACGAATACGCAGGCTTTGCCGTCTTTTTGCAGAACAGCGCTGCCGGGTACGGAGAGGTTGCGTGAACTGTCATTGTCGCAAAGGATGGTAACCATGGTATTCATACCCGGAGAAGGAACGGGGCGGTTGTCTGTAATCAGTTGCAGACGCATGGTGTAGAGCTGGTTCGCATTTGCTTTGGGGGTGACGCTGATGAGTTTCAGCTCATAGGTCTGTTCCGGATAAATGTCGAATGTACAGCGGTATCGGTCAAATTGCTCGCGCCGGATGTATTCGGCTGCCGGAAGGTTTATTTCCACTTCCGGGGCGCTGTTGCTTATCATGGACAGGACAGGCATTCCGGCTCCTACCGTTTCGTGTGCTTCAAACAGCCTTTTCTGTATATAGCCGCTGAAAGGGGCGTAAAGGCGGGTGTAGCCCAACTGGTCTTTGTGATGCCGGTATTTGGCGGTGATTTGTTTCAGTCCGTACACGGCCTTATCGTTGGCACTGGGCGTGGTTCCGTTGTCTTTGTAAAGTGCCATTACGCGTTCCGCCTCTGCCTTAATCTGTTTGTATTCGGCCTCGGTGGCGTCCAGTTGCACCTGGTAGTCCGTAGGGTCCAGTTCGGCAAGCAGTTGTCCTGCCTGTACGCGGGCTCCATCCTTTACATATATCTTCTGTATCGTGCCGCTCACTCTGAATGCGAGGCTGATGTCTTGTGCCGCTTTTACTTTTCCGGGATATTGCAGGCTGGTTTGCCCGCCGGCGGAGATGACCGTGTCTGTTTTTACAGTCTGGTATTCTTGCGTGTCTTTAGCTCCGTTGCTACAGGATAGCAGCGAGTAGAGTGAGATGCTTGTTAAAATCCAATAAATTCGTTTCATAATTCAAGGTATATTAGTTTTGTGACAAAATTACTCAGTCTCTTCTATATATAAAAGGTTTATAAGCATTATAAAATGTTCTGTTTATGCCCTCTCTTTATAAAAAACGGACATTTTTCTGTCTATTGCGTTCTGGGGTGTCAGATTCGTCGTGTGGACTTTATACTGTGACAGTCGATATTCGGGTGATGAAAAGTTACGGAAATTGGGAATTGAAAAAGGTTATGAGATAATCTTTTTCATATCTTTGCAAGTACATATAATTAATATCTTATACCGAATGAACACGCAAAACTCTTATCTTGCTTCAAAGCCGCATTACGAGATACTCGACGGGCTTCGTGGCGTAGCTGCCGTAATGGTAGTCGCTTTTCATCTGCTGGAAGCGCATTCCGGCGGCAATCACTTGGAACAAATTATCAATCACGGTTACCTGGCTGTAGATTTTTTCTTTATGCTTTCCGGTTTTGTTATCGGTTATGCTTATGACGACCGCTGGAGCAGGATGAGCATCGGTACTTTCTTCAAGCGGCGTATTATCCGTTTGCATCCTATGGTGATAGTGGGAAGCATAGTAGGTGCGATATATTTTTATTTTCAGGAGTCGTCCTGCTTTCCGGCTATACAGGATACATCGGTAGGGACTATGCTGCTGGTAATGCTGTTGGGGTGTACGCTGCTTCCGCTTCCTTTGAAATGGGACATTCGCGGCTGGACCGAGATGCATCCGCTCAACGGACCGGCGTGGTCGCTTTACTACGAATACATAGGCAATATTCTTTATGCATTGTTCATCCGTAAGTTCAGCAAGACAGCTTTGTCCGTTCTCGTTGTTGTGGCGGGATGTTTTACGGTGCACCTTTGTCTTACCGCACCTGCGGGTGATATTGTCGGCGGCTGGGCGTTGAATTGGGAGCAGCAGTACGTAGGGCTTGTCCGGTTGATGTATCCTTTCTTTGGCGGATTACTGCTGTCCCGTCTGGGGTGGCTTGTTCGTATTGAGAAGCGTGCGTTCTGGTGGTGCAGTCTGATGATTGTGGCAGTTTTGGCATTTCCCCGTCTGGGCGGTGAAAATCATTATTGGATGAACGGACTCTATGAGGCCTGCTGCATTCTTTTTGTCTTTCCTGTGATTGTGTCCATGGGGGCGGGAGGTAAGGTGACGGGCAAACGTTCTACCGCTGTGTGCAAGTTTCTGGGAGATATTTCGTATCCGGTATACATAACGCATTATCCGTTGGTGTATACCTACACGGCGTGGGTGTGCAATAATAATGCTACTTTAGCGGAAGGCATTCCTTATATGATACTGACCTTTGCCGGTGCTTTCATTCTTGCCTATGCCTGTCTGAAACTCTATGACGAACCTATACGCAAATGGCTGACAGACCGATTCCTGAAAGGAAAGAAAGCTGTTAAAAGTTAGTTCTCGTGTAGTGCGGTAAACGCATGTACAATGTAATACAGTTCCGGTATGATAAAAAAGTCCCGATGCAGTTTATTCAGAATCTGCACCGGGACTTTTCTCTAATTACCAGTTATCTTATTTTACGTCAATGAATCTTTTGGCCTTTTCTTTTTCCTGTTCGGAAAACTTCGGCAAGTCTATGTTCAATACGCCGTTTTCTACTTGGGCGGAAATTTTTTCTTTGTCTACATCGTCCGGAAGGATCATTGTCTGTTGGAATTTGGAGTATGAGAATTCGCGACGCAGATAGCGGCCTTCTTTCTTCTCTTCCTTGTTTTCCGTTTTCTTCTCCATGCTGATGACCAAGTTGTTTTCTTCGTCGATATGGACGTTGAAGTCTTCTTTGGTCATTCCGGGAGCTGCCAACTCTACCTTGTATTCCTTTTCTGTTTCAAATACGTTGATGGCGGGAGCCGTTGCATTGGCTTTTACCATCCAATCGTTATCAAAGAAATCGTTAAAGATACTTGGTAACCAATTCTGAGTTCTTCTTACAGGCATCATAATCATAGTCTCCTATCTTTAAAAAGTTATACATTCGGTTTGTTCTGAACTTCGGCTTTCGATGTTCCCCGATGTTTACCTTTCGGCTTTCATCGTCTGTATCTTGAACCGTCGTTCACTTACTGTTATGGCAAACTGTATGCCAACAGGCTTGTACTCACTTTATTGACTAATTGTCATTGTTGGTCTGACTATTTTACCTGTATAATGCCAATATTGCTATCTTTTTATTTAAAATTGATTGAATTTCATACTAATTTAAAACGCATTCGCCAGCGCTTGCTTCCTTCGTCCCAGTCGTGGCTGATAATTTTGAAAGTTCCTATCTCGGAAGTGTTGGCAACGTGTGTACCGATGCAAAGGCATTCGTCATAATCACCGACTTTTACTATACGTACGGTTTCCGAAGCATCTTCGGGTAACCGTTCCAAATCGAACCGTCCTTTGGCTTCTGCCTGAGTGATGAACTCGGTAGTGACAGGCAGATGCCGTGCTATCACTTCATTTACCGCTTTTTCCAGACTCTCTATTTGTTCTTCCGTGGGGCAGGCGTTGAGCCGATAATCCAATTTACTTTTTTTGCGTTCTATATGAGCGGAGACGGAACGGCCGCAACCGAATAATCTGATCATTGTCTGATTAATGATGTGTTCGGTGGTGTGCATAGGCGGGTATTCCTGTTTGTTGTGCTCATTGAGTTTCGTTTGTTGTTCCATAAGTTCTTCTTTTAAAATACTGTATACATGTATGTCCGCATATTCTCCCGAAGCCAATAACTCTCCGGCCCGTTCCGTTCCTTCAAGGCGGAAGCCAAGCCGGACGGGAATGCCGTTACTTGCTACATTGCCTGTGGCACAACGTATCTGTATGCGTTTTATGTTTTTGGTTTCGACGGCCCATCGGCATAGGCAGCGGACACAATCGGTCATGATGCCCTGATGCTGGTATTCGGGCAGAAGCCAGTAACCGATTTCCGTGCGGTGATTGGCAAAGTCGGAAAAATGAAAACCTATCAGTCCGCAAATTTCATTCTCTCTGTTCCAAATACCGAATATAGGTTCGTAGTTGTCGGCAGGGGCGGAGAGGACTCCTTTCAGAAAGTTTTCTTCATCGGCTACGGACTTCAGGTTGTCTACAAAAGGCAACCATGTCCGCATATAGTCGCGGTGGGTATCTATGGCACGGTATATGGCAGCGGCATCTTCTACCGTTACTTCACGCAGCACAATATCCGGACGGATTTCAAAAGATACATTCAAATGGTTGAAAGGCTTTGTCTCTTTCTGCCTGCCTTGTATCCTTTCCTTGAGTTTGCTCCAGGCATGCGTGTCGAACAGGCAGCTTTCGCGCATGGTGTGATACATCTCCTTGAACCGGGACATCGGAATGGTGAAGCTTAATAACTCTGCCTCGAAATGAGGACGGACAGACGGGTCGAAGAATCCCAAAAAGGTTCGTTTGCCTTGTTTCCGGTTTTCAAGGATAGTCTGAGTTACTACGGAATAACAGCCCGAACCGAAAGGAGCTGATACGGCATCCGTTGCATTGCTGTCGAAAAAAGCCCATGTGGCAAGTCCTGCCAGCATGT
>ERZ827490.2547-NODE-2547-length-19215-cov-3.511221_pt1 | contig 19215 bp, 22 predicted proteins | sample MGYA00519770_ERZ827490 | MGnify/ENA primary metagenome ERZ827490 (study PRJEB31778, sample SAMEA3449324) | human gut metagenome | biome: human gut; feature: human-associated habitat; material: faeces | place: United Kingdom | collected 2010/2012 ...
TCCTAATGGCAATTATGGTGATGACCTCAATAATTGGTCTGTGGGAATCAAACTTACTAATGGAGACAACAGCTTCGTGATGTGCGGTGATGCTGAGAGCCAGGCCGAAGCTGACATTTGTGCAAGTGGAATTAACTTATCTGCCGATGTTCTGAAGCTTGGGCATCATGGTAGTAAAACATCCACATCCGGAGCGTTTTTGAATAAAGTAAATCCGGAATATGCAGTGATTAGCTGTGGTATGGGAAACTCCTATGGACATCCACATAAGGAAACATTAAATAAATTACACAGCAAAGGTGTTAAGATTTTAAGAACGGATGAACAAGGAACGGTAATTGCGACATCTGATGGAACTGATATTACATGGAGCACCCAGCCAAGCACGACAAATAAAGCTGGTCAATTAACTGGAACACAGGAATCAGCTAAGGAAGCAAAATCAACAGAAGCGACAATTGCGCCAGCCCAGGCAAAAGCTATTACTTATGTATTGAACACTAAAACGAAGAAATTTCATTTACCAACATGCGGCTCATTGCCAACAACTAATCGTGAGAATACTGACGAAAGTCGAGACGAAGTGATAGCAGATGGATATGTGCCATGTAAAAAGTGTAAGCCATAAGTACGAAAGGAAATTATATGGATATTGTACCAAAATTTCTTGATTCAGCACTAACCCCAGTTGGGAAAGAAGTTGGTGAACGATTGGCGGATCTCGTTAATCTTGTATTCACCCCAGTAATTAAGGCTAAAGCAAAGAGAGATAATAATCTCAAATTATTTCTAGAAGACCTCAATAAAAAGGTTGATGAAATACCGGAAGATAAACTTCAGGAACCACCTTTAAATATAGTAGGCCCTGCACTTGAGGATGTGGCGAAATTTTATCACGATGAAGAATACTTGAGAAAATTATTTGCAAAATTAATCGCATCGTCAATGAATAAGGATAAAAGTTATATACACCCGTCATTTATTAAAATTATTGAACAATTATCTCCGGACGATGCCAGAATGATATGTAATATAGTAGTTCCACTGGGATTGAATTTTCCTGATCATGTAGAAAATATATTTATTGATGGACAATTTTCATTGATTTTTATTGATGGGGGGTAATTTGAAAAGATGGCAAGATGCTTCTTTGATATTTACTAGGCCAAAGGATTATAAATATCCGCGTGAATATCCAAATCAATTAGTTTTGAAAAGAAGTCTAACCAATTTAGAACGTTTAGGATTGATATTTTTTAGCGAACTGAGGGAGTCAGATTATAAATTAGAATTATTTCCTAATGTACCTAATAACGGAACTTATGAAGTTACCGTGGCCGCGACAACTTATGGCACATCTTTTGCAAATGCGTGTTGCGAGAACCCGTATGATCATGGTGATTACACGTAGTAAAAAAAATAAGAGGATAGTTTTCTATTAAGTTGAATGAAATTATTCTCTTGAGGTTAAAAGTTTATCTACATTTATAATGCTCTGGATTGGTAAGAAAGCAATCTGTACATCTATGAATGTTAGTAGGTAAACTTCCTCCTAATCTAGTGTCTTAAACGGCAGTAAAAAATAGGGCAGAAGAGTGTAAAACTCAACTGCCCTATGCTTCTATTTGTTGTCCTCTATGTCATATCACAATTATTTAATGAGTGAGTCCATAAGACTATCGGTATTTGTATTAGATAAATCACCAGCAATCATAATTAGTTGCATATATGAACCATCCATGCGAACATATGCTGTTAATGTTCCAGGTGCATTTAAAATTTCGGCAGTGGAATATCCATAACAATTCCATAAACCAGATGAAAGTTGTTTATATGTCTTAGTATTATATGCTCCCCCTTCATCAATCATTGCTGTGTCAAGAACAGAATCGATATATTCTTCGCTATAATTATTAGTGCGTGGATCAACGCCTATGTCATTACAGTATACTGCGATTGCTCTTTGTTGGTCATATGAAGCAAATAAACAGAAGATGGCATCCGTTTGTTCATAAAGCCAAAATCCATTTGGTGTAGAAAGAGTTAGGTTTCCTATCGTACAAGTGTCTAATACTTGGGGTTGATTCTGTGTTTGAACTACACCATCAATAACCCATGCTCCATTTTCATCTACCATATATCCATCAGGTGTTTGTGTATTTTGCAGGCAGTATCCATCTGGAGAAAAATAATAACACTTGCCATCAATCCAATTCCACCCCGTATTGGGGTATGTTCCGTTATCATTCACATACCACCAGCCTTGCGCATCTGATTGCCATTGACCAGCGAATGATGTAATACAGGAAAAAATAGAAATAGTAATAGTAGCCAAAAACAAACAAATCCTTCTCATTATATAATACCCCCTTATAGTTATGAGCATAGTATATCATATCCAAATTAGGAAATATATAAGAAAATAGTTTGACTATAAACTTCCACCATCGTAAGTGTTTTCTGCTGGGCCACTATCCATTAAATCTCCGCCATCAATGGCATGTGAAGCTGTTATATGATTTACATCATCCTGCAATTGACTAACTTGCTCTACTGTGGCAGCGCCAATCTGGGATAATGTGATATTAGTGGTACCATCAAAGTTTGCATTTCCGATTTTTCTTGCTGTAGATAATTTTGTAGCAGAAGTAGCGGCTCCTCCTGCTGATGAAGAACCAGCGTAATTGTGAGTATGGTCCGAAGGAGGGAATGTGGATGGTTTGCTTCCAATCTCAGACCATACATAAGATGGCTTTATAGATGCTTTTGCCCAGGCCGGAACATCTGAAGCTGGCATAGCGGTTGGTTTGTTCTTAATAAAAGAATCTGATCCTGTATCGTTCACAGACCAGTCAGATTGAACATTGACTTCAGCTCCTGGTGAAATGCTAGCTAACTTATTTTTTTCAGTCGTAGTGTAATCATTTGCAGACAATCCCTTACCTGATACTTTATCTACCTTATTTGTGACAGCATTCCATTTCGTTTTTTCTGATGAAGTTGTATGTATTGTGGTATTGCTTGTATGTGTAGCAATTAAAGCTTTTATTCGTAATACTAATTCCTTAGCATTTTCAAAAGATACAAAATTAAATTTCATAAACTACCTCCAATCAGGTAGCGGCCATAATTTCATCAATTTGAGCATTCGTTATTGGAACCATGTCAGAATCTTGTATATAACCACTTAAATCAACGGCAGTATCACCGATTTTTTCAAAAGCTCCATTGGCATATATCCACTCCGTATAGATATTGGCTGTTTCAGATGAAGTTTTTGGCACAAGATAGATTTTACCAACAGAACCCGCAACTGTTGGAACTCCATTGCTATTGTATTCTCCGGCTTTAAGAATGACAAATTCCATACTAGTGACATTGCCGATAGCAGTAGAAATAGCTGCACTTACTTGACTTTGTGTTTGAAACTTGCTATCATTTGACAATTCGCTTACCTTTGTAGGAACAGTAATGTTGACTTTTCGAGTTGTGGAGTCTACAGTTAGGTCAGCTCCATTCTTTTGAATTCCAACTACGGTATTTCTCTCTGCATTAGTAGGCGCATGAGCTGCTTGGCTATGAGTGTAAGCAGCATCGTATTTTGTCTGTTCCGCATCGGTTACAAAACGATGCTCAGTATCTTCGGTAATCATTGATGCTGGATGATTATTTGGATGAGTGTAAATTGTATCTGTGAATTTGGCATTGGCAGGAACATCACTAGCAACAGTATGTCCGCCTACAGTGTCAGCGTTACCTCCATCAGCGGGTAGGGTAGTAGGAATATCAGTTTTAAGTGCAAATTTAGCGCTTACCCATGCTTGTATCTTTTGTTTCCAATAAAGTAGACCATCATAATCTAAATAATTTTTAAGAGCCATTAGCTCCTCCTTTCAATCAAAAATCATCTTGAAACATATTATCTATTTGAGAATTTGTTAATCGTGAATATTCCTCCTGTAGTGTATACCATTTCCCCTTAGACCACATCTTCTGTTCCATGGTGAATGAATTGAGATAGATTATATTTGGTATGGGTGAAACAGGGAATTCATCAACTATGAGGATGTCACTTCCAAATTTATTACCTCTCGCAAACATCATTCCGTTTGTAAGTAAATAGATAGCATTGGGAATAATATTGTAAGGATGGAGAGCTATGTAATCTTCATACGACATTCCAGTAATAATTTGTAAACCACTCATTCAGTATCCTCCATAGTTGTCCAAACAACATCTTCTGGCAAAACCACAGTTCCAAGGCGTTCAGTCTTTTCTGAATTGGAATAAAAATGAACAGTGTGTCCATCAATGTCAATACACGATATTTTTGATTTTTCTAGTGTATCGAGTTTTTGAGCCATCTCAGTAAAGGGGTTGGTTGTCTCGTCAGGATCAATGAATGAATTAGTTGAAGATGTTTCCAGTACACTTAATGTAATATTGTTTGTGGGAAGATAATGAAAAAGTTTGTAAGAATCCTCATACGAGAAGATAAGGTTAATAGAAAGTGTACCTGAAAGTTTGGTGAAGGTTTTGGTTACTGGAATATGAGCCACTAAATATTTATCAAAATAGAGTGTATCTTCAAAATCAAGAAATGTAACTTTACCTTCCTGTCCGTTAGGAAGAGTGATGCAGAGCATACAGTTAAGTGATTTAGTATCAAATTCAAATAAGTCGTCTACAGAGACAAGAAATTTTATTGAATCAGCACGATTTTCATTCTGATAAATAGGAGAGGATAGGGTGCGTAGTAATACCCTATCTCTATATAGGATTGTATTCAATTTATCCTCCTCTGTTTGTGTTAAAAATGTAACAAATGTGCGCAATACAAAGACATGGCACGTAGAAAATGTAAAATAATCCGCGAAGAGCGGACATAAAATCCGATGAAAGGCAGTTTTCATTAGAAATGTAGCAATTTAGTGAATTTTCGGGATGGAAACAAATATACTCGCAGCACAACTGATGGACAGCTATCCTTATTTTATAACCCAGACTCGAAGGCGCTTAGTGTATATGTTGATGGAGTAAACAAAGGTGGTATTAAGCTTGTCTAATAATCATTTTGCGTTGGGATTTATTACAGTATTCCCCTGGATTTTTAATACTACTGTTCGGTCAACAACAAGGTATATACAACCGTCGCTACCCCAATACCAAACTAATAAATTATTACCGTGCGCTGGTAGTGTTATTGTATTCGACGTAGTCAGTGTGGATTTATTAAGTTTGTTACCTAAATTGCTAGATTTTTAAAAGTTAATATATTATCATTTTTATTGTATTTTTATTATATAGGAGACTACGATATAGCAATTTACCATACATAAATACCAGTAAAAAAATCAAAGATGGGTTTGCCAATGGAATCAGTTGGACGGCCACAGAAAATTGTATCGTCTGTGGTTCCATTGGTTTTAACTATTCAGTCCACGGGTGTACTGTATTCGTTAATAATGTAGCTATATATTGGGCCAATAGTGACGCAGATTCCAATACTTCTTTACCCGCTTACTTTGTAATGCGTAAGGGTGATGTTATAAAATTTGTTGGCTATGACAGTAAAGTTCCAGTACTTAGTAGTATGTACGCCTTTGGTATAAAATGATTAATTAGAAAAGAAAAATAAAGTACCAGATACTTTACGGCCTGTAGCAACATCTTTGCTAGTTTCAATCATTATATAAAGGCTGGAATCTTTATATAAAACGAATATCGGACCAATTATATTCTCTCCGAAACAGCGGCCAAGTATATAGTATCCATATGCCTTGGATGTACTATCTCCATACGGCTGTAAATAATCCATATTTGGTGTAAAGGGGGCAGCTACTAATAAATCAGGTGTTGCCCTATAATCATGGATGGTGACGTTATTTGCGTAAAAACTCAGTTGTACTAATTTTCCTATTTTTGTAAATTTATAGGTACCATTATCGGTAGTAACGACTTGTGATTCTTTTGCAAAATTGCTACTTCTTAGATTGTATCCGTTCATAAATATTCACTATTATTTTCAAAGATGTAGCAATTTAGAAAATCTGAACTTTGACTGGATATTACTTGGTTCAGCAACTGGTAAGAGTCCTATAGCATTACCAGAGAAGTTTGAGCAGCTATTAGTCAAAATAGAATATGGTAATAGTGTATTTTGTTTATATGCATTAAAAGACTGGCTAACCGAAACCAGTAAAGCCTTTCGCGCTGGATATGGTATGTCTGAAAATACCTATAACATATATACCGGTGTTAATATTACTATTACTACAGTGATGCTAGAGGCATGGCGTCAGGGCAGTGTGGATAATTCGGCGAGTACCGCCGTTACTGTTTATTATAGATAATGATTATTTGTACGGGATAAACTTAACTTCTGCGTAATTCCCGTCCAGACCGTCAACCCTTATGATATCCCCTTTGTTGACTGGGAGAAAAAACGGAAGTGAATTATTTGACTGGGATACAAACCCTCCAGTCACGCTTTTATTGTTGATATATACATAATAACGGGTACCGCCTGCGCCGCCAAAACGTCCTGAAATATATCCATTGGCAGGAATGGCATTGTTCACATTGATGTTTAGGGTAGTTATATTCCCGTAGTCTGGACAGCCTGACTTTCCATCTAAATTGCTACATTTCAATATAGAGCTTCATAAATACACAATGAAGCTCTATATTTATTCATTATAGTCATTATAATTTATTAAAGATTTTAATAGACAGAACTTCATCTTTTGTTAAAGCAGACATAATTGCTTCTTTAATTGTTTGCATTTCTTCATAGTATGGTTCTGTGTAGGCATAAACTGCAAGGGCAAGCGTTGAAAATTCCAAAACAGACATTGGAGTACACTTAGTACCCTTACTATGCCACTTAACAACATCTTCAGCATTTGGATTTATTGCCTTATTAAGCTGATATGCCAGATACTGCTGAGACATCTCATCTCTATCAATTTTTGAAACTCCATAATATTTTCCATCTGTATATAAGAGCGGTTTCTTCTCTAAAAACGTTTCAAGAGACTCGCTGTTTTGCTTCTGGATAAATGTTTTTAATTCATCCAATGAACATTTGTCAATTTCAATTGTTGGATTAATCTGCTGATTAAGCTGCTCTACTATAACTTTAGTTGGATCTTCATATTTAAGAGTGATAGTGATAAGTTCAATCTCCTGTGGTTCATTGGTTGTGATTGTAGTTGTTGTATCTTGTCCGGATTCTCCGATGGAAGGTATTTCTTCTTGCTTTACAACTGGAACAGTAATCTTTTCAATAGAACGACTCATTATATCTGTATAATTCTCGTAAGTAGTTACGTGTACAGCAGACGGAGTGGTTTTAATGATTCTCTTTAAATCGTCTTTTGTAAGATTATCAAATAGGCTGACGATATCAGAAAATAAATAATCAGATGGATTAATTCGTATCACAAGTGTTTGTGTCGATTTGTTTTCCAGGCTATCATAAATTTTTAAAACGTGATTGTTATTAAAAGTAATATTATACATATTATTTCCTTTCTTTCAAATGAATTAATGTTTTAATTTGAAACTGCATGATTTAATGAATATTTATGTAGAGATAATTTCATTTATTTAGAAATGTAGCAATTTAGCATCTAAAATAGCTGTGGTGACTTATTCAAAAGCCGGTATACCCATTGCTGCCGGAGACGATTTTTTTGCTAACATACCTGTAGATATTGACACATCTGTATATAGATGGGTATTCCCTATATTATCTGATGTATCAGGGGATAACAGTACTAAAATAAACATAAGCAATTGTATATGGCAAAATACACAGGTACATATTAAAGGCAATAATCAAGCAGTTGGTGCAGCAAACATAAGCCTTACGGGTGTTGTAGTCGCTATCAAATAATCATTTTTTAATTCCCACTATTAAGTAAGCAATAGACATGCTGGCACCGGAAACGAAATTTACTTTTCCAGACCTTATATAAACAGTGTTATTTACATTAAAGGGATATGGTTCATTATTAATAAATCCATCAGTGTCTGAGTCAAAACTCAAAAATATTTTATAGGATTTAAAATCAGAAACATCGATGGAAGCCTGTAAATAGCCAGCATCCCTGTATCTGCAAATAACTGTTCCATATTTTATTAATGGTATTGAATCTAAATTGCTACACTGTCTAATGCGATAAATTATATTTATACTTTACTATGTATAAAGAATTGTATGATATAGCAATTTAGATATTACAAATCAGATAGCCGAGGTAGAAAATAGCAATGCCTATATACAGCAGTCAGGGAACGGAACCAGGTCAGTATACAAACATGGAAATTTGATACATTTAAGATTAGGAATCGTTGTAACGACGGGAACTACATCAACAGTAACCATTGCTAGAATTCCATATACATCAACTGATTCAACAAGTGTTTTAGTTCCTACATGGGCAACATATCAATCACCCGCTTTCCTTACTGTGTCAGTAGATACCGGAGGAAATATAATAATACGTGGGACTCAGAGTGGAGTTTATGTTGCAGATTTAATATATTTTGCATCAAATTTATAGGTAGGGTATGTCCTTATTTACCGATAAAAATATATGGTACTGTGATGGCGCCAGCTATTACTTCTGACGTAGTGGGTATTTTAAATGTAATTGTGTCAGGAGCGGAAAAACTTATATCGCGTAGCTTGAAGGTGCTAAGACCACTTGTATAGATTAAGTCAAAATACAATAATTCGGTATACGTACCTTGGAGTGTGATGGTCCGAGTGGTTCCAGTTGTGGTGGCAGTACCAAATTCAAATTTTGCCCCACCTATCTGCTGTATTGTTTGTACCAATTCTTGTTTTGTTTCTTCTAAATTGCTACATTTCAGAATGTAATATACGAACATATGAATATCTATAAATACTTATTGATTTTACAATGTAGCAATTTAGAATCCTTAGCAGATGGATATAAACTGATAATGGTAGGCACGGTACAAACAGGTAATATTGGGGGGACTTCCGGTGCACAGACCTCATTTCAGTTTGGGCGAACATTTTCCCAGCCTCCCCATGTTATGACAGAGAATAGTGGTGGCATAATAGTATCTGGTGCGCGGGACATTACTGGCACCGGATGCCAGATATTATTATATAATCCTACAGGTGGTACAAAGTCAGATACTATTACTGTATTTGTGTTCTCAACAGCGTGATTACTTTAGATGACTTAATAAAATGTAACCATTCGCTTTATAGGCAGCAGTGTTGTTATTAAGCACAACAATTTTGTCCTGGCGGAGACTAACTAGTATTGCCGGATTTGGATATGACAAAGTAATATACTCTCCGTTCAGAAGGACAGATGAAGCAATAACAGCAGAATTGTCAAACGTATAACCTTCTGGGTAGTCCACATATGTGTACTGTGTAGCACTTAAAGTAATATCTATTTTAACTGCCGATATACAATTGCCGATTTTATCTAAATTGCTACATCTAATAAAAATTTGTGACAAAAATAAATCCGTCATGCTATAAATATTATAATTATTCTTGATTTATACATTATTTTAGGTATTACATTATGTTGTTTTATATGAAGTTTGGGATTTTATAAAGATGCTTTTCTGAATCCGGATTTGATTCTTTCTGAAGATGTCTTTGCATAGATACGCGTAGTTTCGATTTTTGTATGACCCAATAAGTCCTGCACAACATCGATATCTGTATGTTCTAATAGATGGCTGGCAGTAGTATGTCTAATTATATGGGGTGTTACAGGCCTTCCTATTCCAGCACGTATGCCAAGCTCCTTTATTCTATTTTCAAGAGAGCACTTACCCAATGATTTATGACTCTTATTTTCACTTACAAATACGCCGGGACTATCATCCTCTCTTTTATCGAGATATAACTTTAAACTTAAATGCGCTCGCGGTGTAAGTAGAACAAATCGTTCCTTATCCCCCTTTCCACATACTTTGATTTGTTCCCTATCGAAATCAATATCATCTATTCTCATATTTGCAACTTCGCTAACTCGGCAGCCTGTACTATAAAATATTTCAAATAAAGCCTCATCAAAGTCTGTTTTACACGCTCGCCGCATTAATTCAACTTCCATATGCGACAATGGTTCTCGAACTTTTTGTTTGTATTTAATTGGCTCAACAGCAGCGGCGGGATTTTCTTTAATATAACCATTTTGATGAAGAAATTGATAGAAACTACAGATTATAAGGCGCTTTGAATCTTTGGTACGATCTGAAATATTATTGATTTTTGCGTATTCGTTGAGAAATATACGTATATCATCCGAAACGACATCTTTAACGTCTTTATCCAGCCACGCTACAAATGCGTTTAGTAGATATCTATATTGGCGTATTGTATCTTCAGATAAGCCTCGGAATTCTTTCCTTAGTATAAAAGCGTCTAATTCAGGACATCGTTTGATCGTTTGTATCGCTATTTCGGTACACATTCGCTGTATTTGATAACTTCGCATTACGTAGCTTATTGCCTGGTCTACCATCATCAGCATCTCACTATTAAATGTTTCATTGTTTTGTAACTGCATAATAACTTCGTTCTTAAATTCTTCCATATAATTCCATCCTCCTGATTTTTGTTGCGCAAAAGGAGGCTGTCTAGTATAATAATTATAGACAGCGCTTTTGCGTTGTGGTGAGAGAGTAAATCTATGCTTTGCGAGGGCGGTGATTTACTCTCTTTTCTGTTACTATATTATAATAACAGAACACATGTTCTTTTGCAAGGGATAGAGGGGGTGCGAAAAAAGTCTTTATATATAGCAAGATGTGCTTGAACAATAAACTATTAGAATAATTAGCTGAAAATATTTTGGGAGTATTGACATCTATTTTTATACTAAATAGCAATTTAGCTGATTTATGTAATATTACAACTGTTAGTATAGTTACTGGTGTTAATGTAATTAGATTTGGACGATTACGTATTATGACTGTTACTAATGCATCATCAATCAACGGTAAGATAGGTGTCTTACAATCTAACGACTACCCAGATGTAAATACGCGTCAACCTATGTCATATAATTTGCCTACAAGATCATTAGGTACGTTAGGTGTCAATGTTAATGGCGATATAATTGCTTATTCCACTAGTGGGGAGGATTTGACGACTACGGCATCAATAAATGGCTTGATGGTATGGACTGCAAAATGATTATTTGACACCGAAAACCTTGATATAACAGGATGTCCAAACATTACTATTGCTAAATGATATTACATATATGCTATCAGTGGATACCGAAAACTGTACATTGCAATGCGTTGCTCCATCATAATAGGAATTAATCCAGGCGTTAATTTGAGGTGAAATATTCTGTGGAAGCAGCGTACAACATCCTATAATTTTATTTTCCATGTTGTACAGTTGGATATCCAATCTTTTATAATCATTTAAATTATAGGATATTGCATTTACCGCACCTGTAGCAGTAATAGTACCTAAAAGCGCAGCAGCACCGATGTCTTTAATAGATTCTAAATTGCTATTTAGTTCACGAATGCTGGTAGAATTATTATCTGTCTTTTCATTGACTTTTCTGACAGCATTAGCTGTGGCCCATAACTCTGTCGAAGTTGAATCGACGCCATCGTATTTATCTGTTTTACTTAATTTTGTATTGACAAGTATTTGAAGTCCTTGAGCTACTGTTTTTGCATCTGTATTACCGAATAGGTTTGTAACTGATTTTACATTTCCAACTAAGTTCTCAAGATATGTAAACTTTTTTTTGATTTTTCCGAAAAACACCTTAACTGTTTCACCAGCGGATAAAACCGGGTTTTCATCGGAATCGGTTGGGATGGTTGACACCTTCATCTCATCAGCATTTTCACCATCTATGGCAATGGGTAGGCTTTTGGCAGCAGTGATACCATCACCGAATTTTAATTGGCATTTCCCCTTTCCGCTTCCAGAATCTGGTGTCACTACTAATACTTCATCTTTTTCGAGTACTTTGGTTGACGCATTAGCAACAGATTTAGTTGCTCGCTTTAATTTTATTGTATCCATTAACTTCCTCCTTCCATATAATTACAATGAACCACCATCAAATACATTTTCAGCAGGTGTGGTATCAGTAAGCTCACCTCCATCAATAGTCCTAAGCCTGAATTCAAAATCCTTAAGTGCCATATCAACGCGATCACCTTGGTTCTGTGCATATGCCCCCTTAGATTGTGCTTCAGTAGCCGCAGTATTGGCATTGTCACGGGCAGTATTAGCTTCAGCAGTGGCCACGTTTGTATCAGCAGTTGCTTTCTCACAGTTGGCGATTGCTTTAGCCGTATCAGTTTGCCGTTTATTCTCATTGGTGATTCTGGTGTTCTCTGCGACCTGGGCAGATGTGTACCAAGTGGTTATGGAGCTTTTGAGATTTGAGATTTCAGTTTTTAAAGAGTTGAATTCAGATTTATAAGTTGTGATATCATTGTTGATTTGCTGTATAAGCGCATTGAAGTCATTTGTATATTTAGTTTTCATAGTTGAAAACTGGTTTGTATAATCTGATATGTCAGTTTGAATTTGTTCAATTAAAGCGTTTATCTGTTCCTGAGATAAATTAAATTGCTTAATTAAATCAGGAATTACATTGGCCTGTAAAATTAAGTCATTTAAAATATTAAATTCAGAAGATGAAACTAATCGATCTTGATTGAGTAGAGATTTGCTTACAGTCATTTGGAATGTGAATGTAGTTGCAACTCCGCTTTTTTTAGAATCATCATTTATTACTGATGTTTCAGCATTACCTGAATACCAAATTTTTAATTCACAAAGGATATCACCGGCATACTTAAGCATATCCTCTGTAAAGGTAACATATGGGAACCCATCATTTCCAAACAGACATGTGGTATTGGAATAATTTTCACCATTAAACCAAAGTGAAAGCGTAATTAACTCTTTTCCCGTAAAAGATGATGGTATATTATTATCAGTAATTATTAATCGCCGGGTCCGCGAATTATGATCATACTGTTTAGCTTGTAAGTATCTAAATGACTGTTCGTGGGATATATCTATCCTAAAATCCTCTGGCTGAGTTTGTGCCATTTAGCCCTCCTTTCACAAAATTAAAAAACTACCTACTCAGAGAGTAGATAGTCAATTGCAAAAATATCATCTTCGTTGTCAAGATTGAAATTGCCTGAATTATTGATAACATCTAGCGATAATTTATATGGAGCGATATCATCACATGGCATCTTCATCAACTCATCCATGTCTTTCTGAAAATCCTCGTTACATATACCAGGTTTAAGATTGAATTGAATCGTGCCATTTTTATCAAGTATATAGTAACTACCTTCCGGGGCAACTTCATTTTTTACCTTGTTGCAATACTTTTCAAAAATTTCTTCTCGTTTCTGAATGAAAAAATTATATGAATCAGCATATAATTTTATATTCCTCATAACCCAATAATCAATTTTAAAACTTGGTTTTTTATTTTTGATTTGCTGTAATACTGGTATAGCTCCAGCTACGTTACCTAGTGTAATATCCAATTATGTACCTCCTTAGGTATTTGGTAAGAGATTATATAGATAATCAAGTGCACTAAATATTGTGTATCCATTCCTCCAGTTACTTCCTATTAGTGTGGCGTCTCCATTTATCTTATTTGTTATAATTGTTTGTGCATGTGTTTCTTTTAAACCATTAACAACCAAAGCTCCGCCAAAGCTGCACCAAGCTTGTGTTGAACCCGAAGCAGATGCATTCCAATAATTATCATTACTTGTTCCAATCCAGCCACGGTCGGCAGTGGTTATCATCCACCTCCCAAGATAGAGGGTTTCAGAATCGGCATCTAATGCACCAACACTAATTGCGCCTCCTGTAATAATAGTACCCGATATCTGAGAACCAGATATTTTTGATGCATTTATATTTCCAGTGAAATTAGCTGATTTTGCTGTCAATACTCCTTGTGAATTTACCTCAAAGTTGTTTCCTATTTTTAAACTACCGCCTGTTATAATGGCATTAGAACAGGTCAGGGCTCCCGTATTTGTTACTCTAAATGGAGCATTATTCCTGTCAGTATTACCCGCCCAGTATGCAATAGCACCAGATGTCTTATCAGAACATAAACCGATATTGCCTGATATCAATGTATTTGTAGATATGGTAAAGTCTGCGATTTGCCCAGATTTAGAGATAAGTTTACCTTCAAATGTTAATGTTTTGGCAGTGGTATCAACGTATAGGAGTTTCTTGTGGTCAATAGAAATCGAGAAGATGTTATCTGGCGTATCCGGATTGATTTTTACTTCATAAGAATCTTTTTTTGCTATAAATCCGTCTTTGTCTATGGTGTATGAACCTGACGCATTGGACACGATAAGTTTTTCAGACATTAAAAGTTTACCAACAATTGATGGAGCGCACAATCCAAAGAAGTAGTCATTGCCCATCTTTACATATCCAAGAGCAATCCCAACAGAGTTAAAGCCGTCTTGAGAAATAGCTATTTGGTTATTGGTTATCCATATTTGCCCTGGGTCGTATATTTGTTGTTCTGACAACCACCTTCGGCATAGAATACCCGTAGAATCAATAAGAATCTCATTATTGTCATTACTAACAAGCTGCTGTTTGCTGGCGTTCAGAATGTCATTCATATATCTATTGACATCCACAGAAACAATTGCAGCATTCGTCCAGGCACCAACGGCATATTCGGTTTTAGATGAAACATCTTCAACTTGTTTTCTCACCTTTTCAATGAGTGCCCAGGTTTCTTTAAGCGAGTTACGATTACTGAACGACACCTTAAAATCAGATGGATCATCCCAATTAATATGAAGTTTTAGAAGCCTTGCTGATATTATGGAATCGTGATCCTCAAAATTTATATGGATAATGTTGAACATCTCAAGTGCGTCGGTAAAACGCTTATAATCATAATTAACGGTGAAATTAATCAAATCAACATCTAAGGTAAACTGAGGATAACATACTTTGGACAATTCAGAACGGCCATGTTCTAGTAATGCTTGTTGCATTTCAAGAATTTCGCGATCTGTCATTGAGTTTGTAACGATAAAAGAATCATCAGTTAAGGTGTCTTCGCGGATATATGGTCCGAGTTCCTTATATAATTCTTCTCCGAGTACATTTGGCAAACTTACAACCAAAGTGCCAATTTCACTGATCAAATTATTGATCTCAACTTCTTTGTCGCTTCTTTGCCGTTCTCGCACCTTTATTTCGGCTTCAATAGCAGCATGGATAGCAGCATTTTTCTGATATTGTTCAGATTCGTCCTCTCCAAGATATAAAGACATATTTGTTTTATAGATTATTTCTTTTTCCTGAAGCTCTCGTAAACCAAATAAGGTCCAATCGGTAGAATCTTCCCCTTCGTCAGGAACCTTGTTCTTTAATGTATTCAGTTCATCATAGCGGGAGAGGAGTGTTGACATTTTCTCTTGATACGCAGATTCGTTTGCCTTACATAATTCGTCATAACGAGCCAATCCAGCTTGCAGCTCCGGACTCATCATGTGAAGAAAATAGCTGAAATCATATATCTGATTTGTGCCTGAAATATTTACGTCAAGAATTCCAAGCGGTGTATTGGTCCGCTCATCATTACCGCCGACTACTGTCAGCACAGTTTTGATATCATCTTCTGTGCTATTCATCGTTATGCTTTTTATCACATTGCGATAATTTAAGATAATGCCTGTATCTTTTCCAAGGTTTTCGAGTTTATAAGCTGAAATACTGCGCTCATAAGAATCAAATAAAAATACACACTCATACGTTTCAGAAACTTTTCCAGTAAGAAACGAGTATGTATCTACACTGTCCTCTTGAAAACTCCTATATTCAGTTGAAATTTGGGGATCTATATATCGGATTGACCATCCAGGATTCTTTTCTAGAACAATATGCATAATCGAATGTGATGCGTCTAAAGGATTATATAAGCAATACCGATCCAGGCCACCTTGCTCATCCTCATCAATTCCTAGAGAACCAAAGGAAGTAAGGTCCGTTTGCCCTAGTTCACATTCAATAGATAAATATGTTATTTCTTTGTACTCGTTGATTCCTTCATCCACTACAGATACATCACCAACTCTGAACCACCCAACGCCATAGAGATGAATATATTTTCCGTTCTCAATTTGCTCATAGAATCTTGTTTCTTCCCCATCTTCATATCGGTACACTGTAAAGGTACCTTTGTTGGCTGAGTTTGCCATTATATCCGTTTGGAGATCATAGGCATGAAGAGCACCAATGGTTCGTTTATCAGGATAAGCCAAGTATACCTCTGGTCGATTGAGATTTTTGAAATAATTATATGTAAAAACCCCCATTATACAATGCCTACCTTTCTATACTCACGGTATTGCAGTTCAATTGTGCAAGGGATGCTTACAGCAATTCTATTATATCCATCAACCAAGTACAGCCAGAATTTATTGAAATCATCAAAAACTTTATGAGATGGAATAGAAGAGGAGATGTGCGGGTATCCACATTCTAATGTAAGAACTTCATCAGCGACACAATTATCTATAGTAAGCGTATTTGGAACATCAACTAATGATTGATTTGTTAGATTGAGTGTTCCAGGCGCACTTGTTGTTATGGTTAAAGTAGGATAGATAGGTAATTCCTCATCATTGTCTACGTATAAATCTTTAATAGTGTCATTTCCTTCTAATATCCATCTCTTATCTCGTATGTCGGAAAAACCAAATGGAGCATTAGTCGATACAGTAAACTCCAATCCAACAGTGTCACAAATGTAAATAGATTTAGGATTATTAATATTGGCGAAGAACCATGTATCCGCATATCGTTTATCATAAATACAAAATGGCTTGTATTTTCCTCTTTGACACATCCACTTTTTTAACGCTCGTTCTTGGATGGAAGAAATTGGAGAGAAGTCTTTATTTACAATTTGTATGGTAAACGTTAATGGTTTTGTATATTCATGGGATGTAATATGAAATATATCCCCTCTGATAGATTTTTCTGTTTCTAGTTCAGATTCTTGAGCTGATATGGTTTCCATTCCAGGCGATGAGAAAGAAACACATGTTACCCCGTATTCATTACAGGGGATATTGTCAAAAATAAATCGGTCAAACATTTTATCACATCCTTTCTAGCAAATAAAAAGCAGATGCAAAATATACACCTGCTCAATAAAAATATTTTAACGATATTCAAGTTTTATATTGTTAGACTGAAAATGTAATTCCTCCAATTCTTCGGTCCATAAGCTTAGAGCTTTCATGGTTTTTCGAATAGTTATATAATCATCATCTTCTAACAGTATTGTAGATATAAAAGCACTATATTCAGCATCGGGCTGTGCCATTTTTAGAACATCACGAATTCCATTCTTAAGCCGAGTTTTCATTAACTGTCTTGTTTCTTTACCAGATTTGATGTTCATAACTTTATCGATAAGATAATCTAGCTTATCATGTAGTATGTCAGCGATTTTCAAACGTGGAGTAATGAGTCGCTCCCGATTATTTAAATCTAATAAGTCAACAGTCATCCGTCCTTTACTCTCTTTTGAACTATCCTTGCTCATGATTCTATAGAACTTTATGTATAAATAATCTCTCGGATCATCATTTGTTGGATCTATTAAGGGTTCTTTATATGTATCATGAGTACCCTTGTTAGAATTGCACTGCCCGCAGGCCGGAAGGAGATTATCCCATTTAACTACTTCATTAGAGTATGCTTCCTTATAATGATAATGTTCCACGTTAAGATTTTTTGCCTGTTCTCCAAGTAACGTTTCACAAAAACAACACTTATTGTGCGACATTTCTGCAAGTGGTTTAATTATATAAGGTTTACTCCAAACCCTTGATTTTTTATCTGCTAAAAATTGTTGAGTCAGAGCAGCTTCATTCTGAGCTAATAGTTCTGGCTTAGTCGGACGAATTAGTTTTATCATATCTATTCCTCGAATCCTGCTATCTGTATTTGTAATAATCTTCGCATTACACTATTTGGATGGAGCATTTTCAGCAATAAATTATAATACTTTTTTATATCTTCGACATTTTCTTCATCTAATGCTTCATCAAATTTATTTATTGTATCTTGATATAATTGTGAAGTAGTAGATGGCATACCCATAACATCTTTTAATATTTCCTCTAGAGTCCATCCTTGTAAGCCATATTCGCCTAATTGTAAATCCTTTACTGTAGTATTACCTTTGTCATCATGTTCTAAAGCAATAATTTCGTTCTTCTCTAAAACTTGAAGGATACTTGGACTATGTGTGGTTAAAATAAATTGTGCTTTTGGAAAAATAATTTTTAATGCATTAATGAGTCCAGCTTGCCATGTTGGATGTAGGTGTAAATCTACTTCGTCAATTAATATAACCCCATCAAAGTTATGTGCCATAATAGGATTCTCTATGAAGCGATATTCTATTTCTTTAATAATACCAAATATAATATAAATACAACTCTTATACCCAGATGATAAATATTCGAAGTAAATGTCGCCTGTATTTGTATTGAGTTCAATATCAAATGAACGTGCATTAACTGTTTTGAATTTTATAGAATGATCTAAGATACCAAAAGACCTAACGGCAAGTTCAAAATTATCCATTTGCTCTTTAGCTAGGCTTTCTGTTTTATCAATAAATAAATATCTATTTACAAACCAATTTTTAATATCATCCACATGTATTCCGCTTATAGCTAATTGTCCATTAGTGTAGCTTTTACGTTCAGGATCGGGTGATATAGATTGAAGTTTGGTATAATTTATATTTCTCTCTATACCAAAACTAAATAGTCGGTTCGACATGTCTTGCCATCCCACACGAAATGTAGTAGCAACTGGCTGAAAATCGTTGACAATCTCGGACTTCTGAATAGGATTACCGGATGTATCCTCGATAGTGATTGAATAGCTTCCTTTTTCAAATAATGCATTTCTTCTTAATTTTGATGCGGATCCACTACTAAAAGCGTCTGCGATAATGTCTAAAATCGTAGACTTACCTATTCCGTTAGGTCCACAAAGTACATTGACTCCATCAATAAAATCTAATGTTAGCTTATTGATTCCGCCCACTCCTTCAATATCAATACTCATTATTTTCATCATTTTTGTCATTCCTTTCGCTTCGCTCAAGG
>ERZ827490.2548-NODE-2548-length-19200-cov-3.836772_pt1 | contig 19200 bp, 18 predicted proteins | sample MGYA00519770_ERZ827490 | MGnify/ENA primary metagenome ERZ827490 (study PRJEB31778, sample SAMEA3449324) | human gut metagenome | biome: human gut; feature: human-associated habitat; material: faeces | place: United Kingdom | collected 2010/2012 ...
ACCTGTTCAAGGTCGTTCCCGAGCTGATCGAGTCCATCAAGGCCGCCAAGGCTGCCAAGTAACAACGCTTTCTTCCTTTTCTTCTTACATTGCAGGTACACTCCACGACCCGAGAGCAGGCTCTCCTACATTACAATATCCTTCTTTACTCAGCGAACCATGATTTTTGGAAAGCTTACTCATCTCTACCTGTACCAAATTGTACCAATTTTAGCGACTTTCAGTCTGCTCCGGGTCTGGAGCATCTGCAACGCAGGCCATGTGCTTTGTGTGGAGAAATTTTAGAATAACCCTTATATCCCCTCCGGTTCATGTTGAACCGGAGGGGGTGCTTTTGCAGCAAAAACCGTACCCGGCCACAGGGCGGTGTGACCGGGTACGGCTCGAGGGGAGGATACCCTTATTATGGAAAAGATTGGGTACAGATAGGGGGATTATCTGACGCGCAGCCGGGGATAGCGGCGTCACGCTTCATCTCCGCTGTAGCGTGGGCGTAGGCGCTGAAAGTAAAGCCTGCGTCGTAGTGGCCCAGCGCACCGAAAGGTCTTTCAGCATAAAGATTCCGTTAAGAAAATGTAAAATCCAAGTAAAATCGGAAGTGGCTTTCTTGGCAGTTATTGCCAATTGACATATGAAAATTATATGCTATAACAACCTATTACAAAGAATCTGATGTTGCAGTATAGATGCAGCATTAATTATTATTATTTCGCCAAAATTGGCTGGAAAAACTTCCAAGAAGATAGAGGATCTTGGAATCGCAGAAATGCAAAGAGGTTGGCAATAGACCGGAAACATGCGGACAAGCGAATAACGGGACACGCCGGACAGGGGCAAATGAGACGCCGCGTAACAGCGGGACGTCTGGGTAAGCTGGGTCTTACTTTATTTGCCCTGGCCGGCGTTTTTTTCAGCCTGTTTGCTTCTGTGCTGGATCCGGTGGTGTCGGCGGCGCTGGACGAGGACGTGCCTGCCGTGGAGGAAGCCGCCGCGGACGAAACCTCCGTACCGGAGGAACCGGAGCCGGTGCCGGAGGAAGCCGCCTATCCGGTGCGCATCCACGTGGTGACGGGGGACGGCGAGGAGCTGCTGGAGGTCACCGTCCCGGAGGGCAGCAGCGTAGCGGCGGCGCTGGACGGCGGTGTGCTGCTGGCGGCAGCGGAGCCGGACGCCGGGGACGCGGTGGATTGGGCCGCAGACTATGACTGGTACACGCTGGACGAAGCGGGGGAGAAGGTACCTTACGACATTTCGGCGGCGGTGACGGCGGAGCTGGAGCTGTACGTCCAGGACGCAGCCCGTGCGGCCGATGCCACCACAGTGCTGTTCTATGCCGCCATTGACGGTACCTGGACAGTGGTGGCCCAAAAGAGCGTGTCCAGAACCACCACGGTGTTCGGCGGCTGGAACGGCGGCCGCTACTATCTGACGCTGGAGGAGCTGGCGGAGGTCTACGGCCCCTACAGCTTTGACGCCGGCAGCTATCAGGGCCAGCGGTTCTTCCCTCATCTGGACAGCGCAGAGCGGGAACAGCGGGTCTGGGCGGACGTGACGCCCCGGATCGACGCCGATGACGGCTATTGGATCCCGTTGGGCACCATCGGATGCGCCTCCAATTCGGTGTATTACACACCGGAAAACACGGAGGGAAGCGCCTCCTACTTTACAGAGTTTAAGAAATATACCGATCCCCAGCTGCTGGCAGACAGCACCCTCTATACCGTGGAGGTAAAGGATCACAGCGGCGCGTTTTCCGCCGCCGACCTGCCGGAGACACGCTATGTCCCCAATGGCCAACCCTTTACCATCGTTCTGCCGCTTGCCGAGGGGGTACACTGGGCGGTGGCCGATCCCCTGACGGGGGAGACGCTGGATCTGACCGGCGTGGAGGACGCGGAGAGCCAGACCCTGACCTATACCGTGCCTGCCGCCAGCCACCCTTACCGCTTCTCCGCGCACAGCGACCAGAAGGTCATCGTCTACGAGGCGGGACTGTCCGGCGCGCTGGTGGATCTGAGCAATGAACTGGTGGTGGGCACCCAGAGCGTGATCGTGGACGGCATGGTGCGGGGCGGCCTGACCTATTCCGACCGCTGTACACCACAGCAGCAGTCCTACACCGTTCTCTCGCCGGACAATGACCGCGCCGCCATCAAGCTGGTGACGGGCAACGCCCACAACCGCCGCTTCATCTACCGCTTTACCGGCTGGCGGGTCAGCGGCTCGGATATCGTATTGCGGCCCGGCCGGGTGATCAATCTGGATACCCTTGGCCCGTACATGGATCCCATTACCCATGAGATCACGCTGAACGCGGTGTGGACGCCCTTTGCCGACGGAACCAGTCGTATCGAGACGGTGAACTTCTTCGTTAGCCTGAACTGTGAGATTGCAGACAACATGTCCAACGGTTTTGCCTCGCAGCCTCAGAACAACTTTACCTCATCGCTGGCATATACCCGTGTACGGGGCGCGGAGAGTTTGGGCAGCGGGCATGACGACGCGATGGTTATTGCACCACCGGAGGAGAACAGCACCGCCTACGAGGTGGACGGCGAGCTGCGCAGTCTGACCACCACGTCCTATCGGGGCATGACGCTGGAGACCTTCCCCTCGGACGAGACGATTTTCGAGGCCATTCGCAACGGCGGCTATACTATCAAGATCGAGGGTGTGACCGTTGACAAGCAGTACCTGACCAGCGAGCACTTTACCATCCGCTGGTACGTGCTGAAGTATGAACACAGCGACGGCTTCCACATCGATGGCGTACTGGTGGCCAAAGAAGGTCGTCTGGTGGTGAAAAAACCTTCTCCGGCGACAAAGAAGCCATCGCGGCGGTAAAGGCCAACGACTTTTACATCAGCGTGGAGCACCATTCCGACGTGGACAGAGACGAGGAGACGCTGGACTATAACCTGTCCCTGAACGCCGCCGCGGAGGAAACGCGGGAGGGCTATACCGGCTACACCGACTATGATCCTGACAGCGGCACCTATACCTGGGTGCTGCTGGGGCGGCAGACAAAGACCCACTACATTCGGGAGCACAACGTCTCGCCGCCGGAGGGGATCAGCTATACCGCCCGCTATGCCATCACCAACTCCGCCGACCAGACCGGCGGCTGGATAGACTATCCCAACGAGGGCGTCCCGGTAAGGGTGGCCTCTTATGCCAGCGACGTACCGGATGAAGCGGTGCAGAGCGTGGCGCTGCAGAATATCTACGTCAAGGCGGGACTGCTGACCGTGGCCAAGCTGGACAGCAACACTGGCAACGGCATCCGGGACGTGGCCTTCCGCCTGACCCACGAAAACAACCCGGAGCTGACGGTCTATAAAAAGCCCGGCACCAACGAATATACCACCTCCCAGCAGGAGGAGGGCTATACGGAGCGGGTGGAGGACAACCTTGTGACCTCCGGCCCCAACGGGTATTTTTTACATCAGGCTGGCGGCAGACGGCCAGCCCTACACGTTGGAGAAGCTGGTACCCAACGGCTACTATGGCCCGGAGAAGGTTCGCTTCACCGTGGATGAGAGCGGCACCATCACCTCGCTGGCGGAGCTTCCTGCCCGGGGCGATACCCTCCGGTGGTCGTCGGGCCTGAACACCAAAATGCTGGTGCTGCAAAACGAGTCCCGTCTGCTGACGGAGGTCACGGCTCAAAAGGACTGGGGCATCGCCTACGAGCGGGAGAAGCAGCCTGTCACGGTGGCGCTGTACCGCAACGGCGTAAGGCTGGTGGGCCCCGGCAATGACGAGCTGCTGTATCAGGCGGTGCTCAGCGAAGAAAACGACTGGTTCTATACGTGGCACGACCTGCCCCTGTTCGTGGACGGCCAGAGCGCCCAGTACAGCCTGCGCGAGCTGCTGATCGGCGATGTGGCCTATGACGCGGCCATCGACGATGGCTACGACAACTATCTGGTCAGCTACGACCCGCCCCTGTATACCGAGAGCGCCAGCGGTCAGGAGAGCATGGTCGCCCACTGGGAGAGCGCGGATGGCACGGTGCACTACGCCGACCACGTGCTGCTGACGGTGAACAACGCCGTGGTGACCGGCAAGATCGCCTTTGCCAAGGTCAGCGACAGCGGCGCGCCCATCTCCTGCGCGGAATTCACCCTGTACACCGACCCCTCCTGCACCGGGGATTCCCCCATCGACACGGCGGTCTCCAACGACAGCGGCTTCGTGAAGTTCGCCGGACGCAGCGCCGGTGTGTACTACCTGAAGGAGACCGACTCCCCGCAAGGCTTTTCCCTGAATGAGACGGTGTATAAGGTCACCATCCACGCAGGCAAGGCGCACATTACCCCATTGGGCGGCAGCGGCGGAGACGTGCATCAGATCGTCAACGACAGCGCCCTGACCCTGACGCTGGAGAAGTACAGCGTGGGCGGCTCACGTCTCAGCGGCGCGGTGTTCACTCTGCGGCGCACCGGCGATGTGCCGGAGGACGCGCGTGACGAGCCGGGCGGCGACTACACCGTGGGCGCGGACGGCACCGTGGTGATCGACGGCCTGCCCTCCGGCGACTATGAGCTGCGGGAGAGTGCCGTTCCCTCTGGCTACCGGACACGGGAGGAGGTATTCTGCTTCCGCGTCAGCAATGGCCAGCTGACCCAGATCGCGCCCTATCCCGACCAGGGCTGGACGCTGACGGCCTACGGTGATGGCCGCTATCTGCTGACGGTAACGGACGAGGCGCTGTTCACCTTTCCCACTACAGGCGGCTGCGGCATTTATGTGTCCGCGGCGCTGGGCACGGTCATCATGTGCGCCGCCGCGTGGCTGATGCTTCGGCCGCAGCAAAAGGGGAAACGTCTGACCCAGGCCGGAGTAAATTATATACAGATATACAAAAATTTTGAAAAGAGGAGATCATTATGAAGCATGTGACAAAAAAGCTGACGGCGCTGGTATTGGCGGCGCTGTTGGTGCTGTCGCTGGGCGTGTCCGCCTGGGCGACGGAGGGAACGGAGACCGCTAGAAAGGTACAGCTGACCAATGAAACGGCAACCATTACCATCGATGATGTTAAGGCCGATGAAACCGCCGTTGTGTATCAGCTGGTGAGCTACAACGACACCTACACAAACTATGAATTTGAGAGCAACTTCAAGACATTCCTGGAGACGAAAGCAGGAAAGACCGGCGACCAGCAAAATGACATCGCCACCTATTTTGCCAAGCAGAGCGCACCCGACACCACCAAGCTGATTGAGGAGTTTGTGATCCTGTGCAACACTGCGGGCAGCGGCTATGCCTGCCCGGCGGAGTATAGCCGCACGCTTGCCGCCGGTACCAGTGCAGACGTACAGGTAGAACCGGGCTACTACATGATCATCATGGAGACCAGCGTTAACGCCAGCCGCATCTATCAGCCCATCACGGTGTTTGTCCGTGTGGACGCAGATAAGCTGCACATCTATACCGGCGGCAGCGCTGCTCCCATTACCGGCAATAACTGGCCATCAGGCAGCCAACAGCGCCACCCTGATCTACGCCAACGCCTCCACCAAGAAGGAACATGTCACGGAGCCTGCTTCCACCATGGTGTTCAACTATGCGATGAATCTGCAGAAGCAATCTGATCACAGCGTTCCCCTGTCCGGAGCCAAGTTTACATTCTATGTAGATGAAGAAATGACACGGCTCGTTTACTTTGTACCTGTTGGGACGGAGGATCAGAAGATGTACCGCGTGGGCAAAGCGGAAGATGCCGGGGCGATTACCGAGATCCCTGCCGATTTCACGCTTGTGGGTGGAAGCACCGGCACGGTGTACTTCAAGGAGACCACCGTGCCCACCGGCTATTTTGCCCCTGCGGGCGGCTTCAAGCTGGTGCTGGCCTCTGAGGTTTCCGGCGTTACCACCCAGCACACCGGCAATCTGCGTTCCAACGGCACAGACCCCAGTGCCCTGATTCCGCTGAATGAAAATGACAAGGATCTGATCCTGACCAGCGCGATTGTGACCGATACTCCCCATATTTACCGGGTAATACTGCGCAACAGTACCACCCCCGTGCTGCCCAGTACCGGCGGCGTGGGCACGGTGATGTTCACCGTGGGCGGCATCGCCATCATGGTGCTGGCCGCCTTCCTGTTCCTGCGCCGCAAGAATAAGGAAAACTGAACCGCATCAAATCGCTGAAACTGCCGGGAGGGAGCTTCTCCCTCCCGGCGGCTCCGGCAGCAAGGAGAGACCCATGAAAAAACGCGTATTTCTGCTTGGCTTGCTGTTTCTGGTGGGCCTCTCTGTGCTGCTGTATCCGCTGATCAGCAGTGAATGGAACCGTCATCGCAGCGACGCCATGATCGATTCCTATACCCAAACCGTATCGCAGGCTCCGGCGGAGGATCGTTCGGCGTGGATCGACAGCGCCCGGCAGTACAACGCCGCACTGGAGGGCAAGCATTTTCCCGACGCCTTTGCCAACATCACCCGGGAGGAGAGCGCCGCGTACCTTGCCCAGCTGGCCTTTGACGACAACGGCGCCATGGCCTATATCTCCATTCCCCGCATCGACGTCAGCCTGCCGGTGTATCACGGCACCTCGCCGGAGGCGCTGGCAAAGGGCGCGGGACATCTGGAGGGCTCGGCGCTGCCGGTGGGCGGCGCGGGGACGCACCGCGTCATCTCGGCCCATCGGGGCCTGCCCTCCGCTACTCTGTTTACCGACCTGGATCAGCTGCGGCTGGGGGATCATTTCTACCTCTATGTGCTGGATCAGGTGCTGGCCTATCAGGTGGATCAAATTCTGGTGGTGGATCCGGACGAGATGGAGGCCCTGAACCGTCAGGACGGGGCGGACTATACCACTCTTGTCACCTGCACGCCTTACGGCGTCAATACCCAGCGGCTGCTGGTACGGGGTCATCGCGTGGCCTATGAGCCGGAGACGGAGCAGCAGGAGGCGCAGCAGACCGTCCGCTCACTGCACACCAATTACGTGCTGTGGGTGGCGGTGGGCCTTGGCGTGACGCTGGTTTTTATCCTGCTGCTGTGGCGGGGCCAGCGGTCGAAGGGTAAGCGGCTATCCTGACAGAAAAGGGGGCGGACACAGCCCATGAAAAGGAAATTAACGGGTGTGCTCCTACCTGCGCTGGTGTTTCTGGTGGGGTTCACCGTGCTGCTGTATCCCTCCCTCAGCGATCTGTGGAATCAGCACCGGCAGGAGACTATGATCGACACCTATGCGGAAACGGTGGCCCGGATGACGCAGGAGGATCACTCCGCCGCGTGGGAAGCGGCACAGTCCTATAACGCGGGGCTGGACGTGAGCTTTCACGACGCCTTCACCGGAGAGCAGCCTGAAAGCGGCGCCCTCTACTGGTCGGTGCTGGATCCGGAGGCCAGAGCCGTGTGACGGTACGGTGCACCGCGGTAGGAACCGATGGCGACGGTTGAAAAGTGCTGGGATATCCGGCCGCACACAAATTTGCGCCGCCATGCAGCTTGCCCCAAACTGCACAAAAAATCCCCGTAACCTGCAAGGTTACGAGGATTTTTCTGCTCTCCGGCAGACTTTATTCGCAGCGTATTAGTATTACACTAAGGAGACAAAGCAGCTGAGACTCTTTTTCTCCCGGACGACCTCCTCGTCCTTTTTGTCGATCCGGTGGATCAGCCGTTCCGTTGCCAGCTGTCCCATCTGCTCAAGGGGCTGCTCGATGGTGGAAATAGCCGGGGTAATCATCATTCCGCCCATGTCCCGCTCGCTGTAGCCCGCTATGGTGAAATTGGGGGAAATGGCAAGGCTGTTCCGGTAGTAGCTGATGGAAACGATGTTCATAATGACCGCCTCCGCCACAAAGACCGCCGTGGGTATGGTCTGGCTTTCGGCGTAGATCTCGCCCAGAATGTCGGTGACTTCCTGCAGGCGGCGCAGCACGTCCTCCTGCTGATAGCCGCTGTTCAGCGTTACCTCCACGCAATGCCGGTCGTCCTTGAAATGCTCCCGGCACAGCTCCTTTGCGGCACAGACGCGGATCTCCGGAGTGTTGTTGGGGTTGCGGTGCCTGCGCTTTAAGATCACGATCCGCTCAAAGCCCTGATCGATCAGATGCTTTATGATGCGGCGCGTGCCGTCCGTGTGGTTGATGGCCACGGAGTCGATATCAACATCCCGCGGCACACGGTCGACCAGAACCACCGGCAGCTCCTCCTGATCCAGCTTCTGATAAAATTCCGCGTTATAGCCGCTTGCCACCAGAAGGCCGTCGATCCGCTGATCCAGAAGATCGTATACCATGGCGCGCTCTTTTTCGGGATCCTTTTCGCTGTTGATGACAATGATCTTTTTCCCGTTTCTGGCGCACGCCTCGCAGATGCTTGCCAACAGGCGGGGCGTCTGGCTGTCCATGACGTTGGACATCACAAAGCCGATCAGGCCGCTCTTTTTGGTTTTCAGACCGTTTGCCATCCGGTTGGGACGGTAGCTGGTTTCGGAAATAACGGCGGCGATCCGCACCCGCGTTTCCTCTGACATGTACTCATATTTCCCGTTTAAATATCTTGAAATCGTTGTTTTAGAAACACCGGCCGCCGCTGCGATATCCTGAATTGTCAGCTGCTTATGCGTCATAGTATGTTTCCTCCTGCTATACCTGAATTACGTCGCAGAGACACGACACACAACGGTTTCGTTTAGTTTATGAAACCACATATTACCAATATACCGATATCGACACGAGAAGTCAATATCATGGCGTTATTTTTTGGTTTGCTCAAAAAATCCGCATATTTCCGCAGTCTCTGTTACGGAAAAAGGACGCCGCCGCTACTGCGCGAAGATCCTCTGGAGCCGCCTGACGGCCTCCTGGATATCCTCCATGGAGGCGGCAAAGGAGAAGCGGATGCACTGTTCTCCTCCTGCGCCGTACACCTCGCCGGGAACGGCCAGAATATGCGCTTCCTTCAACATATAGTCTGCCAGCTCAAAGGCATTCATGCCCTTGTAGTCCGCCTTGAAGAACATGTAGAAGGTACCTTCCGGCTTGGGACAGGTGATGCAGGGGATCGCGTTGAGCCCCTCATACAGATAATCCCGCCGCTTTTGATACTCGCCGCGCATGTATTCCACGTAATCATTGCAGTCATAGGCGGTGATGGCGGCGTATTGGCTGATGGAGCTGGCGGTGGTCACGGTGCTCTCCTGCATTTTCATCATGGCGCGGGTCAGCTCCGCCGGGGCGGCGGAATACCCGAAGCGGAAGCCCATCATGGCGTGGCTCTTGGACAGGCCGTTCAGCGTAATGACCCGATCCTTCACCCGCTCAATGGCACCGATGCTGTAATGCCGCCGTCCGTCGAAGATCAGCCGCTCATAGATCTCGTCAGAGACCACAAGAATGTCGTGAGCCAGAGCGAAGTCCGCGACGGCCTCCACCTCCTCCTTGGACATGACGTGCCCGGTGGGATTGCTGGGGTTACAGAGAATGAGCATTTTCGTTTTGCCGGTGACGTATTGCTCCAGAAGCTCCCGCGTTACCACGAAGTTGTTTTCGATGGAAAGGGGAACGGAGACGCAGTTGGCGCCGGTCATTCTCACAATGTCGTTGTAGGTCATCCATGTCGGCTCAAGGAGCATGGCGTCGTCGCCCTCGTCCAGAAATGCCATGGCCGCCTGAAAGAACGCCAGCTTGCCACTGGGGGTCACGATGATGTCGGTGGCGGGATCGGCCGAGATGCCGTTTTCTTCAAGGAGCTTCCGGGCGATCCGCTCCCGCACCTCCATCGTACCGGCGGCCGGCGTGTACCGGGTCATGTTTTTCTCGATGGCCTCGATGGCGGCTTGCTTCACGGCGTCGGGACAGTTGAAGTTCGGTTCGCCGATGGTGAACAGCAGAACGTCCTCGCCCCGGCGCTTCATCTCCTTGCCCCGGTTCATCAGCTTCACCGTGGGGGAGCCCTGACAGCGCTTCATTCGCTTGCTTTCAAAATCTCTCATTTCTGACCTCCTTGCCGGACTTCACGAACGACCAGCTCCTTCAGCACCGCGTGCCGATCCTTCGGCGCGTCGTTCCCGTATACTTCCTTCAGCCCCAGAGACGACAGCCAAAGCAGCTTGTCTGCCGCGGCCTGCGCCATGATGCCGTTGAGCCCGTCCTCCCGGAGCATGTCGGCAACGGCGGCCACCTCCTCGCCCCGGCGCTGCGCAAAGATGGCGTTGGTGGTGAGGAAAAGGCTCAGATGCTCGTCAAAGGGCCGGGCGTCGAAATAGGCGGCGATGGATGCGGCCATCTCGTCGGTGATGCCGTAATGCTCCGCCGCCTGAAAGCACTCCATCAGGACGGCCTCGTAGCCCTTCATGAAAATGCTGCGCACCGACTTTAACGCGCAGGCCTTGCCCACCGCGTCGCCTAAGTAGTGGGCGTTCATGCCGTAGCCTTTGAGGGTGTCCACCACCTCTTTCGCGCGCTTTCCGGAAAAATTGATCTCGGCGCGGTACTTTACCTGATTCACGGAGGACATGGTGGTTCCGTCCACCACGTCGATCCCCTCCAGCAGCGCTTCGATCTCCTTTTTCACCCGGGGGACTGCGGAGTTCAGCTCGATATAGATCTGCCCGGGCCGCAGAAGGGGCTTCGCGGACGCGGCGGTTTTATACGCGCTGGCCGCCGTGGTGACGGCCATTACCATGTCGGCGTCCCGGATAAGCTCCTCCATGCCGGAAACCACCTGAATGCCGATCTCCTTACACTGCTCCACGCGCTGTGCAAATTCCGGGCGGCCCACCATAACGTCATAGCCCTTTACCTGAGCGCCGTTGGCAATGAGCCCCTCGGAATAGAAGTAGCCTACCGAACCCAAGCCGATAACTGCCAGAACCATGATGATTCTCCTTTCCCGATAAGTCGAAAGGGGGTGGGCGCTTTTGCGTCCACCCCCTTGTGATTATGATGCGGCGACGATGCTGGGCAGCCATGTCGTAAAGAACGGACAGAACGTGAACAGTAGCACGCACAGAAGCTCCACCACCACGTAGGGCAAAACGCCCTTGACAACGTCGTTGAACGGCGTCTTGGTAACAGAGCAGACCGTAAACAGGTTGATGCCGTAGGGCGGCGTGATGAAGCCCACGATCAGGTTCACGCAGAAGACAACGCCCAGATGCAGCGGATCCAGCCCCAGATTTGTGCCGATGGGGATCAGGATCGGCGCCAGGATCACCACGGAGGTCAGCGTATCCATCAGCGCGCCCACCAGCAGCAGGATCAGGAACAGGGCCAGCAGATAGAGGAACTGGCTGCCGTTGATAAGCGGAACGATGGCCGACACCAGCTTGGCAGGCAGTTGCGTCGCGTTGAGCAGCCAGGTGAAGCCGGCTGCCGCACCCATGATGAACATGACCATGGCGCTGGTCTCGACGGTCTGCGCGAGACAGTGAAGCAGGCTCTTGAGATTCAGCTCTTTGTAGAGGAAGCCGAGGATCAGGGACATCACGCAGGCCAGCGCGGCGGCCTCTGTGGTGGTGACGAAGCCGCCGTAAATGCCGCCAAGCACCACAACGGGGATCAGCAGCACGCCGAAGGCGTTTACGGTAGCCTTCAAAAACTCCTTAAACGCATGCTTTTCCTTCCGGACGGGGATGTTGTATTTTCTCGCCTGAAAATACACTGTCACGCAGAGAGTCAGCGAGATAACAAGGCCGGGGATCAGCGCGCCCGCGAACATCTTAGTGATGCTGGTGCCCATTGTGCTGGCATACACGATCATGGCGATGCTGGGCGGGATGATGGGGCCCAGAGAGCCGCCTGCGGCGATCAGGCCGTTTGCCATTTTTTCGGGGTAGCCGCTCTGCACCATGGGCAGATACAGAATGCCGCCGATGGCGCAGACGGTGGCGGGGCCGGAGCCGGTCAGTGCGGCAAAGATCGTGCACGTCACAACGGCCACGATGCCCAGACTGCCCCGGATGCCGCCCAGCAGCATGCCGACCCAATCCACCAGCCGCTTGGAGATACCGCCCTTTTCCATCAGGTATCCGGCCAGCGTGAACAGCGGCACCGCCAGACAGGCAACGCTGTCAAGTCCCGCATAGCACCGCTGGGCCACCAGGATCAGAGGCCGCGCGTCGGTGACGATCAGGTAGCCCGCAACGGTGGTGATGATGGAAAACGCGATGGGCATACCAAGGAAGAACAATACGAACAAAACAACAACGATCATTCCGCCTCACCCTCCTTCCCGGCGTCCACATTTTTGGCGGGAGACGGCGCCTTGCACTCCGCCAGCGATTCGATGGCGTTGATAAGCGACTGCACGGAAATGCCGAAGCCGCCCACAGGGATCGCCATGTACACGTAAGCGTAGCTGAGCTTCAGCGCCGCGCTTGTCTGGTTCCATGTGTTGTTCATCAGCTGAAGGCCGAAGCATAGCAGAATGACGCCGATGGCAGCGCCCACCAGATCAAAAAGAAACTGCTTGCCAAGGTTCACCTTGTGGGGGAACAGGCTGTCCAGCATTTTAATCGCCGCGTGGCCCCGTACTCCGGTGACCACCACCGCGCCCATCGAGCTGGCCCATACGAACATGAACCGGGCCAGCTCCTCGCTCCATGAGAGCGAGTTATTCATCACGTAGCGGTAAAAGAACTGGACGGACATGATGATCAGGATACCGGCCACCATGACCATCGCGCCGCAGCGATAAATGTCCATGATAATTTTCTTGATTTTTTCCAATTGTCGCATTACATATGATACCCCCTTCTGATAGGATCGAAGGATGAGCGCCTGCTATACGAGAGAAGGTGTGACGGCGAGGCAATGACGTTCCGTCACACCTTCTGAAGCGTTCATCTCAGGAACACGCTGTGGAGATAAGCGGGGAGGTTATTCGGAAATGGCCTTGGCGGCGTTCACGATGGGATCAAAGACCTCCGCGCCGAAGTAGTCGCGATAGTGATCATACACCGTCTCGGCGGCAGCCTTGAAGCTCTCCAGATCGGGGGTGTTCACCTCGCAGCCGTAGTCCTTCATGCTCTGCAGCATATCGGCCTCGCAGGCGTCCAGAAACGCGATCTGCTCCTGCGCGGCCTCGGTGGCAGCCTTGGAGAAGATCTCCTTCTCGGCGTCGTTCAGCTCGTCCCACAGGTACGTGGACATGCACATCAGGCTGGTGGCGTACTGGTGGCCGGTAAGGCTGATGTACTTGCAGATCTCATAGTAGCCGTCGGAGTAGATGGAGTTGATGGGGATCTCAACAGCGTCCAGCGCACCCTGCTGAACAGCGGTGAAGCAGTCGGACCATGCCATGGGAGTGGGGTTGGCGCCGAAGGCCTGGAAGATGGCGAGGGGCATCTCACTCTCCATGGTGCGCATCTTGACGCCGCGGAGATCGCTGACCGTGTTGTAGGGGTGATCGTTGTTGACGGAGTGCCGCAGGCCGCATTCGCCGCGGGAAAGGACGACGCAGTTGTTCTGCTCCTTCAGCTGCGCGTCAAGATCGTCCAGCAGGTCGCTGTTGGTAAAGAACTCGTTGGCAGCGTAGCGGTCGCTGAACAGGTAGGGGAGCTCAAGGATCATGAATTCCTCGATAAACTGGCACAGCGTGGAGTTGGTCAGGATCGCCATGTCGATGGTGCCCAGACTCATGCCCTCCAGCATGTCGCGCTCGCCGCCAAGACCGGAGGAGCCCACGATCTCGATCTTGATCTTACCGTCGGAGTAGGCGGCCACCTTGTCGGCAAACAGTGTGGCGAACTTCTGATACTTGTCGCTCTCCGCCACACCACTGACGTGGCCGATCTGAATGGTTCGCTCGCTGATGCCGGAAAGATCCTCGGCGCCGTTACCGTCGCCGCTGTTTGTGGCGGGCTTGCTTCCGCAGCCGGAAAGCAGCCCAAAAGCCATTACGAGTGCAAGAAAAAACGCCAACATTCTCTTTTTCATTTTTCTATCTCCTATACCAAATTTGTTGTTTATAAAATCCAGCGCCGCTGGATTTTATCTGCGGGTTGCCCGGCGCGTCAGTAGGACATGGGGCGGAAGCCGTCCGCGCCGAATTTGAAGCTCAGGAACTTCTGTGCAAGTCCCTCGCTAGTCTTTACGATGAAATGTTCCACTGTTTTATAGGATTTTTCCCCCTCGAAGGAGTGGGTCGCGATCAGATGGATCAGCTCCTTCGGCAGACCGTGCTTGGCGGCGATGATGGCCCCGGCCAGAGGATGCCGCAGATAGCGGCCGTTCTCGGTAACGTAGGGCTTGCCGTTATCGTCCACCGCGTACTCGGTGAACTTGCCCAGATCGTGCAGGAGCGCACCGGCCAGCACGTAGTCCATATTGAAGTCGATGTACGCGCCGTAGTGCTCCTTCAGGTATGTCCCGATCATCAGCGAGAGCTGGATGCTGTCCTGCAAATGCCGGATCTGGGTAGCGGGGGAGTCCACAAATTCCGCCACGGCGCTGGGACAGCGCTCGATGGTGTCCTCTGTCCAGCCGCCCATCTCCGCCGCGTCGGCAAAGGCTTCAAAGCTTTTCTGCCGCAGCGCGTCGTCCTTGATGAGTTTGGCTTCGGGGAAAAACGCGTAAAACTTTTTTTCGCTAAGCATGTATGACCTCCTTTTCCGGGGCTTCGATCAATTCGCCGTTTTCGTCAAACCGGAGCGCAAAGGGCTGCGAGAGGATCTCAAAGGCGGGGTTGTTTTCGATCTCCGGCAGCAGGGCCTCGCTGACCAAAATGGTGCCGATCTCCAATGTGTTTTTGATGCGGACGATCCGTACATTCTCCAGATCGGTACGGCAGCAGGTCTTGATGGCGGCCTTGATGGCCGCTTCGTCGTTGGGCATGATAAGCGGCGTAAAGCTGTTCTGGAGCAGCGTAGAGGTCAGGCTGTTCACGTAGATCTTTCCGTAGTCGATCTGCTCATAGAGCCTTCTCGTAATGAAATCCGCCTGCCCCATACCTGCCGCCGCGCCGTGTGTCTCCGGGGTGAGATCCCGCATGACGATGCGGGTGGGTGGCGTCCGGTCGGACGTCTTATAGGGGGAGGTGAACCGGCACATGACGTTGGGATCGGCGCCCGTTCCGCTGATGTTTTTACCGATCTCGTCAACGATGAGCACGTCCAGCCCGTCCAGAAGGATCTGGGGCATATACTGCCGTGCGCGCTCCAGAAGCTTCGGCTCCTCCGCCGCCACCTGATCCGCGGGGATGCAGTGGATCTCGGCGGTTCTGTCGTAGGGGTTCTCCAGAATGGCGACGCCGAAAATGATAGGCAGCTTTCGGAAAACCACGCGGTTCATGACCTGTAATCTGCTGCTGAAGCCGTCCAGTCCCTTCTGGTGGCAGTATTCCGCGCCCTTCTGCTTGCCGAGACCGATAACGGACATTTTGGTGATGCCGCTTTCAATGGGGCCGCTGAAGGCCGGGTGGGGCTTTACGCGGTTGACGATAATGACGGCGTCCGCTTGAAGCAAATGGGACGCCACCCAGACGGGATCGCCGTTTTCGGAGTCGCCGATGTGGGAGACCTCCATGGCGGAAAGGATCGGCACACCCATGGCGGCCTCATTGATGCCGAAGGTATCCAGAATTTCCGCCTGTCCCTCCGCTGTGGCGCCGCCGTGGCTTCCCATGGCCGGCATGATGAAGGGGTGGGCCTGCCGCTCCTTCACAATGTCCACCAGCCCCTTCACCATCACGGCGAGATTAGCGATCTGTCGGCTTCCCACGGCGATCACCACCCGGCTGCCGGGCTTGATGGTGCCGTAGAGTTGCCGCTCCTCCATGCTGTGACGGATCTCAGCGCCGACGTCGGTCACCTCCCGGCTGCTGAAATGCTGCCGAACCCGAAGGAAGCGGGGAATGGTTACGCCGCCGATAACGCTGTCGATGGCATGCATATGGTCGAAATTCGGCATGATAGCTCCCTCTTTTCCTTACTGCTCCTTGGGGAATTCGTCGCGGTAGTCACAGGCGCCCTTGAAGGGGAATTTTCGCTCGAAAAACTTATAGGGGCGCTGGGCCAGCTTGTTCATGTCGATATCAATGCCGAGACCGGGCGCGGTAGGCAGCTCCACGAAGCCGTTCTTCACCTCAAAGGGCGTCACGGCGATCTCGCGGGAGGCCTCGTCCACCGTCAGGAACATCTCGCCGATCAGGAAGTTGGGGATCGCCGCCGAGAGGTGGATCATTGCCGCCAGACCCACCACATTGCTGTTGAAGTTGTGGGGGCTGACCAGTACGCTGTGAGGCTCCGCCATCGCGGCGATCTCTCGCATACCGATGATGCCGCTGACGCAGATATCGGGGTTGATGATCTCCGCGGCGTGCTTTTCAAACAGGGGAACGAAGTCCTCCTTGCTGTACAGGGTCTCGCCGGTGACCACCGGAGCCTTGATGCCCTTTTTCGCCTCCACGATCAGATCCAGATTGTCGGCCAGACAGGGCTCCTCCACCCAGAAGGGATTGTATTCCTGAATCCGCTCGGAGAAGTGGGCGGCGTGCCACGGGGAGAGTCTGCGGTGTACCTCCACCAGCAGATCCACGTCGGGGCCGACGGCCTCGCGCACCGCCTTGACGCAGTCCACCGCGTAGTCCTCCTGAGCCTGGGTGATGTAGTTGCGCCAGTAGCCCTGGAAGGGATCCCATTTCATGGCGGTGAAGCCCTTTGCCTTCACGGCCAGCGCACGCTCCACCGTCTCGTCGATATTTTTGGCGCCGCCCCACCAGCCGTTGGCGTACAGGCGGATCTTCTCACGGCACGGGCCGCCCAGCAGGTTATAGACCGGCTGTCCGCACACCTTGCCGGCAATGTCCCACATGGCCAGCTCGATGGCGCTCCACGCGGCGAAGAAATCGCAGCTGCTGCGGCGGATGGCGAAGTCGTCAAACATCGCCGTGGCTGAGTGCTTGATCTCAAAGGGACTGCGGCCGATCATATAGGGGGCCATGGCCTCGATGTAGATCTGCACCGCCTTTTCCTTGCCCTGCACCACATAGGCCTCGCCCCAACCATAGACGCCTTCGTCCGTGTCCACACGGCAGAGCATCAGGTTCTTCGGACCCGCAAAAAACGGATACGGGGTTACTTTTGTGATCTTCATAGCATCGCTCCTCCCATCATTACTTTACATCGGCTTCTTCGTTAAGATTGAGCTTTTCGTAGTTCGCGCGGAACATTTCAAACGTGGTGGTTTCGCCCTTCAGAATGCGCTGCAGCAGAACCTCCTCGTTGGCCTCTCGCTGCTCCGCCACCTTCAGAACCGCCTCTGCCATTTCACGGGGAACCACCACAACGCTGTCGTCGTCGCCGAACACCAGATCGCCGGGGTTGACCAACACACCGCCGATGACAATGGGGTGATTGATCCGGCCGGGGCAGAGCTTGGTGGTGGCCTTGATGCAGACGTTGCGGGAAAACACGGGGAATTCCAGCTTCCGAATCAGAACCGTGTCGCGGCAGGCGCCCTCAATCACAAGACCGGCTGCGCCGCGGGACTTCAGCGACGCGGCCATCATTCCACCGAACATGCCGCCGCCCTCGTCAAAATCGCCGTTTGTTACCATCAGCACATCGCCGGGCCCGGCCATTGAGATGGCCTTGTGCAGCATCACGTTGTCACCGATGCCGCACTGCACCGTCATCGCCGTGCCGCACATCCGGATCCCCGGCCAGACCGCCTTGATGCGGGAGCTCAACGCGCCGTCCTTGTTGGGCATGGACTCGTTGATCGACGCGCTTTCCTCCAGCTTGGCGTAGCGCTGAACGATATCCTCCGGCGTTTTCTTGTAGGATTTGATCACATCATACGCAGGCATACATTGTCTCCTTCCCAGAGCTAATAAATCGGTTTCGTAAAACGGTTTAGTATCCTGCTTTTTATAATAAGGAAATTGTTCTCTCTTGTCAACCGGTTTCTAAACCTTTTCGCGCCAAAGTTTCAAGTAAAATTTTGTGCAAATCCAATAAATGCACCCGCGTGCTTCTGTAATAATTTGCCTTTTTGCGCAGGCTTTCATTTTCGCTTCCGGGCCTGACCGGAGCAGACAGTAAAAGCCGCCGCTGCGTACCTGTGGTACGCAGCGGCGGCAGCTTTGTTATCGGTAGTTTACTTGAGACCCGCCTGCTCCAGCAGCCCGGGAACCTTGGATTCCCAGCCCAGAGACATGATGTGGACACCCTGACAGTAGGGCTTGCACTCACGGATGATGCGGGCGGCGATCTCCACGCCGGTGATACCGGCCTTGGTCTTTTCCTTATCCGCCTGCAGCTCGGCGATCAGCTCGTCGGGGATGTGAACACCGGCCACGTTGTTGTTCATGAAGCGGCACATGCCCACGGACTTGGGGATGATGATACCCACCTGTACGGGCTTACCGAACTGCTTGGCGGCCTCCATGAACTTGATGAACTTCTCCGGCTCAAAGACCGCCTGTGTCTGGAAGAACTCAGCGCCGGCCTTGACCTTGCGCTCCATCTTCACCAGCTGCGCGTCCACGGAGTCGGAGCAGGGGGACACCACGGCGCCCTTGGCGAACTTGGGGGGCTCGCCCACCAGCTCGTTGCCACCCAGATCCTTGCCGGTCTCCAGCAGGCTGGCCGCGTGGAGCAGCGACACGGAGTCCAGATCGAACACAGGCTTGGCCTGGGGATGGTCGCCCAGCTTGGTGTGGTCGCCGGTCAGGCACAGGATGTTGTCGATGCCCAGCATGGCGGCGCTCAGCAGGTCGGACTGCAGCGCGATGCGGTTGCGGTCGCGGCAGGTCAGCTGGAAGATGGGGTTAAGACCCGCGTCCTTCAGCACCTTGCAGGTGGCCAGACCGCCCAGCCGCATGACGGAGGACTGGTTATCGGTCACGTTGACGTAGTGGACGCCGGTAAGATACTCCTTTGCCTCCTCCACCAGACTGTCGATATGGATGCCCTTGGGAGGGCCGATCTCGGCGGAAACGACGAATTCACCGTTATGAAACAGATCTGTAATTTTCATATCATTACTCCTGATTAGTCAGATTCTTTGGCGGCCATGGTCGCCTGATCCGTGTTGAAATCGTGCATTTGCGTGGGGCAGCGCAGGATGTCCAGACGGCCCTGTGCCTTCAGCCGCTGGATGATCCGTTCCCAGCCGCAGTCCATCGTGGGGGAAACCTCGCATTTGCCGTCCTTCGTGCCGCCGCACGGGCCGTTGACAAGGCTCTTGGAACAGGCGGTGATGGGGCAGATGCCGCCGGTCAGGTTCA
>ERZ827490.2560-NODE-2560-length-19077-cov-3.749816_pt1 | contig 19077 bp, 24 predicted proteins | sample MGYA00519770_ERZ827490 | MGnify/ENA primary metagenome ERZ827490 (study PRJEB31778, sample SAMEA3449324) | human gut metagenome | biome: human gut; feature: human-associated habitat; material: faeces | place: United Kingdom | collected 2010/2012 ...
TTGCTCCAGTAGATTATTTATCTACTTTTGCAACAGCCCCATCGTCCACTTTCAATTGTATTCGTTGGCCATCTATCACTTGTTTAACAGTGTACTCACTATCAACTTTCCACTGAAAGTTCTGGTCTATAATTTCATTGCCATCCTGGTCAATAAATGTAACATTCCATGACTTAGCCCTTCCGCATCGTAGCGTATTACCGCCCGCGATCACAGCCGATAAATCTGTCGTTTCATCCGGAGGTGATGGTTCTGGTGATAGGGCAGGAGAGTGGTAATCACAAATCCATACTTGTGAGCCGTCTTCTCGTAATACATGTTTATCTTTTGTTCTATTGAACGCATCGTATGATAATGTCAGTACCATAGTGCTTCCACGGTTGAAATACATGTTATTATTTAAATTGACCTTGCGATTTGAAAGCTTATAGATGTCAGGTTCTTCCACATCGTCTAAATCTATAGCAAAACGCAAATCGCGTTTTAGCTTTTTCGTTTCTGAATCAATTGGAAGAGTAAGACCATACTGATTGTCTCCCACCTGTAATGTATTGTTTCCAATAACACCACTTGAGTATTTAGTAAAATCTTCTGAATATCCCCAGCGTTCAATTATTTGACCATCAGTGTTTTGCCATCTTAGTGGAACAGTACAAAGATACATATACCCTCTATTCCAAGTCTTTTCATCAGGATCGAGCAATGTGATTAACCAAAACTGATTGTTCCATATGACATAATCTCCAAGACTGAATTTTTCATCGTGACATGATTTGATCTTTTTTTTGAATGTGTTTCCATCGGTATCTTTTACTATCATTAAATCTCGTGGTATCCCATTAATTAATACAGTTTCAGTATCATATGTATCCTTAAAATGCTTTGACATTTCATGATTCACTTTGGCAAGCTCTTTTTCACGTTTGTTTTTTGTCCCATAGGCATTTTGGATTTTCATAAAATAATTTATATCCATATTAGATATCCGAAAAAGCAGCATAATTGATAGTTTTCTTGAGCTTGCCTGTATATCTATCTCTGCTTTTATAGTCATCAAGAGCGATTTTGTTGTTATTATCTAACCTGGAGATAAATGCCTCATATGAATTTCGTTCATTGGCCGGAGAAAACACAGATAAATCGCTTGGTGTGAAATTGATTTTAAACGCATGAAGTAGTGGTAAATCGCGTTCCATATATACTTGAAACATTAAATCAACAATCAACTTAGTTTCTGATGGGGATACATTAAAATGTAATTCCTCAGCACCGATATCGTAGTCAGAAAAATCGACCTGGAGGTTACTGGTAGATGACAGTATATCTAATGCATCAATTAAACACCCCTTTGCTCTGTCATGAGCCAATTGAATAGCTTCTGACATATCTACATTATAGTAATTAAAGAACTCCTCATCCTTTTCAATACGTCTATAAAATCGTTCAAATAGGTACTCAAATAGTGTTATCTCTGTCATCTAACCACCAGCTTTCTACTGAGTCTTTTTTGGACGTCCTGGCGTCTTTTTGGCTTCTTCTGTGATGGGAAGCTCTGTTTTCTGATTAGCCATCATCTGCTCCATCATTTTTTGCATTTTTTCAAGTTGCTCCTGCATACTACGATTCTGCTCTTTTAGCGTATCAACCTCATCAGAAGATACTTTTTCTGGAACATCCTTTTTCGTAAGAACAATTGAAGTATTAATCTGCCGATTCAGAAGCTCCTTATACCGTGTCTTTATAATCTGCTCAACACGCACAGATATGTCATTAGTACCTTCATTCTTGATTTTCTGATAAACTGTTCTTATTCGCTCAAACACAGCACTATCTTTAATTGAAATAAGCTTTGTAAGTCCATCATAAGTGGGATTAACAATTATATTTTCGATATCTTTATTTTTAAGTATGTCTTTCCAATTAACGATGTTTAGACTTTCATAAACGTCTTCCTCGCAGTTTGGATCAAAGAACAACATTCCGTTTTTGAAAGCACCTGAATTATTTGCGTACCTAATTTCATCCATTGTCATTGGTATAACACAAGGAGTAACACCATCAACTGATGGGTCAAAACTATAACTCTTATCAGGAGCAGCGATAACTGACACTCTATTTTCATTATAATTAAGAACGCTGATTTTCTCAGTTTCTTTAATCAATTAAATTCCTCCAATCAAAAAGACGAGATAGAGTAGTGATTAATTCTATCTCGTCTTACAATATTTAAATTACTGTGACATTACCATTTTGCATACATTCTCAATCTTCGTAATCGCAAATCCGTATGTAAAATCTTTCAATATAATATGAATCTGTTCGTTCCTTGGATTCATCTCCTGGAATACATGGATATCACCCTTCATATCCAAATTTCCAATCTTTCCAGCAATACCGAAGATTCTCTTATCCGGAATCAGAAGATTGCCATTTCCCTGACGTTTTGCACCAGAGATAGCAGCTACCCCAATAGTATCATAGGTCTTTACAAGTCCATATCTATTGAAGTCGTTCTTCATATCATTACTCATATACTGAGCAAAGCCTTCCATACGTCTAATGGCCTGAGCATATTTCGTAAGACACACAATAACAGAATCATCGCTTCTGTCATTCAGGTACAAAGAGATAGCATCCATATCAGCCAGTGTAGGCACCTTTCCTGTAACATCGATTTTTGCTTCACCACCAACGATAGCTTCATCCATCTGGGATAACATATCATAGAAGAGCGCATTCTGACATGCTTCTTTCATATATACAGTAAGATTGGCAATAGACTTAAAACCGTTTTTTCTTAAATCGACATAAGAAAGGTCTGTTTCAACCTGTCTGTTTTTCCATACAGGAGTAAGCGCAGAAATGTCAATCCAACTTCTGTCTACAACGCCCCCTTTAGCTGCTTCATGAGCAATCAGTGTGTTCTTTGGATCAACATTGTATTCAACGTCATCAAACTCACCAATGCTGCCGCGATCCCAGATCCTGTCTAAAAGCTCATCTGGAGCACTATACACTTCTGGCTGTACAGTTCTTTTGATATATGCAGCAATATCACACTCAGGGTCTTTTCCTGTTTCACCGATATTCTTTGCCCATGCATCCATAACCTGTGCAGCGTCTTTCTGTTCGGCGTTTAAGTCTCTTTTATATTCTATACTCTCAGCTACGTCATAAAGTACATGATCCTGAGACATTAAATCTTTTACTTCGCTAGTTAAAATACTCATATTTACAAATCCTCCTTTAATTATGCGTTAGATACAGCAGTGTCGGACACTTCAATCTGTGCCAATAAATGTCCATTATCATTATGAAAACCCTTAAAAACATATGGAGAAGCAATAGTAGCCTTTGTTGCAAGTCCATTCTTCCAAGCCATTCTTGTATTGAGAGCTAAATCAGACGTAATAGTCTCATCGTACTGATCGGTTCCGAATTTCTCTCCAGCGTGATACTTGTCCAATGATACAGGCTCATTAGCCTTGATTTTTACAAAATCATTATCATAATCGGACATATCACCTCTTGCACAGTTAATGCCAGAAGGTACACGCTCTTTATCTACAATAAAGATGTCAGCTACGGTTTCAGCCGAGGTGATATTGGCAAATTTATCAGTTATAGAGTCTTCCTTTACAACGCCCATACCAGTTACCATGTCAACTTTTGCCTTGTGCATAGCATCAGGAGCCTTTGCTCCGTTAATTCTAAAATCTCTAATCATATAATTGTCCTCCTCTTATTTGGATAAAAGTTTGTGCATAAAACTACGAATATCATCTTCATCGTCATCTGTTTCTAAACTAGCAGTAGCCTTTTCTGGTTCCTGTGTTTCAGCAGTTAAAGTTGTTTCACTTGTTCGTGAATCAAAAGAAGCAACAAACTTATCGGCAATCAGTCCATTGATTGCAGATTCATTTCTTGCTTCGATTAAATCATTTATATTTTTTTCAGCTATTTCAGTTTCAGTAAAGAGATTTCCCTTTAGTAATTTTGCTTTTAATCTTGCTTTGTCTTCAGCAATTTCAATTTCTATACGTTTCTGTTCCGCAATTTCTACTTGCTCCTTAAATGGCTTTAGTTCTGAAATAGTTACATTAAGAGATTGAATTGTTTCACTTGCCTTTGAAATGGCATCATTTTTAATATCTAATTCTGCTTTTATAGTAGATGCCTCTTTTTCAAGTTCTGCTATTTTTGTATTAATTTCTGCAACAGAAACAGTCAATTTCACATATGTTGGTTCTGAAACAGTAATTGAATCATCATCACCTACTTCGTATGTGAATTTGACATAATCTAATTCTGATTCTCTGCCATCATACTCACACCAAACCTCTTTTTCGTTTGGAAATAGGAAAGATACCCAACACCATTTACCTAATTTTGTTCTACATGCAGCTCTGACCTTATCTCGTAAATCATAATCGGTAAGTTGGGCAGAGTCAGTTGTTGGATTCTCAATATTTTTTTCTGTATCAGTAGAAGCAGTAGTAGTACCTGTATTATCAGATTGATTTTCAACAGATGTACTTGTCACGATATTTTCTCCTACTGTAGAAGATTCCATTTTATCGTTCAATAGATTTTCCTCCTTATTGTTGCTATTATTTTCATCAATTAAGTCTTGAGAAAGAGCTTCTGCAATTACTAATTGATTATCGTTAAATTCTGCCATACTAATGGCGTTTGCACTTATACCATAGCTAGGATATGCATATTCAAATCCAAGTAATGTGTTAGCTAAAAACTCATAATCAGTAACTTTTCGAATACCCCGATCAAAAATATATTGATATGTGTTTAGTTCCCAGGAACTGTATAATTTACCCAAATTAAAAAGTCGCTGAACAGCAGCGACTACATTCTTATATCTCTTCCATATGCGATATTTAGCGAATAGGCATGGTAAATTTTTTATAGTACCATTCACATCAACATTATCATTTTCTATATATATTTCAGTATGAGTACCAATACTAGAAGTCTTAAATTCTATAGAACCATCCTTCTTCTTTACCATTTCGTGACCTGAAAAAGTTGGCTCTCCGTTTGGACTAATCCGATATTTAGCCTGCACAGGCATATTAATTAAGGTTTGTGCTCGTTCTTCAGTAAACTCGTCATAGGGTAACATGTCATTATTCAAGTTTGGTTCATCATAATAGCAAACCCTGCTTGTTAGCTCAAGATAAGTTGAATGTTCAGCAACATCAATAACGGCACCTACCATATTCACATATTCATTCAATACTAACCATCACCACCTTTCTGATTGGCAATCAAAATTCCTGTTTGCTTATATAATTCATCAGCAAGTATAGCCTGCTGATCTAATTCTTCATCAACTATTTCACATTCTTCTAAGTCATAAATACTTCCATCAGGTGTTTTTATTTTCAAGATTTCACCCTCGTTTTGTTATAATCAGTGTCATAATCCTGTTTTTGAAGGTTATCAGACCCGCTCGGCCTGCCACCAGAGTCTTCTGAATTTCCAGAGCTATTATACGAAGTTGGATGAACAAGAAATATTTCATCGTAACCTAGTTCTTTTTCAGTAGCTAATCTATCCGCCTCATCTTTAGCATTGAGTCCAACCAATTCATAAGCCGTAGTATAAGAGCAATTAAACTTTGAAAATAGTAGCTCAGATAAGTCTTTACGCATTTCAAATTCAAGCAATTCTGTATCAAGGATATGAGGAGTGGGGCAGTACTCTTGAGGAATATCATTTTCTTCAAGAATCAGAGAGTACCAGCGAGAGAGGATGATTTCTTCTTGCTCTGCAATTTTATTAATAGTTTTCATCAACTGCTTAATGGAGATGTTTGCGGTACTAACAGTTTGGTTTCCATCAGTATTTAGAAAAGATATTCCAAGAGCAGAAGTGACGCGTGAACGATATTGATTAATTGTAGCTATGTTTGTGGTTTCTACTTTGGGTTCCACGTACACGATTTTTTCTACACATGGAGGTGAAGTATATAGTACAGTTGGATTTTTCCATGCTGCTGCTAGATTCTCATGAGCATAGGCCATTTCTTCAAATCCCTTTTTTGAATAATCTTGTCCCATGGTTTCTTTTCTTATGACTTGATGTATTATTTTTTTAGCCTTTGCTTTAGCTGTGATAGCATCTGATTTGTCAAATGTGTCAAGCATTATATTAGGTTTCAGTGCTTTGAATACCGCAGATAATCCATATTTTCTATTCATACTACAAAACCGATTTAAGCCAGTGCGACGAATATCCAATATTGCATAATGCTCTTTGTTTATGTAAGCTTGATATACTTCATTTGGATAGTTTGCTTTTATTTCCTCTGTGATGTTTTTAAAGAAGAGCGGTCTGTTTTTTCTGCCTTTAATCGTTGTTTTCTGTAACCTATTAGTAAGTTCACGAATATCAATAAGTACGTAGTTAATACCATTGTATTTATAATCGCTAACAATAGCGACACCTAATGGAAAAGAATCAATGACATAGTGTCCATTTTTACTGCGCAAATATTTAATACAGTTACCTTCAACATAAACTGTCGGAATAGAAGATGATAATATTGTATTTATATTTGTTTCCCTATGGAATTGCTTAATAAGTGATTCTGCTTTATCTTTGTATTTCTTGGTTGGTTTTGATGGGAGATTATCGAATGATATTTTAATATCTGAATTGAGATTAGTTACCATTGTTTCATAGACTTTACCAATTATATCATCTCCATTTATTTCCTGACGTACTAAAGCGTTTATTTTCAATATTTTGGTTATATCACTCTGGGCGTTTTTAGAGAGCAATTTTATATCATCCAATGTGACGCTATCATCTCCAAAAGGTTGTTCCTTTAGATACACAGAATATTGACCATTAGACGGGTCAAAACTTTGGAGTGCCTTTGACATCCATTCCTTAGCTATATCTTCAGAGGTTAAAATGACGGTTTCATTACCATCAGTATTTTTTTTGATGCGAAAGTCACACTAAAATCTTCTTCCTGGCTCTGAGTATCAGGAGAAGATAAGATTTCTTCCTTTTTATTTGGCAATTAATCACCGTCCTTTCTTAGAATGTTATAGATGATACACAACGTGGAGCATTGGTAAAATCTGATGGTTCTTTCTGCTTTGGTTGTATTGTTTGTCCACGGCGTAATTCATACAATCTATGTGCAAGCATAATCAACACATAAAACCTATCATCATGCATAGAACTTTCTTTATCCTTTGCTAATGCATATGTTTTAGAAGTTTTTTCTGCGTTCTCATATTTGTATATTGACGTGGTTTCAGCTTTCATTAAGTCAATATTTGCTAAGGCCACAATTTCCTTTTCTGATAGCTCATATTTCTCAATTATTTCTTCGTCAGAATCCTTTTGTTTTCTGGCAATTGTTATAAATTCCTGCTTGTATTCATAAGGGAATTTGATTACTCCTAAATCAATTAGTTCTATAAACTCATCAACCATTTGAGTTCTATACTTGCGTGGGCTAATGAGACGCAATTTATCTATAGCGTTCGGATATAAAGACTTATATCCAGTATAGATTTCATGTGAAGCATCGATAAGTCCTCTATGGTGCCGTCCATCGTTACCAACCCAATCATTTAGCAAACCATCAGCATAAGTAGAAACGCCACCTCCGCCAGCTCCTTGATCTATCAATAAGCAATCAATATTCTGATAGTCATTATGCTGTCCGTTGTAAAGAGAGAGATAATTTCGTATTTCCTTTAACTGCCGATTAGAATCCAGTTTGTACCCCTTTTTGCTGGCATTGTCGAATAAGTTCAGACAGTTTACTATTTCACCCATGTAGCCATAATTAGGATCATTTACTATATTCATAGCCCCTAAAATAGAATTATCCAAGGTGCGTGCAGGATCTAAAGCCAGACATATATTTGTATTAGGTTTATAAGATAACTGAGGCAAATAGAAACACTCATTTCTGCGAATTGTTCCCCATTTTACAATTTGATTTACGCCACCATCTCTTGTAGGTTGATTATAATACTCACGTAATGCTTTCTCTCGATTTGCTTTCATAGCGGCGTCAACTTTGTCACGGGTTAGAAGTGCAGTATATGGTTTTCCCTCCATATATGTTTCAATAGCTGTATCACAGATCATATCAACAACAAGATAGTCTCTATCACCAGCTAGCATTCTTTTTGAAAAGTTTTTATAGTGGTGATAAAATATTTTGCTCATATCGTCTTGTGATGAGGCATAAACCAACTGTGTAGGACATTTCCTTTTTAACGTATCTGGATTAAACCCTTTTTCAACAGATGTCTTAAACTCTGTATTCTGTGTTGCAAAGGCTTCACATACAGCAATTAACTCATCTGAAGAGAATGCAGCCTCATCAAAAAATACTAAAGTGGCCCTGCGGCTCCGGTTATTATCCGGATTGCCATTCAGGGTAAAGATTTCACTACCATTATAAAATTCTACATGAAAACCGGACTGAGCATGACCAAAACCTGTTTTATTGTTTCCTGATTTTTTTGTTTCTTTTTCAACTATGTCTTTAAGGGAGTCGATAGATGCGGCTGTTTTACCGATGCGAAGAACGATTTCTTCAATCTTAGAAAATGTTTCCTTTGACTGATCACCAACTGATGATACTATGTAAATAGCCTGATTTTCATATAATATTGCCTTAAGCACCATAAAAATGGCCCCAAGAAAAGATTTACCAAAGTTACGACTACAACACCATAATACATGTGGTTTATTCCAGCTTGCCTGTAAAATATATTTTTGGCTATCAATGAGCTTAATACCCAGTAAATCTTCGCAGGCGATACAGGGGTTACGCCGATAGAATGCTATACTTTCAGCATCTAACTCACATATGCGCTTCTTACGTTCAGACATTAGTTTATGATATTCCATTACTATCACCTACTCTTAATGTCTCTAACTCGGCTTTTAACTTGTCATTGACAATAAGCAATTGTCGCAACTGTTCTTTTTTGCTATCGAGTTCTTTGTATAAATCGTCTACAAGCTTTATCTGTGTTTCGTAAACTTCTTTTTTATCATTTTCATCAAATAAACAATGATCTAACATTGCCTTTTGGGATATTGAAATTGCCCACTGTGTCCCTGGACCTCTTAACTGGTCATAATAATCAGCTTCAGCTCTTTCGAAATTTTTATTTCTTAAATCACGCATTAAATATGTAAGTGTTGATTTTCCTACATCCTTATTGGAACGATTTTTTACTGAAATTTCATTTTCTTTTGCAATTTTGTCGTTGGCTTCCACTAATGTTTTTTTAATCGAGTTTAATGTTTTAATATCTGTGGCGTCTCTTATGGGATCTAGGTTTGCTATCTTAACATCACATTGCCGAATTTGTTTATTGTTATCTACTATCTGTAATATCTGTGACAATTTGAAAGCATCATCCGCTATATCTTCATCCTCTAAATAAGGAGATAATTGATTGAATAGAAAACGTCTATCTTCTTCGGGATATCCGACAAAAGGATCATAACCTACAACTTCTATAGCATAATCTCGGTTCTGTAAATCTTGCTTTGACCATTTTACTTCCTTGATTTTTTCAAAGTCATCCTTAGATTTTCCTAATTCACCATTTAGAATAGATTGAGAAAAGTCCTGGTTTTGATACTGCCTGCCATTGATTTGTCGCATATATAAACCGATGCTAAACTTATTATTGTTTTTAATAATGGAATCAAAAAGCGAGTAATAGTATGGAATATCTAGTTTATAACACATCAAGATGCAAGCGGTATTAGTACCATACTTCTTTTCGTAAATATCAAATAACTCATTTACACATTTTCTACACAATGGTACATAACGCGAATTTTTTTCAAATGACTCTGACCATGGAGATTTATAAAAATGACCATTAGGATTCTCCCATGTATCACCGCATCGAAGACATCTATAATCGTGAGAATCATCAAAATTATCAGATGCTTCAGCGATTTTTGGTTTTCTCGCCAATTATAAACACCTTCTTTCTTGTTGGGATTATAAAAGATACTGTTAAAGAGCAGCAGTATCATAAACACGCCCCGCAGGATTTGAACCTGCATCTTACGGATTTGGAGTCCGCCGTGCTTCCAATTGCACCAAGGGCATACAAAAAGAGCCAGTAAAATGATGGCTCTATAAGTGATGGATATAAACGCATGAAAGCGCAGTTTCAGCGCAGAATAGAAGAGAGTAGCAGTTAGGCTACTCTCTGTACTTTACTTTTAACTTCATCCAATAATTTTTGCTTATTCTCTTTAATCCTGTTAACATCAATATCATCCTTTATAGGAGTAGCGTCAGGGTAGAAAATATCAAAAGATTCTTTTAATTTAAGATACCGTTCATATCGGTTTAGATTCATGCCAAGAAATAAAATGTTCCACTCCTGTAGTTTCATTAGATACTCGTTATATGTAGCAGTTAAACTATCTCTGGTGATATTATCTTTACATCCAACAAATAATCTGATTTCTTTAGCTGGGAATCCGGTTGCTATAACATTTAATGCATCTGCCTCAATTCGGTAATCCCAATCATCTGCATCTTTTTGAATCATACGGTTCATATAGCCATTAAGAGCTTTTTGCATTGCCTTATAACCTTCGCGAAGTGGATAACGAATTAGTTCCCATTTCATATTTTTCTTTACTGCTTTTTCCATTAAAATAAAATACTGTCTACATAAAGCTCCATTATCGGTATTTTCCATCATAGAAATGTTTTTGGCACAATCTAATGTTAGCGAATACTCTATTGTGGGTCTTCCACCTACAGGTTTTTCGCAGTTTTGAGAAAAACCAATATAGTCCTTATTTTCAGTAAATGTAATAAGTCCGCCTTTTGTTTTCTTTAATATAATTTTTCTTTTTGACCAATCAGCGAATTTGCCTTGTGGTTTTCCTAATTGTACCCATAAATCCCTGGCATTAATACAAAACCCATCAACCTCATCATTTTCAATAAGTAAGGGTAAATTTTTTTGGTAATCTAAAATTACCTGTGTTTCTTCTGTGGTGAAACCACATTGGTCTAACAACTGACGTTTTGTAAATTTTTTAATCACTAAAATCCTTTCCTCACACTAAGTAGTGAAACACTGAAAATGGTTTATACGTTATTTTGCAGATAACGTTAGTTATCGCTTTATGTAGAGTGACTGCTGCAACAATCACTCTGGAAAGGATTCTAATGAATAAAAATTTATTAAAAGAATTAGGGAATCACCCTACATAAAAAGACAACACAAAAAGAGCCGCCATATGAACGACTCTTAATAAAATCAATATTAAATTTATAAAAATATGGTATAATTGTGGCATTACGAATGATAGGAGATTTATAAATATGCCTAACAATTTGCCAGATGACATGATTGAATTTAAAAGTGATCCAGAATTTTTCTTGAAATTGGCAGAAAACAACATGCCAGAAATCCAATATAATATTAAGCTTCCTGAAATGCCTGAATTTATAATAAGGAACCCAAATGAAGAAGTTGAAAATCTTCTTAATCAACAGAATAAAAAGTTGGATGAACAGACAAAAGAATTACATTCAATCAGATACGAAAATATTAAACTCAATGCACAGATTGACACTCTTGATAAGATGATAGATTCACAAAATAACGAACTTTTAAAGTTAAGAGATGTTAATTCTGAATTGAAAATCGCGAATAAGACCCTTAAAGATAATAATAAAAATTATTGGAGAAATACTTTTATTATCGCTTTTGTTGTTGCTGCTATCTTCTTTGTTTAAGGACTTATTGTCTGAGTAATAGGCTAATAATCATTGCGGTAAATCCACCACAAAGACCGCCTAATAAGGCTGGATTAATTCGATATATTCCATTCATTCCAGGCATATAATTACCTTCTCTTTCTATATAAGATGAAATGCTTATTTAAGCGCCAGCTATAGGTTCTGTTCCTACAAGCGACATTAGATAAATGGGTGTAAGGGGACTTGAACCTCTGACCAATCGGTTAAAAGCCGACTGCTCTACCATCTGAGCTACACACCCATAAGTAGGAGAGTAGTTGAACTCTCCTAAATTAATGGTTCGCTTTAACGCAGCGAGGCACGAACATCCCCACACTTACTATGGCAGTGGTCGACTTAAAATCCGGGATGTCGGTGGGATATAAATTGCCAGATGGGCGGTGTATCCATCATCTCAGGTACTCCATTGGAGTGTGTCGGGAACCATTTCCAACCTTGACAAAATATAGAAGAGTGATTTTTTTTAGCCCATCACTCACTGGAAATATTTCGATATGAAATGGGATGACTCTTAGATCTCAGTCAATGAACCTTGCTTAATTTCCTTGACACCATCTTTGGTAAAATATTTTCCAAATTCATCCTCAGCAGTAAGGTCATTATAAATTTGAAGCATTTCAGAACTTGCCCATCCGAAGAACTCTTGAATAACATGAGCAGGTAGATTCATTCTATGTAATTTTGTGCATGTATAATGACGTAACGAGTGTAAGTAGAAGTCTACACCAAGTATTTCTGTGCATTGTTTTACCCAGGAACTTGTGTCTTTTCTCTTTCTCCATATATGTTCAGGTCCATTTACTGTAACTGTTACAAACATCCATTCGCTGTTAATACCTTTCTCCTTACGTTCATTCATCCATAGATCAATATAGCGTTTTGCACCATATAAGATGAACTTATTAAGCTGTAAACCATCCTTACCATGCCCTTTAGCACGAACCTTATCTGTTTTCCACATAGAATCATATACAAAATGGTCATCATTGAAAAAGTCTGGTCGCATCTGCAACAATTCTCCGTGACGCATACCGGAATAAGCAGCTATAGCAATAGCACATGCGCCCTCATATTCCTTACGCTCTACAAGAGTTTCTAAAAGCCCATCCACTTGCTCATCAGTTAATACAGTTTTCTCCCTACGGGCAGTTTTTGCTGGATTTTCAATTTTACGAATAATGGGTTTATAATTTTCGAATTCTTTTTCGTCATCCAGAATGTCTTGAATATAATTTGAAAGAGAAGAAAGGCAAGACTTTACACGCCTCATTCTACTAGAACCCCAATTCCAGGTATTGAGGGCGTAATTTTGAAATTTAGCAACCTCACGCTTGGTTAATTCTGGAAAGTATTTATTTCCATTGAAGTCTAAACACCATACCCAAAATATTTTAAGGTCATTTCGATATCCTTTTATTGTATCTGGGCTTCTATCAATTGATTGTAGGTATTCTAAAAAATCTTCTCCCAATTGAATGTTTTCTGGATTCACCTTTGTCCATTTTTCTGATGTAACAATATTATTATAGACTGTAAACCTTGATATTTTCATCACTTCCTTTCACAAATAGCACCATGAGATTTGACCCTCACGGTGCCTATAATTTTACTGAATTTTCTCTAGCAATTCTCGTACTGTAATCTCTTCACCAACTGACATACACTGAGCCAGTCGATAGGAGAGTGTATCAATCAATATTTCCACCTCATCAGAGGTTAGGTCTATGATCTTAACTACTTCGTTGTACAAATAAATCACCACCAGTCAAGTTAATTCAGCTCTTTTACGCTTTTAGTAATTCTAAAGCAAATTTCTCTGTGTGCAGGTTTTACCCATTCCTTTTTATCTCCGAGAGCTGATACGCCCTTTCGTTCTGGAACATCCTTAACTTTGAAACTTCCCAGGCCAGGGAGAATAACCTTATCGACATTATTACTTTCAAGTTTTTCAATAACAACATCAGCATAAGCAGCTAATACCGTTTCAACATCCTTTGCCTTTAATGTTTCTAATTTTTCAACAATTGCCGCAACAACTTCATTTTTGTTCATGTATTACAAATCTCCTTATATTTTCTGTTTTTGCAGTAGGAGAGCAGTGGGCTCCCAAACATATTGATCATTTATCTTAATGGTGCTATTATAATAGTCGTGGATTTCTCCACATTCTAGGTCATCAGTTTTTCCAAAGATGTAGTTTTATTCTAGGAAAGGCAGGTGATGCGCATGTTTAGCCCAAATAAACCTGTGCACGTTAATGCCTACAAACGTTACCGTTTGAATAGATGGGAAAATGTTTGTGAGCATTGGCGTAGTCTTCCTACTCGTTAGGAGATAAAACTTGTTCATCTTGAAGTCAGGATCAAACTCTCATTATTTCTGCATTTCTTGATGGCTGATGACCTTTTTATTCTGAAACTTTAATAATTCCCAATTCAATCATGTATTGCGTTTCCGTATCAAGTACAGATTGGATAATTTCTTCGGACAAACCAGTTTTATCCATGATATACTGAACCGCCTTTTCAAAATCCATCACTAAATTAGTATCCATGTGTTCTCCTTTGATATCAATATCCGACCCAAGGGGAAAGGACTTCTAAGCCTTACGGACTACTCCTTTTCAGGAGTCCATCCTCATCCTTCACGAGTCGGATAGTAGTGTAATCATCTTGTTTAAATTATAATGTTACTAACTTGGTTTTATCGTCAATAATATCTCCATTAAGATCTTGACAGATATAGATATATCCATTTTGACCAGGGAGAATCAATTTACCATTGTTATAATCTAATTTTGTTAAATCACAAGTACATCCTTGCTCATACATTTTGATTCCACCTTGAACATAACTCCCTAATTTATGGGTATGACCAAGACATATGGAGTTAAATTCACGATTCTCCCTTAAAAAGAAGTTTACAGCTTTCTCAGTGGTTTTTAACATACCCGAAGAATAACTTAAGGGATGAGCAAAGATTGTACGTCCTACCATTGTGAACCAGTCACCGGTATACTGAACATCAATATTATCTTCATCAAAGACCTCTGAGATAGGAGAGTACCAAGTCTCAGTTTTATTCCTTCTGTCTTTGACATGAAAACCTCTATTAACAATTAGCTCAAGTGGTGTATCGGGCATGATTGTAAGTACATCATCATTTAATTTATCTGTCAAATATCTACCAAGACGATACTCATGATTGCCCATAAGGATTACAACTTTCTTTGGCTGAATCATATTTATAATATCTATCATGTATTGACGAGTCAAAACCATTTCCTCATCTAAGCCAATCCTGTACCGTTTAGGAAATGAAGAACAGGACCAGCAATCTTCTGTATCTCCATTAAATACTAAAATATCAACTTTATTTGAATATGGTTTGAAGATGTCAATTGGTAAATTAAACGGAACATGTGCATCGGAAATGCTTAATATTCTTGTACCTACTGCGAAAAATCCATGGATATAGTCATCATATTCTTCGTAGCCTACAGCTTGTTTACGGAGCTGATCAGGAGTGATATTAATTCCAAGCATATCCCTTATTTCTATCCAATCCATATCAGTTTCTCTTCGTCTTTTTGCTAGGCAACAACGGATTTTCCATGAGACAAAATCCTCGCCGTCTAATCTATGTAATTCTGTGATATCATTCACCTACTCCCTAATCTTCGTCAGAAGGAAGTTCCACGGTGATTTTAAAGTTGACCATCTCGGTTCCTTCTGGGAGAGCATCAATTACCTGTTGAGTAATGTCGCCTGTTTCATCAATAAATTTTAGATCCTTTACATAGATCCCATCTAACTTTATATTCTTTTTACGTGGCGTCCACTTTTCATCTGTTTCAGTTACTTTAATCATAACAAATCATCCTTTCATCTTTTTCTTATTTACGAAATCCTATTTTATGTTTACAATCCTCAAAATCGTCATAAGTCTCATAGGGAGCTTCAAATCCTATACAACTAGTATTTATTGGCTCATTTTCGTTCTGCAAATCCTGCAATTCAGAATTTATTTTAATTACATGACGACTCAAAATCCCTTTTGGGATTTCCATTGCTACCTGAATAATCTCGGTCAATGATTCCAATATAGGTATAGCACAAATAACTGTTAGAATTCCTAAAATGTACTTTTTCATAGATTTTCCTTTTCTTTATAGTGGAATAATCATATCCCGTTCTGAACACGTCACTTTATATGTTTTATTATTTTTTGATATTTCTTCTTTCAAATATTTTCTTAGACAATTCTTGGCCTCGTTAGAACCATGGACCAGAATTAATTGATTCGTCCTTAATTTGCTTCCGTATTTTAGCAAATCATTAAAATTGGCATGGGAGCTAAATGTGCTCATGGTGATACAGTCTGCTTTATTTGGTACAGGCTTTTTATTTATATTGATTGTTTTGTGGGATTTTCCATTCTTGATTCTATAACTAAGATAAGATTCATCATCTCCGACATATCCAGAAAAACAAATCATAGAATTAATGTCTCGTAGATATTTATCTAAATAGGAGAGTACCCTGCCATTAGTACAGAAACCAGAAGATGAAATACAGATTTTTGGAGTTGAATCTAAAACGCATGTTTGCGAATCCGACTTTTCTCTGATATATTTAACATTTTTCCAATTGTACACTTTATTCCACAGATTTAAATAATCATTCTGTAATACTTTGCCGTAGTCATCGCATATATCACAGGTAAGCATGGAATCCACGATAATTGGTGTTGTAAAATTCTCATCATCACCAAACAGAAGAAATAATGTGGTTAACAGTTCTTGAGAGCGGCTAAAACTGAATGCCGGTAGTATAAGTGTGCCATGCCGTTCTAATACTGTATCTATAGAAACTCGTAAATGCTCTACATCGAATTCACGAGTTTTCTTTGATATTCTTGTGTTTAGGCCGTAAGTGGACTCCATGATAATTAAATCGTTATAGAATGTTGGAACTTCCGTATTCTCAACATAATGATTTTTTGTTTCCAGACCACCAATGTCAGAAGTATATAGTAATTTTCTCTTTTTAATTCCATCATTCAAAATAAGCTGTAATTGAGCAGCCCCAACGCAATGAGAGTTTTTTAACCACTGAAAGCTTACTACATCATCCAATTGAAACAAAGTATCGTACTGATTATACACCGTATAGAATTTGGAGGTATTATAAACATCATCTTCACTATATATTGGTGAGTAGGCCCTACCATAACGTTTGGATAACACCCTGGCTTCGTCTGATAGAATGAAGGCACAATTTAGTAGTAGGTGCTTTGAGATAATTGAGGTAGGATATGTCATTATGATTTTTCCAGTAAAACCTTCTTTTACAAGGCGAGGTAACAAGCCTACGTGGTCGATATGACAATGCCCAATAAATATATAATCAATTTCTTCAGGTTTGAATTTGAATTTCTCTGTGTTTACCTTATAAGATTCAAGGTAATCATTATTCTGGTATAGCCCAGCTTCAAGTAGAATCTGTTTATTGGCAAATTTTATGAGTATCATGCTGCCAGTAACATCTTCGGCATTGTTTCCGACAAACATAATCCCGTCAGATTTTAGTTTTGATTTTCCGATGGCCCTGACCACCTTCCATGTTTATTTCGTCACTTGACGATTGTATCTTTCTGTATCTGTACAAACATTGTAATACACGACGATCCTCAACAAGCCAATAACGTTTACATCTGGATTTGTGAGTTTTAGATGAAATGTGTACAAACTCATCGTATCCTTTGTCTCTTAACATATTTGCTTCATTTCTTGTGATTTGAAAAATAGTTAGTTCACTTCTTTCCGTTCTATATTTCCCATAATGGGAGAGTAGCGGGTACCAGCTCCGCCCTGGTGTTCTCTGGATCATGAGTCCAGCGACTTAATCTACTTGTCCAACCCGCAATAAAATAATTAGTGACGATACCATCACATACGATATTACCGTCACCAAATGGCATTAATCTTCTGTGTCAATAGCCCGCTCATCTTCCTTGCCGGTAGCTGGGCCAGTAGTAACAAAGGTCGTATCCTGTGCGCCCTTTGGTCTTGCATTCTGCGCTATATCATTAGATCTCTGTTCTGGTGTTCTCTTATCTGCTTTCTTTCCTGTGGTTCCCATAGTGGTATCCTCCTTGAATTTGATTGATTTGATTTATGCAACACTAATAGCGATACCGTTGTTGTAACAGCACCGCTACCAGTAAAAATTAATTCTTTGTGATTGTTAACTGACTTAATCCAATTATTTATGATAGAATATTGATGGGTATAATTGCGGTTAGATTACCACATTCTGACTCAATGCACGGTAATATACCTGGTATATCCCATGTGGGAGTGCCAATTGTAGTTAGTGGCACGAAAGGAATTAAATATCTGGCCGTTCTGGCCGCTATAATTCCCTATCTTATGAAATTCTACAAGAGGGGAGGGTAGAATTGGTTGAAGTTTTACAAATACTTCTTAGTGGTGGACTGATTTATGGAATTTGCCACATTATCAGTGTTATAGGAAAATGTATTGTAGCAGCAATAATTTCCTTTAACAAAGATTTGTCTGATGATAAGGCAAAAGCAATGACCGATATGATGTCCCAAGACATAAATGTTAATCTACACAAATAATCTATCTTTTATAGCTCACCTATTTAATTCTCTATTCATATATTTAATTCTCCAGTGAGGGCTGGTCATCACGACAGTCCTCATTTGATGTTACATTCTCTCTTTGTTTCCATATATGATATATACACACAAGAAAATGTTCATAAACCTTTATTTTATAAGGAAAATCAGCATTCTCTATTTCGCTATTCTGTATTTATAAGCTATTTTTCTCTTCCTATTCCGTTCCCGAATATTAGCACAGTTGTTGCAAAACATTCGTCTATTTCCTGTTCTTTCAATAATTGAGCCACATTGTTTACAGCGTTTATATCCTCTTCTGGAATTTTTAGGTAGTCCATAATACTGCTTTTGCCACTTCTTTATTTCACCGTCTAAGCTCCGGCAAATATAGCTTACATAAAAATGATCTTCGGTTAAAAAGTCCAACCTAGAAACAACAGTTTTATCTTCATAGTCACTAATTAGCTTACAGTTTTTAAAGCATCTGCTTAAAAATTCTTCAACAACATTCCTGTATTCAACCCAAGATAAATCCATTTTCTCTTGCTGAAATGCTACTACAATGTATTTATGGGTAAAGTACACGACAGCCAGTCGTGTCTATATCC
>ERZ827490.2583-NODE-2583-length-18894-cov-51.031796_pt1 | contig 18894 bp, 22 predicted proteins | sample MGYA00519770_ERZ827490 | MGnify/ENA primary metagenome ERZ827490 (study PRJEB31778, sample SAMEA3449324) | human gut metagenome | biome: human gut; feature: human-associated habitat; material: faeces | place: United Kingdom | collected 2010/2012 ...
CAATGCGGTTGAGCACATACTCCTGCCGCCGGGGGTCCAGCTCCGACAGCACGTCGTCCAGCAGCATCACCGGATACTCTCCGATGGCGGTTTTGTGAATCTCCCGGTCCGCCAGCTTCAGACTCAGGGCCGCGGTGCGCACCTGGCCCTGGGAGCAGAAATGCCGGGCCTCCAGCCCGTTTACCGTCACGGCGATATCGTCCTTATGGGGTCCCGACAGACACAGCCGGGAGGCCAGCTCCGCCTGATGATGCTGTGCCTGGTGCTCTGCCAGCGCCGCCGCAATGTCCGCCGCCGGACCCAATGGGTCCTCCACGGTTTTCACGGTCTGATACGACAGAGCCAGCTCCTCCCGTTCCCCGGAGCACTCCCAGTGGGCTCTCTGGGCGTGGACGGCCAGGGCCTGCACATACCGCGCCCGATAGCTGATGAGCACCGCTCCCACCTGGCACAGCCGCCGGTCAAAGTCAGGCAGGGTGTCCAGCAGCTGAGGATACTCGTCACTGTCCCGGAGGATGCGGGTCTTGTGTTCATACAGCCGCCCGTATTCCGCCAGGGCCTCGGCATACCGGGGCCGCAGCTGGCACAGGGACATATCCATGAACCGCCGCCGGGCCGCTGCTCCCTCCCGGATGAGAAACAGGTCCTCCGGCGAGAAAAACACCGTGTGCAGCACCTGGGACAGGTCGCCGCCGTTTTTGGCGGCCACACCGTTGACGGTCATCTTCCGCCGCCGTCCCCGGGTCAGCTGAATCTCCGTTTCAAATTCCCGCTCCCGGGACCGGATCTGTCCCACCAGCCTGGCCCTGTCCGTTCCGAAGCCAATAAGCTCCCGATCCGCATGGGTCCGGGGACTGCGGCCGCAGGACAGATACACAATGGCCTCCAGCAGGTTGGTCTTTCCCTGGGCATTGTCTCCATAGATCACGTTGCAGCTTTCATCAAAGGTCAGCTGCTGGCTGTCGTAATTCCGGAAGCCCTCCAGCAGCAGTCCTTCAATCCGCATACTGCACGCCGTAGCGCTGTCCCAGGGCGTCCACCACATCGCCGGGACGAAGCTTCTTGCCCCGCATGGTGCATACCTCCCCGTTGACCAGGACCTCTCCCTCCTGAACCAGCAGCTTGGCCTCGCCGCCGGTGGCCGTAGCCGCCGCCAGCTTCAGCAGATCCTGGAGCTTGATATATTCTGTAGTAATGGTAATGATTTCCATATTGACCTCGTTTTCTCACGCCTTCAGCCGCACCGGCAGCACCATATAAAGGAAGCTCTCCTCCCCATCCACCGGCACCAGCACCGCCGGAGAAATGCTGGTATTCAGCTCCATGGTCACAGCGTCCGCCGGAGCGTAGCGCAGGGCGTCCATCAGATACCGGTTGTTGAATCCGATCTCCAGCCCGTTTCCGTCGCCGTCCAGGGGGCAGATGTCCTTGGCCTCGCCGGCGCCGGTGCGGGCAGACAGCATCACCCGGCCGTTTTCAAAAACGCAGCGCACCGGGCTCTTGAGCTTTTCGCTGATGACCACGGACACCCGGTCCAGACTGCCCAGCATGGTTTTGGTGTCCACCGTCAGCCGGATGGGATTGTTCCGGGGGATGGCGTTCTTGTAATCCAGGAAATCTCCCTCCAGGCGGCGGCAGATCAGCTGGGTGGCCCCGGCCTCAAACAGCAGGTGCCTCTTGCCCTGAATAATGGTGATCTTTTCGTCGGAATCCTCGCAGATTTTCTCCACTTCGTTCAGAGCGGAGCCGGGTGCCACGAATTTGAACGCGCCGCCCTCGGACCGGTCCAAAGGCTCCCGGCGCAGGGCCAGACGGAACCCGTCCACGGACACCACCGTCAGATCCTTATCCCCCACCTCGAACAGAGAGCCGGTATGTACCGGGCGGCTTTCATTGGTGGACACGGCGAAGCTGGTCTGGTTGATCATAGCCTTCAGCGTTCCCTGACGAATATCCACGGAAAACTGGTCATCCACCTCAGGAAGCTCCGGGTAATCGTCGGCAGACAGGCCGATGATCTCGAAGCTGGCATCACCGCAGGTAAGATGAACCGTCAGCTTGTCGTCAGCGTCGAACACAATAACGTCGTCGGGCATCTTGCGGATCATCTCGCCGAACAGACGGGCGCTGAGGACGATACGGCCGGGAGACTGGATCTGAGCGTCCACGCCGGTGCGGATGCCGGTCTGCATGTTGTAGCCGGACAGGGTCAGGGTGTCCCCGCCCTCCAGCAGGATTCCCTCCAGGGCCGGAATGGAGCTTTTGGCGGCCACCGCCCGGGAGGCAGTGTTGACGGCGCCTTGCAGCAGCGCCTTCTCACAGGAAAATCGAAGCATATCGAAGCGTTCCTTTCTTTCAGACTAAAAAGAGACTCCGTTCTCCAAAAGAGAACAAAAGATATCTTTATTTTAGTAACAGACGTCGTAGGGAAAATTTATGTGGAAATCTCCCAAAAGCACTGGGATCACAGAAATTTCTGTCCACACCCCGTTGGGGACAATATCCGGGGGTTTTCCACAGGAAAAGAGAGAAGCAAATACTCCACAGGTTGTCCAGGTGGAATCCACAGGGATATGTGGAAAAGAGATCATTTCTTATTGTTGATGTTGGTGGTGATCTCCTTGACCTTTTCGGCGTAGGCCGGATCGGAGCGCATCTTTTTCTCCACCTGATCCAGCGAGTGAAGCACCGTGGTATGATCCCGGTCGCCGAACTCCTTGCCGATGTCGTTGAGGGAGAGGTTTGTCATCCGGCGGATCAGATACATGGCCGTTTGCCGGGCTTCCATCAGATCCCGCTTGCGGCCCTGTCCCCGGACCTGCTCCTCATCCACGTCATAATACCGGCAGATGTACTCGACGATCAGGCCTGGCGACGGCACAAACTCATTGTACTTTTTCAGCATATCCTTCACGGCACGGCTGACGGCCTCGCCGTCCACCTGGTTGCCCAGCAGATCCCGATAGGCCAGCAGCTTATTCAGGGCGCCCTCGATCTGTCGAACGTTGGCGGTGAGATTTTCCGCGATAAAGCTGCTGATATCGTCGGGCAGCTGCACCCCCAGCAGGGCAGCCTTGTTTTTGATGATGGCCAGTCTCGTCTCGAAGTCCGGTGGGGCCACATCCACCATCAGACCCCATTCAAACCGGGTCTGAAGCCGGTCCTCCAGCTGGGTCATCTCCCGGGGCGGACGGTCCGACGTCAGAACGATCTGCCGCCCGGATTCATACAGGGTGTTGAAGGTATGGAAAAACTCCTCCTGGGTCTGTTTTTTTCCGGCGATGAATTGGATATCGTCCACCAGCAGCAGGGTGGTCTGACGGTATTTCTCCCGGAACTCCGCATTTTTTCCCTCCCGGATGGAGGCGATCAGCTCGTTGGTGAAATCGTCGCCCTTGATGTATACGATGCGGGCATCCGGCTGGCGGGAGCGGACCTGGTGGGCAATGGCATACAGCAGATGGGTCTTGCCCAGGCCGGAGTCGCCATAGATAAACAGGGGGTTATAGTGCTCCGCCGGCTTTTCCGCCACGGCGCGGGCGGCGGCATAGGCCATCTTGTTCTGGGGCCCCACCACATAGGTGCCGAAGGTAAAGGCGTCGGACTCCAGAAGGGAGCCGGGCCGGTCCGGAGCCACCCCATGATAGGCGGACAGCTGCTGATCGTCCAGGATCTTTACCTCCAGATCCGAGGAAAAAATATCCTTCAGTGCGGCCTTGATGTGGCTCATAAAGCGCGCCTCAATGGTGCTCTTTTTGAAGGCGTTGCTGCAATGCAGCACAAAGGCGGAGTCCTCCATGGTCACCACCTCCACCTCGTCGAACCAGGTATTGATGGTGGTCTCGGACAGCTGGGACCTCAGCCGGTCCAGTACGTTTTTCCACACGTCTGCGATTGAATTCAATGAAAGCGCCCCTTTCCCGCTGGTCATGCGATTTTCTCTCTTTGTTTCAGGCAAAAATACACCTCTTATTATATCAAACGGCCCCGGAAAAGTCCACACATATACTAATACTAAGTATAAAAATTTTTCCGGGCTGCTATACAGAAACCGGCAAATATGCGCTATTTTGTGGGAGAAATAACAGAATTTCTTGCCCAAAACCGGCGCCCGGCGGCAGAATGCAGCTCTTTCGTGGAAAATGCAGATTTCTGTTGACAGGGGGCCGGAAAATCTGTATAATATTTACCATGCCGTTTTGCGGCATCCAACCTGTCAACTGCGGCCGCCGGGGACAAGTCCCCTGCCCGCCGTCGAGTATGTGCGGCAGCCTTGTTCTGCCGCCGGATCTTACAAAATGGAGGTGTCATGCAATGTTCCGTACCTATCAGCCCAAGAAGCGCCAGCGCTCCAAGGAGCACGGCTTCCGCAAGAGAATGGCCACCAGCAACGGCCGTAAGGTTCTGGCCCGCCGCCGCGCCAAGGGCCGCGCTCGCCTGACCCATTGAGGTCGCGGAAAGTGCATCGCGCATAAAGGATAGACCAGGGACGGTGGATGGGAAAACTGCCGTCCCCTTTGGCCTATGCTCATTTCAGCCGCCGCGTTGGCGGAGAAGGTGCTTGTTTTCATGGATTCAGCCGTCACGGTAAAAGAGAATTACGAATTCCGCCGCATTTACCGCAAGGGAAAATCGGCGGTTTCGCCGCAGCTGGTGATTTACTGTCAGAGGAACCGCCGGGGCCATAGCCGCCTGGGCGTTTCCGTCAGTACGAAGCTGGGCTGCGCCGTGGTGCGCAACCGCGTCCGGCGCCGCATTCGGGAGATCTACCGGCTGAACAAGGCGAAAATGCTCCCGGGCTACGACCTGATCGTGGTGGCCCGGGTCCGGGCCGTGGAAACGGATTATCAGAAGCTGGACCGCACCTATCTGCGTCTGCTGGAGCAGCTGGACCTGCTGCGGGAGGACCCGTCATGAAGCGGGCCATCCTGCGGATGATCCGCTTTTACCAGACGGCTATGTCTCCCCTGTTTCCGCCCCGCTGCCGCTATATCCCCACCTGCTCGGAATACGCACTGCAGGCGGTGGAGAAATACGGCCCTCTGCGGGGCGGCTTTCTGGCGCTGCGGCGCCTTCTGCGATGCAATCCCTTCCACAAAGGCGGGTATGATCCCGTTCCCTGAAAACCCCGTTTTTCCCACCCAACAAAATACGGAGGAAACTATCCCATGTTTGCAAAGCTCGGATACTATATCTGTGTGCCCTTTGCCTTCCTGACCCGGCTGTTCTACAGCTGGACCGGGTCCTATGGCGTGGCTCTGATCCTGTTCACCCTGGTGGTGAAGCTGGTGCTGCTGCCCTTCCAGCTCAAGAGCAAGAAGAGCATGCTGCGCATGAACCGCATGCAGGGCAAGATCAAGGATATCCAGACCCGCTACGCCAACAACCAGCAGCGTCAGCAGGAGGCCATGCAGGAGCTGTGCATGAAAGAGGGCATCAACCCCATGTCCGGCTGCCTGTGGTCCATGATCCCCTTCCCCATCCTGATCGCCCTGTACTATATCATCCGTGTGCCTCTGCGGTATTTTATGAGCCTGTCCGAGTCGGTGATCGCGGAGATCACCACCCTGGCCGGCACCCTGGGCTTCACTGCGGCCGAGGGCAGTCAGGCGTATGAGCAGATTTATCTGGCCAAGTTCATCCACGAGCACTGGGCGGATTTCGCCGGGAAGTTCGATGGCCTCATCGACCTGAACTACAACTTCCTGCACATTGACCTGGCGGCTCAGCCGTCCTCTCTGTTCAGCCAGTTCCCCGGCGGCGGCTGGCCCGTCTGGGGCGCGCTGCTGCTGCCCATCATTTCTGCCGGCATCCAGTTCGCCATGAGCCTCATCACCATGCGCACCAATGGTTCTACCCCCAACGGGTCCGCCAAGACCATGATGTACTTGATGCCCCTGATGAGCCTGTGGATGGGCTATATTCTGCCCTCCGCTCTGTGCGTATACTGGATTGCCAACTCCGCCTTCTCCCTGATCCAGGAGCTGACCCTGAATAAGTATTTCAACAAGAAGCTGGACCGCGAGGAGACCGAGAAGGAAAAGGCCGCCCGTGAAAAGCGCTATGCCAAGTACCAGAAGCAGAAGGAGCTGATGGCACAGCAGCAGGCTTCCTACAACGGCGGCAAGAAGCAGAATAACCAGCAGGGCAAGAAAAAGCAGTCCTCTGGCGAGAAGAAAAAGAATCCCGGCACCAACGAAAGTGGCCGCGTGGGCCAGCGTCCCTATGCACGGGGCCGGGCCTACAACGAAAGCCATTACAATGATGACTAAGGAGTTTTGTCTATGAGTTATATCGACGTAACGGGCAAGACCGAGGACGAGGCCATCCGCAAAGCGCTGGAACAGCTGCATATGGACCGCGACGACGTGTCCGTTGAGATTCTGGAGCGGGCCAAAAGCGGCTTTCTGGGCATTGGCAGCAGCCCTGCCCGGGTCCGCGTGACCTATGGCCAGGAGGAGCCGGAGGCTCCCGCCGCGCCGGTCCAGCCGGAAAAGAAGCCGGAGCCCAGACCCCAGCCCAGACCCCAGCCCAAGCCGGAGCAGCCCAAGACCAGGAAGCCGGAGCCTCCCAAGGCTCCCGTCAAGGCTCCTGAGCCTCCCAAGGCTGCCCAGGCCCCCGCTGCCGCCCCGGAGCAGTCTGTCCTGGACGACAACGCCCGGCGCATTACCGAGTTCCTGACGGGCCTGCTGGAGCATATGGACAGCCCTGCCCAGGTGCAGGTCACGGAGACGGAAAAGGGCCGCTACAGTGTGGTGCTGGAGGGACAGAAGCTGGGCCAGCTGATTGGCCGCCGGGGCGAGACCCTGGACGCTATCCAGCAGCTGACCAACTACGCCGTCAATTCCGGCCGGGAAAAGCGCATCCGCGTCCATGTGGATGCCGAGAATTACCGGGCCAAGCGGGAACAGAGCCTGGAGTCTCTGGCCCGCAAGGTGGCTGCCAAGGTCACCAGGTATCGCCGCAGCGTCACTCTGGAGCCCATGAATGCCTATGAGCGCCATGTGATCCACGCCGCCCTGCAGGATGTCCCCGGTGTCAATACCTACTCTATTGGCTCGGAGCCCAACCGCCGTGTGGTGGTGTCTTACGACCGCGACAAGCGGTGATCCGTCTGATCCAGTGCTGACTGGCAAAAGAAAAAAATAAATGCACGGCCGCGGCCGTGCATTTATTTTTTCCGTTTAGCGGATGGCGGTGACAGTGTAGCCCTTGTCCTCCACGGTGCGGCGTAGGACGTCGTCCTCCACCGGGCCGGTGAGGGTCACCACAGCGGTGCCGGTCTGGTGGCTCACCTGAGCCTCCTGAACCTGGGGCAGAGCCTCCAGGGCGGTGCGAACGGTGGCCTCGCAGTGGGGGCACATCATGCCCTTGATCTCCAGTGTCTTTTCCATAGCTTGTTCCTCCTTGATCTCGTTGTTCAGATGATTGGTTCTCTTATGATCGTGCCGGTTATCCCGGAGCTTGAACAGATTCAGCCGCAGGGCGTTGGACACCACGCAGAAGCTGGAAAGGCTCATGGCTGCCGCGCCGAACATAGGATTCAGCGTCAGCCCCAGGGGGATGAACACCCCGGCGGCCAGGGGTATGCCGATGGCATTGTAGAAAAATGCCCAGAACAGGTTCTCGTGGATGTTCCGCAGGGTGGCCCGGCTGAGCCGGATGGCGGCGGGCACGTCCGGCAGGCTGCTGTTCATCAGCACCACGTCCGCCGCGTCGATGGCCACGTCGGCTCCCGCGCCGATGGCGATGCCGGTGTCGGCCCGGGTCAGGGCCGGTGCATCGTTGATACCGTCGCCCACCATGGCCACCTTGCCCCGCTGCATCAGGCGGCGGATGGCGGCCTCCTTGCCCTCCGGCAGCACCCCGGCGATGACCTGATCCACCCCGGCCTGGGCCCCGATGGCCCGGGCGGTGTGCTCGTTGTCGCCGGTGAGCATCACCACATGGATGCCCATATTCCGCAGCTCCCGGACTGCCTGTGGGCTGTCCTCCTTGATGACATCCGCCACGGCGATGATGCCCAGCAGCCGGTCATCCAGCCCGAAGAACAGGGGCGTTTTCCCCTGCCTGGCCAGTTCCTCCGTCCGGGCCTGCAGCTCCGGGGAAACGGCGGCCTTTTCCGCCGTATAGGCGGCGCTGCCGCCCCACAGGGTCCGGCCCGCCAGCCTGGCTGTCAGCCCGTTGCCGGGCAGAGCCTGGAAATCCGATACCTCCGGGGCCGTCAGGCCCTCCGCCCGGTCCAGTACAGCCCGGGCCAGGGGATGCTCGCTCCTCTGCTCCAGGGCCAGGGCATTTGTCAGCAGCTCCTGCTCCGTGACGCCCTCTGCCGGAAGGATATCCGTCACCCGGGGCTGACCGCTGGTGATGGTGCCGGTTTTGTCCAGAGCCACGATCTGCACCCGGCCCGTTTCCTCCAGGGAAGCGGCAGTCTTGAACAGGATGCCGTTTTTGGCGCCCAGGCCGCTGCCCACCATAATGGCCACAGGAGTGGCCAGGCCCAGGGCGCAGGGGCAGCTGATGACCAGAACGGAGATGCCCCGGGCCAGGGCGTAGCCCGCCGGGTGGCCCAGCAGCAGCCACACCGCCGTGGTCACCGCAGCGATGGAGATCACCGCCGGAACGAACACGCCGGATACCTTATCGGCGATCTTGGCAATGGGGGCCTTGGTGGCGGCGGCGTCGCTGACCATGCGGATGATCTGGGACAGGGTGGTATCCTGGCCCACCCGGGTGGCCCGGCAGCGGAGATAGCCGGACTGGTTCACTGTGGCGGCGGACACTCCGTCGCCGGGAGTCTTGTCCACCGGGATGCTCTCGCCGGTGAGGGCGGACTCATTAACGGCGCTGTTTCCCTCCAGCACCACGCCGTCCACCGGGATGCTCTCCCCCGGCCGGACGGCGAACTCGTCCCCCTGCTGCACCTGCTCCACCGGCACCTCTGCTTCCTTGCCGTCCCGGATAACGGTGGCAGTCTTGGGGGCCAGCCGCATCAGGCTTTTCAGGGCGTCGGTGGTCTTGCCCTTGGACCGGGCCTCCAGCATCTTGCCCACGGTGATCAGAGTCAGGATCATGGCGGCGGACTCAAAGTAGAAGTCCATCATGCAGCTCATGACGGCGGCCTCATCCCCCCGGACCTGGGCGGCAGTCATAGCAAACAGAGCATAGGTGCTGTAGCCGAAGGCTGCCGTGGCCCCCAGGGCCACCAGGGTGTCCATATTGGGAGCCCGGTGCCACAGGGCCTTATAGCCGCTGATGAAGAACTTCTGGTTGATGACCATGATGATCACCGTCAGCAGCAGCTGGGTCAGCCCCATGGCCACATGGTTGTTGTCGTAAAACGGCGGCAGGGGCCAGCCCCACATCATGTGGCCCATGGAAAAGTACATCAGCACCAGCAGAAAGCCCACGGACCAGATAAGCCGCCGCCGGATACGGGGCGTCTCGCGGTCCTCCAGCTGCTGCTCGTCGGCGCTGGGAGACGACTGGGCCGCGCCCTTTTCCGACGCGCCGTAGCCCGCCGCCTCCACGGCGGCAATAATGGCGGAGGGCTCCGCCGTGCCCTCTACGCCCATGGAATTGGTCAAAAGGCTCACAGAGCATGCCGTGACGCCGGGGACCTTCCCCACCGCCTTTTCCACCCGGGCCGAGCAGGCGGCGCAGCTCATGCCCGTAACATTGTATTGCCTCATGGGGATCACTCCTATTTCATCTGCTTTTGCAGGGTGGCCACCAGCTCGTCGATGACCTGGTCCTTGCCGTCCCGGATGTCCTGGGCCACACAGGTGCGGATATGGCTGGCCAGCAGTTCCTTGTTGAAGGCGTTGATGGCCGCGTTCACCGCCGCCGCCTGAACCAGAATGTCGGGACAGTACGCCCCGGCCTCCACCATGCCCCGGATACCCCGGATCTGGCCCTCGATGCGGTTGAGCCGGTGGATCAGGCGCTTATATTCCTCCGGCGAGCGCTCCTTTTTCCGTTGGGAGCAGTGGCAGCAGTCGTGTTGTTCCATAGTATTCCCGCCTCACTTCGTATGCAATATACCCCATAGGGGTATGTTTATCCTATACCCCTATGGGGTATTTGTCAAGCAATTTTTTTCACCCATAAACAAATCCCCGTAACCATTGCGGTTACGGGGATTTTCTCTGGCGCAGTGGGAGGGATTTGAATTATGGACGGGGTGTAAAATGGTGTAAGTCCTGCCACTCAAAACCGCCTGATTGCAACGGCTTTCGGGCTTTTCTGTAATATACTGTTAGCCATTATAAAAGCTGTTTGGGGTAAATGTAGGGGTATAGAACCGCATAAATCTGCGCCCAATGTCCATAGCTTCACCGCACAATTTTGTGCGCTGACTGCACAGATCCGTGCAGTCTCACCGGCAAAAACTCGATGTTGAAAATCTGGCCCGGAGCATCCGCCAATCAAATTTTGGATGGGCGGCCTGCAGGTCGTGGGAAATAACCGGCTGTCCAAACCTGGATAGTCCATCAAAGGTCGCGATTCACGACGCACTACCGCTGCGGTATGTCACCGTGATTCACCGTGGGCCACCGTGGAATCCGGAGAGTCACCGTGACAACTTGCCGCGACTCGCCGCAACTTGCGGCAGATTGCAGCAGATTGCGGCAAAACCCGGACAGCGCCCAGGGGAGGAACTGCGGGCGAACTGCGAGACGCATAGAAAATTACACACAGAAAGCCCCGCACAGCCGAAGCCATGCGGGGTGGTCATTATTTGGACTTCTTCGCCACATCGGCCAGGATGGCCAGCGGGAACCAGACAAACAAAAGCAGGATAAACAGCATTGCGGTACCTCCTCAAAATTACTTTATCAGGTTGCAGCCGCCGTGTCAACACCCAACTGCATAGCGAAGGCTTCATCGGCGGTATGTACTTTCGCCGTCAGACACGGCCAGTACATTCGCTCTTGATAATTCCATGTTTTTCTAACTCCTTCCACAATCGTCTTTGTTCTTCCTGTGTGAGTGTCTGGACGGCGGCTATGAACATTTCCCGCTTGCTGCACTCATCCATTTGCTCTATCATAACACAAGTATCTGCCATTGCAAAATTTACCCCCTTAAATTTCCTTCTCCGCGTCCTTTGGCTGGCATTTGCCTGCTGCGTCTCCATACAAGTTCGCTTTCAGCATATCTATGACGCAGCGGAGTTCTGCGGCTGTCAATTTGCTGCCCAGTTCTATCACCTCGCGGGGAATCGTGTCAAAAGTTTTATCAGTCATTTCAAAAATTCCTCCTTGCTGTAGGGAGGGGGCGAGTGATATAATGACCACACGCACCCCTCCGGGGTTTGTTAAGGGCTTCTTGCATCTCAGTCTTGGCGGGCTGATGCAAGGGGCCTTTCTCATGCCACACAGAAGCGGCGGACGGTGGTTTCCTTGGTGAAACGGGCGGCCACGTCGGGAAGAGCCTTGCGCAGGGCGCTGGCATCCAGTCTGGTGCTGGTGACAGGCTTCCAGGTGATGCGATACTTCCCGGCAGCAATGGTCTCAGAATCGCCCATAGCCGCCTTTATGGCGTCCTTGATCGCTTCCGCCTCTGTTTGGGCTTCCTCAATCAGTGCTTGCAGCTGCCGCAGCTCCCGGGCCTTGGCTTCCAATTCATTGATACACATTCTCTGTTCCTCCGTTGTTCGATTTCGGAGACGGTGAGTTGGGCGGCGTCTGGAATGTATTGAAGTCTTGTGCAACGGACTGTTTCACCAGTATGTCTGCCGCCCACTTTGGGCTTGTTTGGGGCCGCTCCCCCGTTCCATGGTCTTAGTATACATCATTGCGCAATGATATTCAACTGGCAAATACGCCAATATTGCGCAATGATATTTGTGCAGTATTATCATTGCGTAATATTGACGGTGGATGGTACAATGGGAATAGTGGAAAAGAAGGCCCTTGCAAGTTGCTCCACAGGTGGAGGTGAAAGAGCGTGACAGCATCGAAGGCACAGCAAAAAGCACAGAATAAGTGGATATCGAAAGCTTATGACCGAATAAATCTGACCGTCGTTAAAGGGCGCAGGGAAATCATTAAGGCCCACGCAGAGGCTCACGGTGAAAGCGTGAACAGTTTCATCAACCGGGCCATAGATGAAACCATGGAGCGCGACAGGAAAGCGAACACAGAAACTGCTCCAGAATAGCGTGGGAATAGCCCGCAGTGCTCTTGATGGTTCATTCCGTCCCTCACACATTGGGCGGAGAAAACGTGTACCAGGGCGGCATAAAACGTGGAATGAGTCGGAACTGGACCGGCTCAAAAAAGAAAGCCTTGGATTACCCCTGGGCTTGACACAATTTGCGCCGCAAGAAGGGGGCGGGGGATATTGCATTCCTGGCTTGCCGCAGGTAAGCCCCTCTATTCCTGAAAAAAACAAAAGGGGGAAAAGAAATACCGCCAGATTTGGCGGCATTTCATGGAGATGATAAAAAAGAAGAAAGAAATCTACTGTCCGCTTCCCCGTTCCATCCAGAATACGGCCCGCTCCACGCTGCTTTCACCGCTGCGCCGAAAGACGGAGAGGCCGGTCCCCCGCAGTCCTGCGGCGTAGATATCCCCGTCAGGATAGGCAAAGGGCTGGAGGTTCCGGGCAATTCTCGGGTGGCGCAGCTGGCGAATCGCTGCCGCCTCGATCTGGCGGACCCGGTTTTGAGTACGTCCCGTTTCCTGGGCCGCCCTTGCCAGCGTCTGGCGCTGATAGAAGCGGCGGCGGAGAATATCCCGGCAGTCCGGCGGCAGGGCGCCCAAAGCCTCCAGCATGGCCGTGTGCAGTTCATCCCGCCATATAGTGTCCTCGGTGTCCGCTATCCGGTCCTCTGGGTCTGCCACGGTATCCGACAGCAGAAGATCGTCTGTGCCCGGTACAGGGTCATCCAGTGAGATAACACCCCGCAGAGGGTCCCGCCGCTGGCGCTGGGTACGGTATCCGGTTTCCTCCGCAAAGGCCGTTTGCAGGAAGAAGCCGAACCAGGTAAGGAAGGCTCCCCGGTCCCTGTTGTAGTCCTCCACGGCCTCTGCAAGGGCCAGATAGCCGCATTGGTACAGGTCCTCCCAATCTGTCCCCGGGCCCGCCGCTCGTGCGGTTCTCCGGGCCTGTTGAGCCGCGAACCGTTCCACCCGGTCCCACAGCTCCGGAAGCCGTTCCCGCTCACCGGCCTGAATCCGGACCGCCAGATCTTCGTTTGTCATGCTTCCGGTTGATTCTGCCCTTTGGGGGTCAGCAGGACGACGTGTCCAACAGGGCCGCGCCGTGTGCGGTCAGGTCTGTGAAGTACTCGCAGTTTTCAACACCGAAGGCGCGGACCTCCCGTTCCCCGTCCGACTGCTCTACCAGGGCCAGGAAGGACACCTGTTCCGTGGCCTTGCCCTCGTCGTAGCTATAACGCAGGCCCTCCGGTGCGGGCATGATCTGCAAAATCTTCTCGTTGCCGTACATGTTGAAATCTCCTTTCGAAATTATGGTATATGTCAATACCTCAAAAACGCGTCTCCAGTCTATTTGGCTGCCCCAAAATGGGGCAAGCCTGGCCCGTTTCTTGCCCCATTTTGGGGTAAGGAAGCGCTTAAAATCCTCTTCCCTTGCCCCATTTTGGGGCAACCAGTGAGAAAATCATGCGCTGTCCCTTGCCCCATTTTGGGGCAGATATACTATATATAGCCAGGGGATACGGCGTTAGGTGCGGGCATTCTCTCGCCACACCAGACAGAAGCTGTATTCGTTGGGCTGCCGCAGATTTGCCATGCTCTGAACGCTGATAAACCCCTTATTCTGCAGCTCTGCCACCTGCCGGGTCAAAGAATTTCTCGCAATACCGTACTTCTCAGCGGCGGATTTTGGAAAAACAAATTCGCGCTTTCCGCCGCTCTCCATTGTCATGCACAGGTATAGAAACCGCGCCCCTGCCGTCAACGCCTGGAACTCCTTGGACAAGAGCAGACTGTTTCCAACCTGTATAAACCGCCCTTCCTTGCAATCGAGCCGCGCAGACAGCCAAGGCTTGATTGTGTCCCGACCGCGTCTCCGGCTGCCCATTCGTTACCACCCCTCTATCTGCTCCTGACCGATCATTCTTCGCAGGGTCTCGCCGCAGGCGTTGCGGGTGCGGCTGATGGCACGGATGCGCCGGTCTATGCTGGAAATGTAGTGCGCCAGCTCCCCAGCGTCGACAGGCAGAAAGTACCCCCGATGGTCACCGGACGTGACTGCACAGATAGGACTTCCGGCCTGCCGTTCCCGCTCAATCTGCTGGGTCAGCTCCCGGCGGTCCTTGTACCCCAGCATATTCACCAGGGTCAAGGAGTCAACGGCGCTTGCAGCTCCGTGGGGTAAAATGGCTGAAACGGCTTGCTTTCGCCGTGGGGGTATGCTATCATTTGTGGCGGGAGCTGTGGCCTGCAAACCTGTTCCCGCCGCCTCTGCTGGTGCTGTAACACCGGCAGGGGCATTTTCAATTTTTGGCAGCATAGTTGCCCTCCTGCTCCTGCACCCAGGCTTCCAGGCCGGGCCGGGATACGACCGTTCGCCCGCCGATACGGAATGCGGGAAAGCCTTCTCGGCGAATCAGGTTATAAACCGTGGGCCGGGATACGCCCAGCGCGGCGGCGGTTTCGGGGATAGACAAGGTCAGCTTGTCCGTGGTAGCGATTGTGTTCAAATATTATACCTCCTATTCTGAAATTCTGTGTGTGGCCGTTTCATCCTGGCCGGACTGTCTGCCTGGTGGAACCATGGCCTCTCCCTCCTTTCTTGAATACCGCTTCACATTGTACCACGCCGGAAACGTGGTTTGAGGCCATTTTTCAACGGTTGCCCTCATTTTACACCTCCCAAAACTGAAAATGTGGCCATCATTAAGATGGATTGCTCCCCCTCTGCCGACTGCTCCGCACTTGTGCGAAACTGCCTATCTTCAATTTTTCTTGCTGTAAGCATAGCACAAATCAATAAAAAGCGCAATAATCTAATTATATTATATAAAATTAAAGTAAATCAGAATTTATGGTTGACAAATATAGTAAACGTGCATATAATAATAATATAGATTGATTGTGCGCATAATAAGCAGGGGGAAATTCAGATGTCGAAAGAATTATCTTCATTTGCTCGCCGGATGAGGGAGGCGCGGGTGCAGAAAGGTATAAAGCAGAACCAATTAGCGGATGAAATCGGTTTGACACCGCAGACAATCTCGCTGTACGAAAAGGCTACAGAGGGCGGAAAAGGTGGACAGCCGACCCTTAAAAACGCAGTTGCTATTGCCAAAGCACTGGGTGTTTCTCTCGACTGGCTATGCGAGTTGGAGCTTCCGCAGTTAGCGGGACAAGACTGGAAAAGCCTTGGGGAAATTGCAAGAGATATTGTCCTTCTGTGCGATAATAGCCCGGATGTAAAGATCATAGAGGTGGAACAGGAACGTTGCTCGATTGACCCCGATACCGGGTATCCATATCCAGGGAGCGAAATAACTGAAAAAGTACCTGCACTTTTATTTGATAGCGGGGATATCCGAGAATTTATTGTCGGGTGGCAGCGCATTCAGAAATTGCACAACAGCATGACAATTGATGATGAACTATATGGGTTATGGTTAGATAAAAATTTCAAACCTTTGGATAACAAGGGGCTGGACGGTGTAGAAGAGGATGACGGCGAACTCCCGTTTTGATTAATTGTTTATTTTAAGAAAACGCAAAGGAGGCGGAACACGATGCCGCGAAAGAGTAATACCCGGGCGGCTTCTGGGGCAGGCTCCATCCGGCAGCGCCCGGACGGGCGGTGGGAGGCCCGCGTCACTGTGGGTTCAAACCCAGGGACCGGAAAGCCAATTCGCCGCAGTATATACGGGGATACACAAGCGGCGGTGCGGAAAGAGATGACGGCTGTTCTGCGTGATGTTGACCGGGGGACCTACCAGACGCCCAGTAAAATGACCGTCAAGATCTGGATGGAGACATGGTTGGATACCTTCTGCACCGGCTTAAAGCCCCTGACAGTATCCGCCTACAACACCGCGATGAAAACCCATATTGTCCCTGCCTTTGGAGCAATGCCCGTGCAGGAGCTGAAGGGTATTCATGTGCAAAAGCTGTTCAATGACATGCTGGAAGCGGGCAAGTCCCCGAAAACCGTCAAGAATACGGCCGCAATTCTGCATAAAGCGCTTTCTGTGGCGGTAAAGCAAGGCTATATCGCAGCAAATCCATGTGAAGCGGCGGAGGTGCCAAAGGTCACGCGCCATGAAATAAAGCCGCTGACGGATGCGGAAATTCCGGTATTCCTGGCTGCAATAGAGGACCATCCATTCCGCAACGCTTACGGTTTGTGCTTGTTTGCCGGACTGCGGGAGGGGGAATGTCTTGGATTGACGTGGGACTGTGTGGATTTTGAGCGAGGCCGGATCACGGTGCGTCAACAGCTGCAAAAATCCAGAACGGAGAGCGGTACATATCGTATTGTCAGCAGCACCAAAAGCGGTAAGGTCCGCGTCATTGAGCCTCCGGCGGTGGCATTCGACTATCTGCGCAGCGAACGCACCAGACAGGTGGAAAACAGATTACGGGCAGGCAAGCTGTGGGACAATGCACAAGACCTGGTTTTTACCAATCCGTTGGGCGGACATGTGGTGATAGAAACGTTCCGTCGAAATTTCAAGCGGCTTGCGGCAAGCATGGGCCGTCCTGATCTGCGCCCCCATGATCTTCGACATACCTGCGCTACGGTAGCCATTGCCGCCGGAGCGGACATAAAAAGCGTACAGTCTCTCATGGGACATGCCACGGCGTCTTTCACACTGGACGTGTACGCCCACACCAGCGAAACCATGATGGCCGACACGGCAAGTCGGATGCAGAGCTATTACGACAACCTGGCGCAGCGCGGATAGCGGCCCCATAAAACGACAATTCCCCGCCGGGGAATTGCTTCTCCGGCGGGGTATGTCATGCTTCCAACAGAGGTATAAAAAGCCGTTTGGGGTAAAGTTAGGGGTAAAACGCTGCTTTCACCCATAAACAAATCCCCGTAACCATTACGGTTACGGGGATTTTCTCTGTCATAACTCAACACTATAGATTTTTATTTCTATGGGTTATTTCCTGTTGCTAAGCCCTTCAAGCTCAGGAGGAGTATCCATGTATAACTTATCGCTCCCAATGCTATTCAAAAAGTCTTTAATGATTGTTTCAATATCATATTTTAGCTTTTCAAAGAGTTTTCTTCGCTCCTCCTTATCTGCAAAATACTCGCTATAGTAAAGAGGTAAACTATCCATAAGCTCATATAAATGAATGCAAAGGTACCTATCAACATAGTATCCATTTTTACTTATTACTGCATGCTGATAATTAAGCTCAAGTCTACACATGCCCTTCTCGTCACTTTTTCGATAAATATTCCAGCTTGTCTGATTCGGAGAACAGTGGCTATACTTGTTTAGTCCATGTCTGATATTTTTTCTGTAGTCTCCAAGCGGAATGGATTGATCAACCACCTTATCTGCTGTCCACGTTCTTGCTGCTTGGCTTGCCTTGAGTTCGTCATTAAGCCATTTGTTTGCATTTACGTCACTTTGAACTACTGCGAACAAGCAGTCTAAGGCGTCTTCTATTGATCTCATGAGAGTTACAGCAGCAGAGTGGTAACCAGCAGCATTGATCATTCCAATACTATTCATGGTTCCAAGCAGATGTAATACTATTTGTTCAGCGGCTGACTGCGATGCAATCGATTTATTATTGGGTAATGGATGATTCGCAAAGATTTCCCATATCAATTTAATTGCTTTTTGGACAGGACTGCTTTCTCCGACGATATCAGAAAAAGGAGGTTGCAAGCTATTCATGTTCTCACCTCAATGGCCCGCTTTTTATTATATCACATCTCATAACGGATAGATTTTCGAACCCCGACCTGAAAATCACGATGTGCGAAACGACTCTTCAATCTTTATTGCGGTTTCTCTGTATCATCAGCCGATTCAAGCTGCAGCAATCTGTGGTCCTCCGTCAGCACCTTCATCTGACTAATAGCAATGGCGTTGAGTTTCGCCAGCCGTTCCGACTGCGATATTCCTTCATTGATGAACACGGCATTCAAGTTTTCCAAGTTTGACAGGCACACGAGCTGCGATACATTCGCATAGTCCCGGATGTTCCCCTTGAGATCCGGATGGGAATCCCGCCACTGCTTGGCCGTCATGCCGAACAGAGCCATGTTCAGAACATCAGCCTCGTTGGCATAGACCAAGGATATCTGACGGGCAGACAGTTCAGGCGGAATCAAATTCTCTTTGATGGCATCCGTATGAATGCGATAATTGATCTTGGCAAGGTTGCGCTTGATATCCCAGCCAAGCTGTTTCATTTCCTCGGTCTTGAGCCGCTCAAACTCTTTGACCAGGTAAAGTTTAAACTCCACGGAGATCCATGAGGCAAACTCAAACGCGATTTCCTTATGGGCGTAGGTTCCACCATAGCGGCCAGCCTTGGAAACAATGCCAATGGCGCCGGTCGCATCCACCCACTTCTGTGGCGTCATCACAAAGCTGTTCAGCCCTGCTTGACTTCTAAACGCATCGAATTCGACACGGTTAAAATCTGGATTGTAGAGTGTTTCCCACACACCGAGAAACTCGATGGTGTTTCTATTGCGAAGCCAGTTTTGAATGATGTACCGTGGATTGTCATTATCCTTGATTTTTGCAATGTCTGTCAAGCTGAGAAAGTCATCACGCTTGAGATCCCACTGCACATTGATCTCTGTTCCGCGAACAATTAGCTTATCCATCTTCACCGCACCTCCCAGCAGTTAACTCTTTTAAAAGTCCTTGGCAGCCATCCAGCACATCCTGCCAGGTCGCCTCGAAGTCCTCGG